>Ga0316206_1002048_pt1 | contig 14875 bp, 11 predicted proteins | sample 6monthpyrite_MG_FD_204942 | JGI IMG/M metagenome (GOLD analysis project Ga0316206, IMG submission 204942) | Microbial mat bacterial communities from mineral coupon in-situ incubated in ocean water Damariscotta River, Maine, United States -... | ecosystem: Environmental > Aquatic > Marine >...
CTGGGCAACGTCAAAACCTATCGTTTCATATTTTTTTGCAAACTCTACTGCTAATGGTAAACCAACATATCCAAGCCCTATAACGGCTATCTTTTCTTTACTCATTTAATTTCCTTTTTCTATATTATCAACAATATAATTTACAAAATTATTACCAATTTTATTTACATTATATCTCTCATTTACTGTAGAAAAAGCTTTTTTTCTCATAGTATCTGATTTACTCAATTCCTCTTGCATTTTTAGCAATTTTTGATATAAGTCTTCCTGATCATCTGGCTGAAATAACAATCCATCATAGCTATCTGTAATAATTTCAGCTATTCCATCAACATTTGATCCTACTACTGGTGTTTCAAGTGACATTGACTCTATTACGACATATCCAAATGCTTCATTACGACTTGGAACAACAGAAAAATTCGCTTCTTTAAACAATTCAAGAACTTTTTCTTTATTAACTGAACCAAGAAAACTTATACTCTCACTCAGGTCTAATTTCTTTACTAAAGCTTCTAAAGAGATTTTTTCTTCACCTGTTCCTACAATCTTTAACTTTATAGATTTGTTATTATTTTTTATTTTAGCGAAGGCCTTTATTAGTGTATCTACACCTTTTGAAATGTGTAACCTTCCTACATACACAATAAGATTTCTGTCTCTTTCTATATAATCCACGTCCTTTATTTCCAGTGCATTGGGAAAGACTTTTGTTTTATTACTTAAAAAAGAATATGTATTTTGGATATCTTTTTCCATTGCGTTTGAATTTGCTATTAAATTAGTAGCCATCATGTATATAATATTTTTTCGAAATTTTAATAAATTCGACACTCTTCCTAATTGGGAACTTAAAGTATGTACCCATATAACTCTAGTTTTAACTTTTAAAAGAAAACTCAAGAGTGTCATTATATTAACAGATCCAAAGTTTGATATAACAATAGAAGGTTTATACAATCTTATTTTTTGAAATAAGAAGTATGCATCTTTAATCTTTGTTGGTCTCTTAGACGGCCAAGTCAATATGATTGGATTAGAATTTGTATCAACAACTTCATTTTTTTGACCATCAGTTATAACCACAACTCTATAACCTTTATCTAAAAAAACTTTGTAAATATTTGTAAAGTAATCACTTGTCGAAAAGTTATCTAATGTCATACCTATAAATACAGTTTTCATAGACTCTTAATATACCATTTAATAGCTAACTTCATACCTTCATCAATAGTGTGTGTTGGATGATATCCAACCAGTTCCCGTGCTTTAGAAATATTTGCATTTGAATGACGAATATCACCCACTCTAAAATCTCTATATATAGCTTTTTTTAGCTTAAAAGAAGAAATATTTTCTTTCAACTCTTTGTTTATTAAATCATAAAGTTCATTGAGCGTTGTTTGTCCCCCAACAGCCACATTAAAAGCCTCCCCAAAAGCTTTTCCATTATCAGTTGTTCCCGCAAGAAGATTCATCTGGATCACGTTATCAATATAACAAAAGTCCCTGCTTGTCTCACCATCGCCATTAATAAACACATCTTCTTCTGCAATCAATGAACCTACCCACTTAGGGATCACTGCCGCATAAGCACCATCTGGATCTTGACGCCTTCCAAAAACATTAAAATAACGTAACCCAATACATTCCATACCATAGGTACGTGTAAATACACCAGCATACAATTCGTTCGTATATTTCATAACCGCATAAGGTGAAAGTAAATTACCAGTACGTTCTTCAACTTTTGGTAGCTCTTCCGAGTCACCATAAACAGAACTTGATGAAGCATATACAAAGCGTTTAATACCCTCATTTTTTGCTGCTGTGAGCATATTTAGAAACCCAGTAATATTTGAAAGATTTGAAGTAACAGGGTCAGCTATTGAACGAGGTACTGAGCCAAGAGCAGCTTGATGCAAAACAATATCTACATTTGAACATGCTTTTACGCAAATATCATAATTGCTAATATCGCCCTCAATAAAATCAAGGTTAGCATAATTCTCATCACCAACACTTTGTTTAACCATATCAAGGTTTTTCTGGTACCCTGTAGAAAAATTATCTAATCCTACGACTTTCTGATTATTCTTTAGTAGAAATTCTGCAAGATTTGAGCCAATGAAACCAGCTATCCCTGTTATTAACCATGTTTTTTGCGTAGATTGAAATTCATCTACTAAATTAGAAAATTTGCTCATTTATAATTTATATCCCCTAGGTGTTATACATTTAAATAATAATTTGTATTATATTATGTTTTTTATTAAATAATAGTAAATATAACAATTATAATTAAATAGTATCATTTAAAATTTTATTATTACTAAAAAGTGTTTCTACATGATTACTAAAAACACTATCTATAAAATGATCCATATGTTTTTGGTGATGTATATCACTTCCAACAAAATCAATCATACTTTTTTGTGATAGCATAAGGGCTTTTTTTTGAACTTCTTTGCCATAATATCCTGTTAATGAGTTTATATTAACTTGAAAGTAAACACCCAATTTTTTAAGCGTTCTATATTCACTTACTTTATTTAAAAAACGATAGCGCTCTGGGTGGGCGAGCACAGGCTTATAGCACTTCTCAAGTAAGTTACGGATACCACTTTCTAAGTCATTTGGACGAGTTGTGTATGGCAATTCGAAAAGTATATAGTTTTGTCCAAAGGGAAAAAGTTTTTCTTCTTTAATAAGTTTTATAAAATGTTCATCAAAATAGTACTCTGCACTCGCATTAATTTCTATGTCAATATTTTTTACTTTTAAGATTGAACGTATTTCAAACAGTGATTTTTTAATTATATCAATCGTATTTGGATACCTATGAGACATAATATGGGGTGTAGTAACAAGTTTTTTATACCCTAGCTTTTTCATTTGTAGTATTAAATGAATTGACTCTTCTACAGATCTACAACCATCATCAATTTCAGGAATAAAATGAGAATGAAGGTCAACTTCAGTAGAAAGCTTAGGTCTATTATTCAACAAGAAATTTTTAATTCTACTAATCATAAGCATGATTATGCCTCGTAATACCCATACCCAACACGTTCTTTCTTCTTAAGCTTAAGACCTTGATAAATTATTCCAGCATTTTTAAGATCAAATTTTGCAACCAAGGTATTTAACTCTTTTATACTATTACGTTTTGAATAGTCCTCCATAAAGGAGAATAATACTATATCAGCTTCTTTTATTAATATGCTTGCGTCCGTTACAACAGAGTAAGGGGGTGTGTCTATCAAAATATAGTCATATGTTTTACCCAATGTTCCTAAAAGTAATTTTGCAGCTTCAGACATTATCAATTCAGATGGGTTTGGCGAACTTGGACCCGCAGCTATCAAATCAATATTATCATGCGTTTTTTGTATACATTCTCCCAAAGCACATTGCCCAGACAATAACATACTTACGCCATTGTCATTATTAATACCTTTAAAAATCTTGTGTGCACTTGGCTTTCTTAAATCAAAATCTAAAACTATAACTTTTTTATTAAGCTTTACAAACATTTCAGCTATATTTTTTATACATGTCGATTTACCTTCACCAGAAATAGATGAAGTTACTAAAACCGTTTTAGATGGCTTGCTTATTTGCACAAACTCCAAGTTTGTCCTTAATGTACGAAAAGCTTCTTCATAAGCAATTGTATATTTTCCTTTTGTTAACTGTGGGATAAAACCAAAAAATGGAATATTAACGGCAACCTCAACCTCTTCAATATTTTTTATTGTGTCATCTCTAATATAAAGTAAAAAAGCTATCACAAACCCTGCAATCAAGCCAAGTATTGCACCAATAAAAACAATATATCCTCTCTTTGGCTTAAATGCAAAACTTGGAACAGATGCCTTATCCAAAATCCTTATATTAGGTGTAGTTGATGAGTTAAGGATTTGCATTTCCGTGCGCTTTTCCAATAAAAAAGAATAAATTTTTTCATTAACGGCAAAATTACGCGTTAAACTTGCCAGTTGTCTTTCTTTTTGAGGTAAACTTACCAAAGAACTTTGAAGTGTATTTAATTCCTGTGTTTGATAGTTTTTTTCTTTCTGAATACGTTTTAAACTATTCCCAACAAGGTACTGTATGCTTTGCTTAAGTCTATTCATGTCATCTGAAACCTTTATCACTTCAGGGTGAAACTCAGTATAAACAGTTAAAACACGTCTGTATTCATCATTTAATGCTTGAAATTGATCTAATTTTTTTATCAAGGTTTCATCTGCATATTCAGATTCTGTAAGTGTCACCGAAGTCAGATCCTTGCCACTATCAATATATGCTTTAAGATTAGCAAGCACACTTTCCTTGTATTCAATTTCTCTTAATTTAACTTCAGTCTTTTCTATACTTTCTGCTGTACTTTCTGTAACACCATCAATCGTAATATCAGTGTTTGATTGCTTAAAAGTTCGTAATTTACTTGCTGACTGATTTAAGATTTTTGTTAATGCTTCCAATTGCGTGTCTAAATAAGCAAGACTGTTATTCGTAGACTTTAGTTTTTCTAATACTTCATCCTCAAAATATGTTTGTGTTACCACATTTACAACTTCTTTCGCCCTTAGAGGAACTGTGTCTTCGTAGCTAATTTCTAAAACGCTACTTCCTTTTTTTGCAAAACCTGCTGATAATCCCGTGGCGATCATATACCTCATATAAATATTGGGGACATATGTAAAAAAGTATTCTTTATTTCCAATCTCACTAAGCTTTTGCACCTTAATCTTAAACCATGAAGTAGTGATAAGTTCTCCATATTGATATACTTTTGAATAAACAATAGGAATAGCTGGTGTTGAAAAAATAAGCTTTTTTAACTTTTTGAGACTAAAACCAGTGTCTTTAATTTTTAATCTAAAATGTGTTTTATCAATTGGCTCAATATATATCGGTTTACCTTGTATCATATTTTCCATTGATAATACTTCAACTATAAAAGGTGATTCTTTATACATTTCATGTGTTTTAAATTTATTTTTAAAAAAATATCGTGTCCCTAATTCTAATTTTTCTAAGGCTTTATCTAGCATCAAATTTGATTGTAGCAAAGAAATTTGATCATCACTGTTGCCGCGACTATCTTCAAAAGCGCCTGAAAGCATAATTACACTATTTTCTTTTTCCTCCAGCAACTGTATATTTGTATATGCTCTGTAGACGTCAGGTTTTAGGTAAGCAAATATACTTGCTAAAACTGTAAAGGTTATCATAGTAATTATAACAATATATTTATACCGCAAAAGAATTGATAGAACCGTCTTCCCTGTTATTTCTTCTTCAATAATTTCACGGTTATTCATACTAGTTATTTCCATTTTTAAGCGTGTCAATTAAAACAAAAGGTGTTAATATTTTACTTATTAATTCAAATGGTGGCGTAACTTCCTGAGTAAAAAGCTGCATTCCTTTCGCACTTCTTGGTTGCACATACACAATATCTTTGTCTCGTAAATACAGACTACTTAATGAAAGTGCAGACATATTTGTCAAGTCAACTACCCGTGTTTCCGGATGACGTAAATCACCTCTTAAAATCACGATATGCGTTCGCATAGCCCAATCCGTCATATCTCCACTTCTTGCGATTGCTTCAATAAGGTTCATAGTTCCATTAGTAATTGGGATAACACCAGGGTTTTTAACCTCACCTATCATAATGATTCTCTGATTCTTGATTCTTACAACTGCATAAGGGTTTCGAAGATAAACTTTATATTCTTTCATTAAATATTTTGCTGCCTGATCTTCAGTGAGTCCAATTAACTTTGTTGCACCAATAAGAGGGAGATTAACTGTCCCATTTGCAGTAACTAAAAAACCGCTATCCTCTTCTTGTTGAACTTGTCCAGCTGACCTTGTATCAACAATAGAAGAGATCTGTTGAGAAGAACCCACTTGATTAAAGACTTCTATGGAAACCCTGTCATTTGGCTGAATCTTGTACTCAAAGGCATTGTCTTCTTTATATTCTTCTTCCGTAACAATCGTAGGTTCATCACTCACTTCATCACCTTGAAAAAGTCGATACTCTTTTAAACTACACCCTGCACTCATCAAAACAAGCATGAACAACACAATATTCAAATATTTCATTGAAACTCCCCTTAGCTAACAGTTTTCATTATTTTTGCGATTATACTCTATTGTAGAATAATTTCTTATTAATCCTATTTAAATTTGTTTATAAAAATTTAAATAGGCATTGGTGATGATTTTATTTGAGATGACAAAGCTTATAAAATGTAGTTATTTGTGAAGCAAAGCCCTAAAAAGAGCTTTAGTTAAAATTTAGACTAAACCCCTATTTGGAAGTATTCAAAACCGATTTCAGCCATCCGTTCTTTATCAAATTGATTACGACCATCAAAGAAGATTTGTGATTTAAGAAGTTTTTTCATCTCATCAAAATCAGGACTTCTAAATTCTTGCCATTCTGTGACTAAAATAAGTGCATCAGCATCTTTTAATGCCTCATATTTACTGTCAACGTAAGAAGTACTTGTATTATCTTTTAGGTAATATGATTCTGCTTCATGACGTGCTTTTGGATCATACGCAATGATCTTTGCACCTTGTGCAGTTAATTCATTGATGATTGTAATCGAGGAAGCTTCACGCATATCATCTGTTTCAGGTTTAAATGCCAAGCCCCATACCGCAAAGGTCTTGCCTTTTAAGTCTTGTCCAAATCGGTCAAATACTTTTCTGGATATAACAGACTTTTGATCATAATTTACAGCTTCTACCGCATCCAAAATTCGAGGAATATAACCATGGTCTTTTGATGTCTTGGCCAAGGCTTGAACATCTTTTGGAAAACATGATCCTCCGTAACCACAACCCGGATAGATAAAGCTATATCCAATACGGCTATCCGAGCCAATACCGTTACGAACCTTATTGATATCAGCCCCAACACGCTCACAGATATTGGAGATCTCATTCATAAAAGAGATCTTAGTCGCTAGCATTGCATTAGCCGTGTATTTTGTCATTTCGGCTGATTTAATATCCATACCGATAAAACAATCATGGTTTTTCATAAATGGTGTATACAGATCATGCATCACTTTCATCGCTTGATCTGAGTCGGCTCCAATTACGACGCGATCAGGGCGCATAAAGTCACTAATAGCAGCGCCCTCTTTTAGAAATTCTGGATTGGAGACAACATCAAACTTCAACGTGCTTCCGCGTTTATCAAGCTCCGTTTGAATTGTTGCTGTGACTTTTTCTGCTGTACCCACCGGTACTGTTGATTTATCAACGACGACCATGTAGTCTTGCATGTGCTCGCCAATACTCTTAGCCACAGCCAATACATATTGCAAGTCAGCACTCCCATCTTCTCCCATGGGTGTACCTACTGCAATAAAAGAGATCGATGTTTTTGAAATTGCTTCTTGAATATCTGTAGTAAAGTTCAATGTGCCTTTTTTATAGTTTTCAAGAACCATACCTTCTAAACCAGGTTCATAAATGGGGATAATTCCATCTTTAAGTGATTGTACTTTTCTTTCATCTATATCAACACAGGTAACGCTATTTCCCATCTGCGCAAAACATGTTCCTGACACTAAACCTACATAGCCTGTTCCTATTACTGATATTTTCAATCGATTCCCTTTTTCATCTTAAAAGTTTATTATTGATGAAAGTTTATCAAATAAAAACTTTCATTTTAATTATTCTTATTACTTTATGTTATTAATAGATTTAAAGGTTTCTACTGCATCCAATTTTTCCCATGGATAGTCACTTTGACCGACTTGTCCACGTGCTGCTACATCTGCATATAGAAATGTTTCTGCGGAAGGTTTATCCAGGCTGAACTTCTCTGTGATCCAGCGTGGGGTTAAGGCAAAAGTCTCATGTACAAAATCAGAAAGATCTCCATCATCCAGCGTTCCTGTTCCCATTGTATCAACTGTTACTGAGACCGGTTTAGCAACACCAATGGCGTAAGAAAGTTGCACATTTGCTTTTTTAGCTAACCCAGCTGCTACGATATTTTTTGCTATCCAACGTCCCGCATACAGACCAGATCGGTCGACCTTTGTGTAATCCTTTGAAGATTGAGCACCTCCGCCGATTGGTGCATAGCCACCAAAACTGTCAACAATTAACTTTCTTCCCGTCAGACCTGAATCATGAAGTGCTGAGTGAGACACATACTTCCCGGTAGGGTTAATATGGATAATACAGTTTTCAGGGTCAAAAAGGTTTGTCGGAAGTGCTGTATCTAATATAAGGCCCATAATAAGTTCACGTAAATCATCAATATGCATACTGCTGACACAAGGAGCAGAAACAACAATGGTATGAATAGATTGAGGCTGACATGATTCAAAATTATCTTTTGTTACATAATCCATAGTCACCTGCGTTTTAATATCAACACCTAATTTATGATTATGCTCAAGAGCATAGTGATACACTTTTTCCATTAACATACGTGCATAAGTAATCGCAGAGGGCATATAGTCTGCAGTTTCAATGTCTGCATATCCAAACATGATCCCCTGATCACCTGCACCGATCTCCCCGTCTTCTTGATCAACGCCCTGATTTATCTCGGGAGATTGACGGTTAAGTAAGACTTGAACCTGAACATCATCAGGATGTAAGCACTCTTGCTTGCTAAAGGCCGCCTTACCGTCATAACCGATCTTCGCCAAAGCTTCTAAAACAATCTCTTTGTATCCGGCTTCATCAACATTAGCCTTCGTCGTTACTTCACCACCGATAACAACGTGTTTTCCCGCAACAAAGACTTCAGAAGCGACACGTGAAGCAGAGTCTTCTATGATCAGTCTGTCAACAATACTATCAGCAATGATATCCGCACATTTATCCGGATGACCCGGACTCACTACCTCTGATGTAAATAAGTACATAGTTTTATCCCTATAAAAATTTGTAATTTTATTGTAATGTTGTGTTATACAGATTTATTCATTAGAAAGCAGTTAAAGAGATTTGATTTAAATCAAAGTGGTTAAAGATGTGGATTATAGAAGCATAAGCACTTCTATAAAAATGGTTTTAGACTTGTTTCTCCCAGTTTAGTGCCGTTTTACAGATGAGCTTAATATCGTCAAACTCAGGTTCCCAAGCTAATATTTTTTTTGTTTTAGAATTATCAGAGATTAATATAGCCGGATCGCCAGCACGGCGAGGAACTTTTTCCACCTCAAAATTGACGCCCGAAATCTCCTTCATCGTGTCAATCACTTCCGCCACACTAAAGCCATGACCATACCCGACATTAAAAATATTAGGAGAAACCTTATCATTCCTATCTAAATATTCAAGTGCTCGTAAATGTGCAGAAGCCAAATCATCTACATGAATATAGTCTCGTTCACAGGTTCCATCTTTGGTCTCATAGTCTTCACCAAAAAGATACATCTTATCTCTTTGACCTATGGCGGTTTGTGCTGCAACCTTGATAAGATGCGTCGCATTTGGAAAACTTTGTCCTATGCGATTTTGTTCATCTGCTCCGGCTACATTAAAATAACGTAATATTACCGCGTCAAAACCTTCATGCGCATAGCAGGTATCTGTGATGACTTGTTCACTCATAAGTTTAGACCAGCCATAAGGATTGATAGGGTCTTTAGGTGTTGTTTCTTTTACCGGGATCTCCTTAGCATCGCCGTATACAGCTGCTGTTGAAGAAAATATCATTTTTGGCACACCGTATTTCACACACATACTGATAAGGTTAGTAGTATTAACTGTGTTGTTCATATAATATTTCAATGGATTTTCCATAGACTCCGGTACCACAATACTTGCAGCAAAGTGGATCAAGGCGTCAAACTTATTATCTGCAAAAAAGGCATCCACTCCTTCAAAGTCTGCCAATTCGCCTTTAACAAAGCTAAAGCTTCGGCCCGCTCTTTCATTTTGTGAAAAGATCTTTTGCAAAGACGCTATGGTTGCATTATGACCCGTTGAAAGGTTGTCAAAGATCGTTACACTATCATCTGTGTTCTCAATCAACTGCTTAACAACATGCGAGCCTATATATCCCGCTCCACCCGTGACTAGTACATGCATTATCTTTTCTCCATTTTTTCTTTTAAGATGATTTTGCCCATCTCAACGCCCGGTTGATCATAGGCATTGATATCAAGCATTTGCGCGACAAGGGCTGTTAACAATTCATAATAATAGATCAATTCCCCAATTGTCTTCTCATTGACCTTCTCGATCTCAATAACATCCAAAGGAATGAACTCCAGACTCTCTAAAGATTCTATCATCGCATCTGCTTGCATGTTGATAAGTTCAGAAAAACCGTACCCGTTTAAAATATCAAGTTTTTCCAGTGCCGGCAAAGTGATATCAGGAATTTTTATCGTATTTTCAAAGTCTTTAATCTTGATCACTGTAACCGTCTTATCTCTTTTTCCATCAACAATGAGCTGTAAAAATGAATGCTGATCTGTTGGTCCGATCAAACCCACAGGAGTCAGTCCAACATGAAGTTGTGAATTACGTTGCTGCTTGCCAAGACTCTCTCCCCATAACTGAACATACCAGGCATTAAACTCTCGGAAGGCTTCTGAATATGAAAAAAGACAATTTATATTATATGAATTGCTTTTTTGAGCGTAATACGTTGCCTTAGTTAAAAGTTTCTCACAATAGCCATGGTCATTAAAAAATGAATTTTTTATATCTCTAGCACCGCCTAAAAGCGCGTCAATATCAACGCCGATAATAGCCAAAGGGACTAGGCCAACAGCCGATAAAACAGAAAAACGTCCCCCGACATTAGCAGGCATATTAAATACTTTCAAACCGGACAAGATCGCGAACTCTTCCAAAGCAGAGTCTGGGTCTGTTATAACGGCATAATTTTCTTTGCAGATTGGAACAAAACTTTGTAAATACTTTAAGGCAGCAATTGTTTCAACGGTTGATCCCGATTTAGAGACAATCAGAAAAAGAGCATCATCTAAGTCAATCTGATCTACCTTTTGTTTTAAGACTAAAGGATCCGTTGTGTCAATAAAATGCAGGTTCTTTTCAAAACTCTTTCCCAAACCTAAAAAATGGTAGATTGCCAATGTCCCCAGTGCAGACCCACCGATTCCCACAACTACAATATCTTTTTGCTTGACAGTCTTGGCATAATCTTTATACTCGTCTGTGGCTGCATCAGGAAGATGATAAAAACCTATATGTTCACTCTCTTTAGAAAGTACCGTAGAAAACGTTTCATTGATCTTTGTATTAAAAAATAGTTTATTGTTCATATCATTTGTCCATTATCCATTTATATTTGTGAAATATTATCATATTTGACCTAAACTGAAAATAATAATTTGTTTCACATTTACTTATAACCTTGACATGTTTGCCAAGTTACTATAAAATATCACTATACAAAAAGTTTTTTTCTATTTTTAGTAGCTGAAAATCACTTTATACACCAATACCTTCTACAGCAAAAACGCTGGCGCTTCTTTCAGAACATAGAGTTACTTACAACGATGTTCATTGTCAGAAAACAAATCCCCAAACAGAGGCATTAATGAGCGAAAACTCAAACAACACAAAAAAAAAGAACAACAGAACCCATATACCCGTTGAAGGCTATAATATTGACGACCTTCGTGCCAAACCCTTAAATGACCTTATTGCTATCGCTGAAGAGCTCAAGATTGAAGACCCAAATGAACTAAAACGGCAAGACCTTCTTTTTGAAATTCTTAAGGCTCAGACGAATAAGGGTGGATTCATCCTTTTTACGGGCATCTTAGAGATCATGCAAGATGGATATGGCTTCTTACGCGGCACTGACACCAACTTCTCTGACTCAGTCAATGATGCCTATGTTTCAAGTACGCAGATCAAACGTTTTGCACTTAGAAACGGTGATGTAGTCACAGGACAGGTACGTCCTCCAAAAGAGCAAGAACGCTATTACGCACTTCTCAAGATTGAAGCGATTAACTACCTCCCGCCTGAAGAGAGTAAGAAACGTCCATTATTTGAGAACCTTACGCCTCTTTACGCTAATGATCAGATCAAGTTAGAATATAACCAGAACAATCTAACGGGTCGTATGATGGACATGTTCTCACCTATCGGTAAAGGACAGCGTGGTCTAATCGTCGCTCCTCCTCGCTCAGGTAAAACAGAGCTCATGAAAGAACTTGCTCACGGTATCACCCATAATCATCCAGAAATCGATCTTATGGTCTTACTTGTTGATGAACGTCCGGAAGAAGTTACAGATATGGAGCGTTCTGTTAAGGGTGAGGTTTATAACTCAACATTTGATCAACCTGCAAAAAACCATGTTAAGGTTGCAGAGATGGTAATCGAACGTGCAAAACGTAAGGTAGAGATGGGTAAAGATGTTGTTATCTTACTTGATTCTATTACGAGACTTGCACGTGCTTATAACACTGCGACACCTTCATCTGGCAAGGTGCTTTCAGGTGGTGTGGATGCCAATGCACTTCACAAACCAAAACGCTTCTTCGGGGCTGCTAGAAATATAGAACATGGTGGAAGTCTTACCATTATTGCAACCGCACTGGTTGATACGGGAAGCCGAATGGATGAAGTTATCTTTGAAGAATTCAAGGGTACAGGTAATTCTGAAGTCGTTCTTAGCCGTCATATTGCTGAGCGTCGTATCTTTCCTGCCATGGATCTTCTCAAGTCTGGTACACGTAAAGAAGAGCTTCTCATTAACGAGGAGAACCTTAGAAAGATATATGTTCTGCGCTCTATGCTTCATAAACAAGAAAATGAGACAAAAGCACTTCAGTTTATCTTTGATCAACTAAAGAAGACAAAAGACAATGAAGAGTTCTTTTCCATGATGAACGAAGGGTCTTAAAACCTTATGCGAGTCGGTGTATTTGATAGTGGTGTTGGCGGTCTGACAGTTGTTAAAAGCCTTTTGGAACACCAACTTTTTGAAGAAATCATCTACTTTGGTGATACCGCAAGAGTTCCGTATGGCGTCAAAGACAAAAACACTATTGTCCGCTACTCTCTTGAGGCCCTTGAATTTTTTAAAAATTTCGAGATCGACCTTCTTATCACTGCATGCAACACTGTCAGCGCATATGCTTTAGATGAATTGAAAGAAAATGCACCCTTTGATGTTGTGGGCGTTGTTGAACCGGGGATTCTTGCCTTAGAAAACTGCATCAAAGACAAAAATGCCAATATCCTCATTATAGGAACTAAAGCAACTATCAGTTCTCGAGCTTATGAGACACCTCTGCAATCAAATCAATACGCAAATATAACTGCCCGTGCCACAGGTCTTTTTGTACCTATTGTTGAAGAAGGTCTATACTCGGGGAATATACTAACAAGTACCATGGATCACTACTTCAATGATCTTGACCACCCTGATGCTATTATCCTAGGCTGTACACACTTCCCTTTAATTGCCAAATCTATCTCAGAGTACTTTAACGGAAACACTCAGCTAATACATTCAGGTGAAGCCATAGTTGAGTATCTTCAACACCATTATGATTTTCATAAAAAGTTCGAAAAAACTGACCTTAAGCTCTTTGCCTCAGAAAATCCGGAAGCCTTAAGAACTGTTGCTAGTAAGTGGTTGAAAGTTTAAAAATCAATCATAGCTTCTATTGCTTGCTGCAAGCTATCTTGTAATGGTTCAAAACCATAAAAGTCATTAACCATTACTCCATTAGCATATCCATAAAGTGTTCCTGTCACAACAAGCTCTCCGTTTACGATCATGAACTGGGGATTACCGCTATCACCATTGACAGCTGAATGAAACATAAATGAAGGAAGATCATTCTTTTTCCAGTAGTTAACCAATTGATTAGCTGCACCTGAAGATTGGAATGAATATATTTCTTCTGCAAAAACTTTTCTTGTTTTATCAGTTATTAGATATGGAACACCTATTAAATCTGATGTATTACCTAAACCAGCACCATCTAGTAAAGAATATATTTTAATACCCTCGGGCACAGGAGCATTTAACTTTTGAACTCCTGCATCTAAAATTCTTCCATCATAATTTTTTAGATTCTTTGCAGCTACGATTGTTCTTGATATTACAGTACCATCCTTTGCATTAAAATAGACCGTACTTCCTATCGCTCTTGGAAAATGTGCTGCATAAAGAATATGCTGATTTGTAACCAAGACTCCAGCATTTGTTCCATTCCATGCCACACCTGAAAAATCAAATTGACTAGCCCAATTCCCCGAGGCATAAGTTGAAGGAAGTCCTGTTAAATATTGAGTAAAAATCACTGTATCATTCTCTACAAAATTTGCAGGTCGTTTTTGTTCAAATTGATCTATTAAATATTCATGAACTGTTTGACCTTGTGCTTGAGCTAATTGTATTAAATTAACTGTATGAACAACACTTCTGTCTATCCCACTCTCATTTACATCTAAAATGGTTACACTGACATTCTGAGTAACGGAATTTCCTGCTGAATCTGTAGCTTTTGCTGTAAATGCATAACTACGCTTTGTCTCATAATCCGGTGCTGTTTTAAATGTTACTGTTCCACTTGTCCCATTTACATTAAAGCTTGACGAATCTGCTCCTAAAATTGAATATATGATTGTTGACTCTGTATCAATTGCTGCTAAGGCCAGTGCTGTCGTTTGATTCTCATTCACACTAACCGCATTTGTTGATGTAAATACTGGTGCTGTTGTATCTGGTACAAACTCATTTACATCTAAAATGGTTACACTGACATTCTGAGTAACGGAATTTCCTGCTGAATCTGTAGCTTTTGCTGTAAATGCATAACTACGCTTTGTCTCATAATCCGGTGCTGTTTTAAATGTTACT
>Ga0316206_1002049_pt1 | contig 14871 bp, 11 predicted proteins | sample 6monthpyrite_MG_FD_204942 | JGI IMG/M metagenome (GOLD analysis project Ga0316206, IMG submission 204942) | Microbial mat bacterial communities from mineral coupon in-situ incubated in ocean water Damariscotta River, Maine, United States -... | ecosystem: Environmental > Aquatic > Marine >...
GCTAGCGAATTGGGGGGTGGATAAAACTTATCAACAAGGTGGGGCATTATTAACTAAACCGGACACCACACCAACTGAAAGAACGGTATATTTATTACAGCGTAAAGCCACTAAAGTAGGGGCTGGTTTGGGTAAAACAACCGGTTGGATCCATCGAGCTAACTTGGTTAAACATGGTGTGCAGATGCTGGCAAATGTTCAATATCAACAAATCACCGAACAAGGGATTGAAATTAGTATTGGTGAAAAAGCTCAATTACTTGAGGTGGATACTATTATTATTTGTGCCGGCCAAGAACCTGAACGTAGTCTACATGCTCAGTTAGTTGAGATTGGCATATCGGTACATTTAATTGGTGGCGCTGATGTAGCGGCAGAGTTAGATGCCAAGCGGGCCATTCGACAAGGTGCAGAATTGGCGGCACAATTATAATTTTAGAAAAGTGATGGTGAGCTAATTTGGCTATTAATGATGATTAAGGTCTGTGGCAGATGTGTTAAACAATAGAGGTATTATTGGTAGGCGTGCTAGAATTATTTTTTGTTAGATCGTCATTTTCCTAGAATTTATAGGTCGTTAAAGCATTATGCTGTTTGCTAGAAATAAACCGTCACCACTCGCTGCTATTCCGTTAACTAGACAAGATATTGAGGTTTTGTTCAGTGCGGTTGAATTTAAACAGCAATTATTAACCTTAATTGCGCAAGCATCGCAACGTATATATCTGTGTGCCTTGTATTTACAAAATGATGATGCTGGGCAACAGATATTGACCGCTTTATATCAGGCGAAACAGCAAAATCCTCAGCTAGATATTAAGGTGTTTGTTGATTATCATCGCGCGCTACGTGGCTTAATTGGCCATCAAAAAAGTGCGACTAATCGTGATGGTTATTTAGCCTTTGCCAAGCAATATGCACAGACCATTAAAGTGTATGGCGTACCTGTTAAGCGTAAAGAATTATTTGGCGTATTGCATTTAAAAGGGTTTGTGATTGACGATACTGTGCTGTACAGCGGTGCAAGTGTAAATAATGTGTATTTACAGCAAGAAGATAAGTATCGACTCGATCGTTATCATCTAATCAACAGTAAAAGCTTAGCTCAAAGTTTTGTTGATTACTTAGATCGGCTTACTTTAGTTGCGCAATTACCGTTGATAAATCAACCTGAATTACCCACACCAGTACAGTTGAAATGGGTAATAAAACAGATTGCGCTTGCTCTTAAACAACATTATCAATACCCTAATTCAGGTGATATTGCTGAATTAAGTGTTCGCCCTTTAGTAGGTTGTGGCGCTAAAGCAAACCAACTAAATAGTACCATTCGCAAATTATTGCGCGGCAGCCAACATACTATTGTGATGTTCACACCGTATTTTAACTTGCCTAAAATGTTATTGGTTGAAATAAAAACAGCACTGGCAAAAGGGGTAGCTGTTACGATAGTTGTTGGAGATAAGCGAGCTAATGATTTTTATATTGCCGAATCTGAGCCCTTTTCCACTATTGGTGTTATTCCATATATTTATGAACAAGTATTGCGTCGTTTTGTGACCCGCTTTCACACTGCGATCGAAACAGGACAATTATCCATTCATGTTTGGCACCATCATCACCACAGCTTTCATTTAAAAGGTCTAGTTGTTGATGAACAATATCATTTGTTAACGGGTAATAACTTGAATCCGCGTGCTTGGCGCTTAGATTTAGAAAATGGTTTACTAATTCATGACCCAAAACAACAATTACAACCGATGTGGCAGCAAGAGTTAACGAATATTTTGGCACATACGCAACGCATTAGCGGAGCAGCAGATTTACAGCGTATTGCTGATTACCCAACCGCACCACGTAAACTATTAACTAAATTACGTTTTAGCCAAATAACTCGGCTACTACAACGGTTACTTTAATACTAGCTGGGGGTGTATATTTTATTTGCAGGATTAAATAGCAACCATGACGTTAACACATATTTGTCGTTAGAAATTGGGATGTTACCACGATGAGTATGGGTGAATCCGCAAGGGGCAATGACCATTGAACCCGCTTTTGGGGTGATCGATTTTTTTTGATAGTAAAAATCGGTTTCACCGCCTTGCTCAACATCATTTAGATAAATAATAAATAATAATAATCGATGTAAGGCATTATTCTCGCCAGTTTCTGGATAAATTTCTGAATGCCAATATCCATAATTCCCCTTACCTTGTTGATATTTTTGTGCGTTAATGGGGGCTAACCGAAATAAGTAACGCATTAAATTAACGATATTAGGTTGACCAATTTCGGCGAAATTATCTGCCGTGAGTTGAACGGGTTGTTTGGTCATGGGATGAGTAACAGTGAGTGAAATACCACTGATTAAACTAAAAAAATATTTGCTTAAATAAGCACTAATGTGTGTGCTACAGGCTTGTAAAATAGTATTTAATGCGGGATGAAATTCTGGTGTTTGATTTAAGAAAATATCATCACTCAATTTTTTACTGGTGTCCACGCCACCACCCGTACGGCCCGGATTTTTATGTGGGCTTTGTTCAAATTGGTTGATAAATGTTTGGCAAAATTCGGGTGATAAGGCATTGGGATAAATTTCTATAAAATCGGTCATAACATTTGTAGGATTGAGTTACTGGGTGGCAACACCATACTATTGAATCAATAAACTATTCAAATTAATTTTTAAATGACTAGGAATATTCGCCTATTTCTGTAACATTAATGACAAAATGAATCAGTGATATAGTGTATGTATAGCGAAATAATTCAAACCCGATTTAGTGATACGGATGCGTTAGGGCATATTAATAATACTATGGTTCCTGTATGGTTCGAAGGTGCTAGAGATCCTATTTTTAGATGGTTTTCCCCTGAATTAGACACTCAAACTTGGCATTTAATTTTAGCTAAAATTGATGTGTCGTATACGGCACAAATGTTTTACGGTCAATCCATTGAAATAAGAACTTATATTGGCAGAATTGGGGGAGCGTCGTTCGATGTCTATCAAGAACTTTGGCAACATAATCAAAAATGTGCGTATGGTACGGCGGTAATGGTGCACTATGACTATCAGAATGAACAGTCGGTAGCACTGCCAGCGGAAATAAAACTATCGATGCAGCAACACCTTATTGAACGCTAGTTTGGTAACCAGTTTTATCCAAATAATTCGTGGTAAATAGCCCGAGCAATGTTAGAATTATAGCATCAACTTAGTACACTTTAGTGAATTGTGCTAAAGTTTAATGCAAAATATACATACATATAACCACGCAGCATGACTGCGGGTTCGTCTAAAAATAGGATTGTTTCATGGCAAGTCGTGGTATTAATAAAGTCATCATCGTTGGCAATTTAGGTCAAGATCCCGAAGTACGGTTTATGCCGAACGGTAGCGCGGTAGCAAACTTCACTGTAGCAACGAGCGAAACGTGGAAAGATAAACAAACGGGTGAGCAAAAAGAGAAGACAGAATGGCACCGCATTGTCATGTATCAGCGTTTGGCAGAAATAGCAGGTGAATATCTTAAAAAGGGTTCAAAAGTCTATTTAGAAGGTCGTTTGCAAACGCGTAAATGGCAGAATCAACAAGGTGTTGATCAATATACTACTGAAATTGTGGTTAACGATATGCAAATGTTAGATAGTCGTGCATCAGGTCAATCAGGCTTCCAAGGTCAAGGTGCTGCTCAACAAGCTGGTTTTACGCCTAATCAGGGCGGTTTTAAATCACAACCTGCGAATAATCAGAATAATCAGAATAATCAAAACTATCAAGCCAATAATAATTATAATTCAGCACCGAACGCGCCTCAGCAAAGTGGTGGATATAATGCTTCATCGGCACCTGCTAGCCATAAGAATCAGCCAGCACAAGGCGGCGGATATCAACAAAACGCAAAATTGAATCCACAAGAACCCGATATTGATTTTGATGATGATATTCCGTTTTAAATAGTTAATTCTAAAGTGTAACTATAGAGCGCGACTAACTTTAAAAATAAAAACCCAACGTAACTGTTGGGTTTTTTATTTCGCAATATTAACGAGCAAATTGAGCGGCGTGAAATCGTAAGTGCTCTTCTATAAAACTGGCGACAAAATAATAACTATGATCATATCCTTCGTGCAGGTTTAACTCTAAAGGATAATTGTTTGATTTAGCTGCCGACGCCAATACGTCGGGTTTTAGCTGCTCATGCAAAAAATTATCCGCTAACCCTTGATCAACTTTTGCGGGCACAAAATATGTTGCCACTTTCATTAATTCACTTGCATCATGATTAAGCCATGTGGTTTTATCTTCACCAAGGTAAGTGGTAAAAGCCTTGTGTCCCCAAGGACAATTCATCGGTGTGCAAATTGGACTCAACGCAGACATTGAACAATATCGTTCTGGATTGAGCATTGCTATGGTTAGCGCACCATGACCGCCCATTGAATGACCAGCAATGGCTCTTTTTACAGAAACAGGAAAATTTGATTCAATAAGCTGGGGTAGCTCATTAACGATATAATCATACATTTGGTAATGCTTATTCCACGGTGGCTGCGTTGCATTGACATAAAAACTTGCCCCTTGACCTAAATCATAGCTTGCATCATCGGCAACGTTTTCGCCACGAGGGCTACTATCTGGTGCAACAATGGCAATACCTAATTCAGCTGCAATACGCTGAGCCCCAGCTTTTTGCATAAAATTTTCATCAGTACAAGTTAGTCCAGAAAGCCAATATAACACAGGTACTTTTTGTTCGTTTGATGCCTGTGGTGGTAGGTATATTGTAAACTGCATGTTGCAATTTAAAGTGGTAGAACGGTGATTATATCGTTTATTCAAACCGCCAAAACTTTTATTAACGCTTAAATTTTCAATGGTCATAGGAAACCTCAAAATACAGCCCATTAAATTTAAATATTGATGAACTGTAGTCTTACTTGTATTAGTTATAATGAATGACTGTGCGGATACTTTTGCCTTCGTGCATTAATTCAAATGCTTTATTAATATCTTCAAGTGTCATGGTATGTGTAATAAAATCACTTAATTTGAATTCGCCCTGTAAATAACGTTCTACGTAATCTGGCAGCTCAGAACGACCTTTAACACCACCAAATGCAGAGCCTCGCCATACGCGACCAGTCACTAATTGGAATGGACGGGTTGATATTTCTTGTCCAGCGCCAGCGACACCAATAATAACGGATTCGCCCCAGCCTTTATGGCAACATTCTAATGCTGAACGCATTAAGTTCACGTTACCAACACACTCGAATGAGTAATCAACGCCACCATCCGTTAATTCCACGATAACATCTTGAATGGGTTGTTGATAATTTTTAGGATTGATAAAATCAGTTGCACCTAATTTTTTCGCTAACGCAAACTTACTTTCGTTAATGTCTATGACAATAATACGACTGGCTTTTGCCATTGTTGCGCCTATAACGGCAGAAAGACCAATGCCGCCAAGACCAAAGATGGCAACAGTTGCCCCTACTTCAACCTTAGCGGTGTTCATGACTGCGCCTATGCCAGTAGTTACCCCGCAACCAAGCAAACACACTTCTTCTAATGGCGCTGCTTTATTCACTTTAGCTAAAGAAATTTCGGGTAATACCGTGTATTCAGAAAACGTTGAACAGCCCATATAATGAAAGATTGGCTGACCATCTTTGTAAAAGCGAGTGGTGCCATCAGGCATTAATCCTTTGCCTTGCGTTTCTCGAATTTTTTGACAAAGGTTGGTTTTACCTGATAGGCAGAACTTACATTCACCACACTCTGGTGTGTATAGAGGAATAACGTGATCGCCAACTTGAATACTGGTGACACCTTCACCAACTTGCGCAACAATACCACCGCCTTCGTGACCTAAAATAACGGGAAAAATACCTTCGGGATCTTCCCCAGATAATGTAAATGCATCGGTATGACATACGCCGGATGCGATTATTTTGATGAGTACTTCACCTTTACGAGGTAGCATAACGTCTACTTCTTCGATAGTTAGTGGCTGGTTGGGTTCCCAAGCAATGGCGGCTTTTGATTTAATAAATTGATCTGACATCTTTCTACTCACTATTCAATTGATGGATATTACTGGTGATAAACTGTAGACAGTTGGTGTTTATCATAGTCTAACCTACTGTAATGCTTGTTAGGTGAAAATGTGTTTAAAAGCTGTATTTTCATTTTTGTTTAGGCTCAAATTTACCTGCGTTGGTTGCATAGACTATTATGGATTCTCATATTTAATATAATTTAAAAGAGATAGATATCTGAATTTGTGATACTAGCTTACTACTTGTTGTTGATCATGTTTAATGAAAATAATGCGGATTAATTAGAGATTCCTGTGAGCCAGAAAATGACTTTTAACTTTTAGTTCATGTCACGTAATTAATTTATTTTACTATTTCTATCTTTCAATAAAACCGTTTTTTAGTTTTATCTTGAAAACTTAACTTTTTTAGTATTTATAACGACATTTGTAATAAAATTTCATAAATATTATTGTAAAACTAGAATTAGGTGTCAGTGATTAGCGAACAGAGTTGACTGGCTATAAAAAAAGCCAACAGCAGGACTGTTGGCCAATAGCTATGAGGAAAGCTAAAAGATACAAATAATAACAACAAGCGTTCTCGTAGAGGACAGGTGTATTATATGAGTTAATATTTAAAAGACAACACATAAATGTAATTTTTTTACATTTATGTGTTTTTGTTACATACAAAGTGATGGGTAATGTAAAATTAATTGTTTGTTTCTTAATGGGCTTCTTGCCAGTTGTTACCGATACCCGCTTCAGCAATGAGTGGTACGGAAAGCGTAGCGGCATTATTCATAATAGTAATTAGCTCGCTAGTAATTAATTCAGCAATATCCTCATGTATTTCAAAAACTAACTCATCGTGTACTTGCATAGTCATTTTGATACGAGGATCATTTTTTTGTATCAACCAGTGATGTACAGCCAACATGGCTTTTTTAATAATATCGGCAGCTGTGCCTTGCATTGGAGCATTAATGGCAGCACGCTCAGCCGCTTTTTTTCGAGCTTGGTTTTTAGCATTAATATCAGGTAAGTAAAGTCGTCGGCCAAACAAGGTTTCTACATACCCTTGCTGGGCAGCAAGTTGTCGAGTTTGTTCCATATAGGTTAAGACGTTGGGATAACGTTCAAAATATTTATCCATATATAGTTGCGCATCATATCGGCCAATACCAAGTTGTTTGGCTAATCCAAATGCTGACATACCATAAATTAATCCAAAGTTAATTGCTTTTGCACTACGGCGTTGATCGGCTGTTACTGTTGATAATGGCGTAGCAAATATTTCAGCTGCGGTGGCTTGGTGAATATCTTTACCAGTAGCAAAAGCGGATAACAAGCCGGGATCGTTAGATAAATGCGCCATAATACGTAATTCGATTTGAGAATAATCGATGGCCACTATTTTATAATGCTCAGGTGCAATAAAAGCTTGTCGAATTTTTTTGCCTTCGGTACTTCGAATTGGAATATTTTGTAAATTAGGATCAGTTGAAGATAGTCGGCCTGTTGCAGCAACGGCCTGATGATAAGAGGTGTGTACTCGTCCGGTTGTTGGTGACATCATCAATGGCAACTTATCAGTATAAGTTGATTTGAGCTTACTCAGCCCCCGATGCTCAATGATCAATTTCGGCAGTGGATAATCTAACGCTAATTCTTGCAAAACCTCTTCTGCTGTTGACGGTGCACCTTTTGGTGTTTTTTTGATGACCGGAATGTTTTGTTCTTCAAATAAAATTACTTGTAATTGCTTAGGCGAGCTTAAATTGAATTGTTTACCTGCTAGGTTATGTGCTTGTAGCTCTAATTCGGCTAAACGGGTTGCTAATACTTGGCTTTGTTGAGCAAGTAAATCGCTATCAATTAATACGCCTTCTTGCTCCATACGAGTTAGCACCGGTAGCAAAGGCATCTCAATATCTTGAAATACAGAATGCTGGCGCGTTTCGACTTGTAGTAATGGATAGATAGCTTGGTGTAATCGCAAGGTAATATCCGCATCTTCTGCGGCGTATGGTCCCGCTTTCTCAATATCAATTTGATTGAAAGTTACTTGTTTAACACCTTTGCCAGCAATATCTTCAAAATGAATAGTTTTATAATGTAAATATTTTTCCGCTAGGGCATCCATGTTATGTCGTGTAGCGATACTGTTTAAACAATAAGACTCTAACATGGTGTCATAACGAATACCGGCTAAGTTAATATGGTAATTATGCAAGATGTGGGCATCATATTTTAGGTTTTGGCCAAGTTTCTGCACTGCCTCGTTTTCTAATAATGGTTTCAGTTGCTCAAGTACCCAAGTAAGTTCAAGTTGGGTTGGTGCGCCAGCATAATCATGTGCTAATGGTACATAAGCGGCTTGGCCAGGTTCAACAGCAAATGATAATCCCACCAATTTGGCAGACATATAATCTACACTGGTTGTCTCGGTATCGAAGGCAAAATATTCAGCATTATTAAGACGTTCTAACCATTCAGTAAATTGAGTTGGTTGTAAAATTATATCGTATGTTACAGATAACTCCTCAACCGGCTTGTTCGTTGAGCTAGTTGATGGAGAGGTTGACGTTGCGTTGGTGTATTCGGCGAGCAAGCGCTTCAGTTCATATTCTTCTAGTAATGGAATGAGTGTTGCTAAATCTGTTTCGGAGTTATTAATTTCAGTTACTTGCTGTGGTAGTTCAACATCCAGTTTTATGGTGGCTAATTGATAGGATTGGGGTAAAAAGGTTAATGCAGCCCGTAAGTTTTCACCGATTTTACCTTTGATCTGATCAGCATTGTCAATAACACCTGCGAGTGTTTGGTATTCTTGTAACCACTTGACTGCGGTTTTAGGTCCACATTTATCAACTCCAGGAATATTATCAACTTTATCGCCCATTAGTGCTAAATAATCAATAATTTGATTAGGCTTAACGCCAAATTTTAACTCGACACCGGCTTCATCGAGTTCAGTGTCGGTCATGGTATTAATTAATCGAACATGCGGCGATACTAATTGCGCCATGTCTTTATCGCCAGTAGAGATAACAGTTTCAAGACCGATTTGTGTTGCTTGATTGGCAAGCGTGCCAATTACATCATCGGCTTCAACATCATCAATCACTAATAACGGCAAACCCATCGCTTTAATGATGTTATGCAACGGGCTGATTTGACAGCGTAAGTCATCCGGCATTGGTGGACGATTGGCTTTATATTCGGGATAAATATCATTTCGAAATGTTTTTCCTTTGGCATCAAATACCACCACAATATTGCCGTTTGGATACGCTTTGTGTAACGCTTTGATCATATTAAGCACGCCGTGAATGGCGCCTGTTGGACGACCATCAGCGGTGCTCAATGCTTGTAAGTAAGGAACATGATAAGCTCTAAATAAATAAGAAGAACCATCAACTAAAATAAGCGGAGATTTACAAGGTTGTGTCATGGGGAAGATTATTACAGGTTATTTTGTTAAGCATGCCATAAAGGCATGCGAGTCACCACAGCTAACAGAAAAAATAATAGTGAAGAGAATGCTTTACTGTGGATAACTTTGTTGATAGACAGGAGTAATTGCACCAAATACATTTAACGCATTGGTCTTTATTCTTTTTAACTAATTGATGTATATGGTAAAAAGAAATGCATTAACCTTTAAACACACAATTATTTTTATTTTTATTTTTGTGAGTAAGTTTTCACAAATTTATTCCTGCTCACTTCTATGTATTGAACTTAGAAGATGGAGCGAGGATAGAGGTTACCAGATTACCATTGTATTACCAGCACCTTTTTAAATTATTTACCTATCAAATTCCGTCCATAAATAACAAAAATACATAAGGCATGAGTGGTGTGGCTTAACGGGTATAATCGGAAATATTACCTTTTGAAGTAACCAATAGTGAATGGTTATAAATAGAAAAAAGCTGAGTAATTATGAATGTTAATTATTCAGCTTTTTATCGACGTAATATATAAATTACTGAAACTATTATAAAACAGTTACATTAACTGCTTGAGGGCCTTTTTGACCTTGTTCAACGTCAAAAGCAACTTCTTGACCGTCTGCTAGTGTTTTGAAACCTTCGCTTTGAATTGCGCGAAAATGTACAAACACATCTTTACCGTCTTGAGCTTCAATAAAGCCGAAACCTTTTTTTTCATCAAACCATTTAACACGACCTGTCATGTTAGCCATAAGTTTTCTCCAAAATTATACAAAAAACTCAACCTGAACTTTTCAGATTGATTAAGCGCTGAAAGATGCAGGATTTACTTACGAACAGACAAGATGAATTTTCAAAAATGTCATCGGTTTTGCACAGACATAAATATAGCCGCTGTATTCTTAACCAGCGAATGCAGTATAACCTATCTTTAGTTAAAGTAAATGACCGAAATTACAGAAAATTAAGTTTTAGAATGAAATTTTGGTTAAATATAAAAACCACTAACACCGTAGTTTGAATCGTTAAACAAAGAGCTATTAGATAAGGATAATAAATTGATTTAAATAATAAAATTTAAATATATAAACAGCGGTAAGTTAATTGAGCTTACCGCATTGTTTAGATAATTTTTTCGCGTTAAAGGTTAAGTTTTGCTTGAATGTTACTTTCTACTTCTTGTGCTAATGCAGACAATATATTGAGCACTTGAATGCTAGCATCTTCCATTTGACCTAGTTCAACAATCGCTTTATCCATATCATTTTGTGCCATATGTTTTAAGGCTGATATGCCAAAACTATGTACGTTAGTATGTGGTTTGTCTAGTGCCCGATAACTTTGACAAGAACTGTAGCGTTTTAAGCCTTCGCCATGATGATACCACTGGCCTAATTGACAGCTTGCACTATCAGAAAAGTCATCAACAGTTTTGTTCGAGTTACCTAAAATAGCTTTATAAATTTCTAATTTCCAGATTACGTGATCTAATTTTGCTGTTTGTAATAAAGCATCAGTAGCGCTGCTATCAATAACAGCGAACATACTTTTAGACATATTTACAATATTTTGAGCAGTCTCGGCAATAGAATTAGTATCTGTACGTATTTCCTCAGACTTTGTACCAACATTATCAATACCTTGGGTAACCCCTTCCATTTGCTGGTTCACTTGATCAATCAACGCCGAAATTTCGCTAGTTGCTTCAGCTGAACGTTGTGCCAAGGTTCTCACTTCATCGGCAACCACAGCAAAGCCTCGACCTTGTTCTCCAGCACGGGCTGCTTCAATAGCGGCATTTAATGCCAATAAATTGGTTTGATCTGAAATACCTTTAATCATAGTAACAAAATCATTAATGCCTGATGTTACTGTTTTTAGGCTTGCTGCGGCTTTAGCAACTTCGGTAGTGTCATTATTGATAGTTGATGTTGACTTCATGGTTGACGCTAACATATCCATAATTTTACTAAATAATTGTTGCGATGTAGAAAACGATTCTTTATGAGCATGTAAGCCATTGGAAGTATCATTCACCGCGCTACGAACTTGATCAATGAGCTCACAAGAGCCCATCCACAATTTATTGACATCATCATGATTATGATAGCGACCGGTATTGTTCGACATATCTTCAGCTAAATTCTGATTTTCCATCTGCAAGGTTTCAACGCTGGTATTTAGCGTTGCAATTTGTTCGCGCAATTTAGCATTTTCTTGTTCTAAATTACTGTGTTGTTGCTTACTTACAAACCCAAAAGCCATAACTAATGCCCACCTTAAATCGGGATGATAAAATTTTTACTGATTTTCTACAACACACTTCATTCAATATTAGCAATGTGAGCGTGAGATTAATCCATAAAATCAATAGAATGATAATTACAAATCGTTGTTATTTGAATAGCCACATCATGCTAAGACGAATATAAACTAATGTCTAGCATGATGTTTTTCTACTATCCCACAAAACAGTATAGTGTATAAACAATAATTAACAGAAAAATCATTAAACCTGTGAACTATTCCACCGTAACTGATTTCGCTAAATTTCGAGGTTGATCTACATCGGTACCTTTTATGATGGCTACATAATAAGAAAGTAACTGCAAAGGCAAGGTGTAAACAATGGGCGCAATTAACGGGTGACAATGTGGTACATTAATTACGGTCATCGATTCGTCACTTTGAAATTTAGCTTGGCTGTCTGCAAACACATACATTAACCCACCGCGAGCTCTAACTTCTTCAACATTGGATTTTAACTTTTCAATCAGATCATTTTGTGGTGCAACCACAATAACCGGCATTTCTGCATCTACCAATGCTAGTGGACCGTGTTTTAATTCTCCTGCAGCGTAGGCTTCCGCGTGAATATAAGAAATTTCCTTTAATTTTAATGCTCCTTCCATAGCAATTGGATATTGTTCCCCACGACCTAAAAATAACGCATGCTGTTTATCGGCAAAGTCTTCGGCTAGCGCTTCAATAGTGCTAGATAAAGTAAGTACTTCTTCTAATTTATTTGGCAAAGAGACTAACGCATCGATGATTTCCGCTTGTGTTTGTGGTGACATATTATGATGTTGACCAATGGCGAGGGTCATCATTAATAACCCAACTAACTGGGTGGTGAATGCTTTGGTTGAAGCGACGCCTATTTCAATGCCAGCTTTGGTCATGAATGCTAAATCAGATTCTCTTACCAACGATGAACCAGCAACGTTGCAAATGGCTAAGCTGGCACAATAACCTAGCTCTTTGGCTAAACGTAACGCAGCTAAAGTATCCGCGGTTTCTCCAGATTGAGAAATAGTTACGATTAGCGCATTGTTATTTACGTGAGATTTTCGATAACGAAATTCACTGGCAATCTCGATAGAGCAAGAAACGCCAGCTAGAGCTTCTAACCAATAACGGGCAACCATACCGGCATGAAAACTGGTGCCGCAAGCAATAATTTGAACGTGTTCAATTGTTTGGAATATTGTGTCAGCATTCGAGCCAAAGCTGTCAATGCTAAGTTGATTGTGATGAATTCTACCTTCAAGGGTATTACGAATGGCTATCGGTTGTTCAAAAGTTTCTTTTAACATGAAATGGCGATATTCTCCTTTCTCGCCACTCTCATGATTGATATCTGATTTTTTACGTGCGCGGTTAACTGGAGCACCATGCAAGTCAAAAATATTAACTTGATGACGGGTGATTTCGGCTACATCGCCTTCTTCTAAAAATGAAAATTGATGAGTGACTGGTAATAATGCCATCATGTCAGAGGCGATGAAATTTTCTCCAATGCCATAACCAATCACTAATGGGCTGCCTGAGCGAGCAACAATAAGACGATGTTGATCTTTAGTGTCCATAATCACTGTACCATAAGCGCCTTCAAGCTGTTGCACAGCAACTTGAACGGCAGCCAGTAAAGTAGGGGCTGATTTTCGTTCATGGTGCACCAAATGGGCGATGACTTCGGTATCGGTTTCTGACACAAATTGATAACCCAACGCTTGTAATTGAGCACGTAAGTACTGGTGATTTTCAATGATGCCGTTATGTACCACGGTGATTTCGTCAAAAGATACATGCGGGTGAGCATTTACCTCGCTTGGCGAGCCATGTGTTGCCCAACGCGTATGGGCTATGCCGGTGCCGCCGGAAATGGGTGAGTCTGCAATGGCATCGGCTAATGCTTGCACTTTACCTAAACGACGTACTCGATGCAATTGGTTATTATGGTCAATTAAAGCAACGCCTGCAGAGTCATAGCCGCGATATTCTAGGCGCTTTAATCCTTCCACTAATATTTCCGCGACATCGCGTTGCGCTACAGCACCAACAATTCCACACATATCAATATCCTTAATTTGTTGTATAACGATTAGGCGTAAATAACATTAACGCCTTGTTGTTCAAGTTGTTCTTTATAAGATGCCGATAAGTTGTTATCGGTAATGAGTATATTAATAGTTTGCCATGGTAATTCTAAATTAGGCATTTTTCGACCAATTTTATCGGAATCTACTAATACAATAACTTCGCGTGCAACATCAGCCATTACTTGGCTGACACTGAGTAATTCATTAAATGTGGTGGTACCACGCTCGATGTCAATGCCATCAGCACCAATAAATAGCTGATCAAAATCGTAAGCGCGCAATACCTGCTCTGCCACTTGCCCTTGAAATGCCTCTGAGTGTGGATCCCAAGTACCACCGGTCATTAATAACATTGGCTCGTTTGATAATGTATTAATTTGTTCCGCATTGGTCAGTGAATTGGTCATTATTACTAAACCTTGTTTTTCGGCTAGGAAGGGGATAATTGCTGAGGTGGTTTTACCGCTGTCGATGATGATGCGCTGATTGTCTTTGACATATTGAGATGCGACAATAGCAATTCTTTTCTTTCGTTCTGAAATAAATGGCTGATTGTAGGTTGAGAGACTTTGTTTGATCGAAACTGCACCGCCGTATCGACGCATAAGTAATCCGTCAGTTTCAAGTAATGCCAAATCTTTCCTTATCGTAACTTGAGAGGTTTTAAATTGCTTCGATAATTGCTCTACAGTAACCTTGCCAGCAGTATTTAAGGTGTGAATTATTTGCTGTTGACGTAGTATTAAGTTTCGTTTTGACATATTTTATTTCAGTTCGAAAATTTTGTTATTTAATCAAACTATCGAAAATATTGCAATCAGTTGTTAACGAATGTGTTTTTAAAATATCTCTGTGGTCAGGGTAAAATCATACTTGAGTGTTTTTTAACCAAAAACAAGTTTTTCCCTGACGTCATCTGACCACGCGGCTTGTTTAAGCTTGCCCTTTATACTGTCTTTTATCGGGCTT
>Ga0316206_1002051_pt1 | contig 14865 bp, 13 predicted proteins | sample 6monthpyrite_MG_FD_204942 | JGI IMG/M metagenome (GOLD analysis project Ga0316206, IMG submission 204942) | Microbial mat bacterial communities from mineral coupon in-situ incubated in ocean water Damariscotta River, Maine, United States -... | ecosystem: Environmental > Aquatic > Marine >...
ACCTAAATTATCAAGTTTTATGTGTTACCGCCGAAGACTTTTACGTAAACTTGATGAATTTCCATTGTCTGGTGAAAAATTGAGCAAAATAGTTACACCACAAAATGACATAGAAAAATGGGTCCAGGAGCTGGAAGGCATTGATTTTCCTGTTTTTCCTGACACTTTGAAAGGTTTGCAGCAACTCAGTGACGAAGATGCGAACCGTTCTGTGGATCGTTTTTGCTCAAATTTGCTCTACGACCCTGGTGGAGTGATTGCAATCCTGAACAAGGCCAATGGAGCAAGAAAAGGGCGTCTGGGTACAAATGTATCGACTGTTGAAAATGCCGCAATGATGATTGGCCTGGATACCATGCGTCATCTGACGGATGAACACTCAATCATTGAGCCACCCGGAAGTACCCCCTCGGAAAAGGGCTATATGCGTATCGTCGCACGTGCTTATCATGTTGCCTATCAGGCGTATGACTGGGCTGTTATTCGTGGAGACATGACGCCGAAAGAAATATTTGTAGCCGCGTTTCTGCGTGATATTGGCACAATGGCGCTCTGGTTAAATGCACCAGACAAAATGAAAGAGATTCACGAGTTAAAGTGGGAGCAGATGGTCTCTGACGATGAAGCACAATACGTGATTTTAGGCTTCGGACAAGAACAATTGGGCAAACGCCTGGCCGAGGTCTGGCGATTACCGGAAATGGTGAATGATTGTCTGTTATCAGAAGACTCGCAAAACCCCAGAGTCATGACCGTCAGACTGGCAGATCAGATGGTGCATCTGTCTGAATCCAGTTGGTACTCAGATGCCATGGTTGAATGTCAGGAATCTATCGCAGAACTGCTGGATCTATCATTCGATGAAGTTGTAAAAATCACCCATGAGAATGCATTGAAGGTAGCCCGGGAAACTGAATTTTATGGTGTCTCACCATCAGCCATGTTATTGCCTATGGAGCCCGGCCACTGGCCAACGGTTGCAGGTTACAAACGACACAGTGATGACGGCAAGCATTTTTGCCTGATGCCACAAGACTATATGTATGACGCAGCCGTGACATCACTAAAAGCAATGCAAACACAGGATGTTGGCATAAATGATGTAATTGAAATAGCCATAGCCGGTATGCATGATGGCCTGGGTTTAAACCGGGTTGTGTTTGCATTGCTGAGCAAGGACAAAACAATGCTGGGTGGCCGATATATGGCAGGTGCGAACAACGACCCTAATTTCAGTCAATTCAGTATAGACATCAACATCAAAAAGAAAGATCTGTTTACCCAGCTCATGCAAAAATCACGTAGTGTGTGGGTAAATGAAGGGAACAATGAAAAAATATGGCCCTTAGTACCTGAAAAATTTCACGAATTGATCAATATACAAGAGTTTTATGCCATGTCTGTCTTTGCCGAAGACAAACCGATTGGCATCTTCTACGCTGATCGCCACCTGAAAGACATCCATCTTGATACTAAAAGCTACGAGAAATTCAAAAAACTGTGCTCGCTGGTATCCCGCGTAATCGTCGCAATCCGTAATACATAATATTGCATAGAGCCTCATTCTGGGGTAACCTTGCGCGCTTGTTATCGGGTGTTTTCCGGTATCTGGAGAGGTGTCCGAGTTGCCTCGATCCGAAGGATGAGGTATCCATAATGAACACGAAGTGTTCTATGGGGAGTCGGACGTATATATGCGAATAACGAGCACGCCTGGACGATGTACAGGATGTACAAGTGTCACGGGAGGCAGGACGCCGAAAGTGACCAGTGTGTGTACGGTAACCCCGTACCGAGGGTTCGACAAAATGCCATGACGGCATTTTGCACAGCGCAAAGCGCTGCCCGAAGGGTGAGGTACAGGATGTACCGAATGAATCCCTCCCTCTACGCTGCAAAGCAGCGTCTGGTAGAATAGGCTAGCAAATAGTCATAGTAGTAAAATGAAAAGAATTGGAGAGGTGTCCGAGTGGCCGAAGGAGCACGCCTGGAAAGTGTGTGTACGGTAACCCCGTACCGAGGGTTCGAATCCCTCCCTCTCCGCCATAGGCGTTCGGAATTTTGTGATAAAAATGCAGAGTTTCGACAAATATCAGGATAGGGAGTAAATCCCTATCCTTTTGTTTTATATGTTAATAATAGAAATACCCGTAAGAAGCGGAAAATAATTAGAATTAAAAAGCCTTCTTAAAGCCTACTTACTCATTGCAGACAGTCCTGGTAATCAGCCTGGGAGGCAGAGAACGGCCAATTGGAGACATACAGAGCTTAGGCATGTATGACTGCTCTCAACCTAAAAGCAGTCATAGATTTAATTCTTAGTAAACAGCACAAATAAATTTATTGTACTTCTGCTTTTCAGCGGAAGCCGCTATTCGATGACGTTTTCAAATGTGTATTGCAAATATTGCTTCACCTGATTCAACGATGGTATCGACAATCCTCATTAGTCACACTTGTGCACTCATTCAGACTAACTAACGTTTCAAATATTTAGCATTGAACACAGAATGTTAATATAACAATCTAAGATTCTATAAATTGAACTAAACCGCTATAGAATTTAAACGATGACCATTAGTGGTCTGTAGCAGCATCTCGACGCTCTTAATCCTCCAATGTAACCGGCGTCTCGAACCCTGGCGGTTTAATTGCAAGCACCGAACATTTAAGTTAATTGAGTATACTTTCCGCGGTATTACCCATAAACATGCCTGAAGTTCCTGTACGTGCCACAGTTCCCATTATAACAAGATCAGCCTTAATATTTTCTGTGAATAATGGAATTTCTTTGCGTGGACAACCTTTTATTAGATGTCTTTGTGGTCTGATCAAATTCAACGCATCCTGTCCAATATTATTTGTCAACTCATGCATGAGCTTATCGAGATCACCCTCATATTGTTGTCTAACGTCTTCAACGTAAGCAGCGACTTTATTTTCAGGTATATCATGGGTAACCAAATTTATTATACTCTCACCGATAGCATCCCATACATGCACGACGTGTAGATCTGCGGACTCTAATATTGCCAAGGAACTCGCCATTTCGAGAATATGAAGATTGAGTAGATGTCTTGTGTTTAATTCTTCCTGTGGGTAAAAGTCATCGACATCTACTGCTGCCAGTATTCGTTGATATCTTTTAGGTGAATCTGATTTGACTAACCATATAGGACATGGACACTTCCGTAACAAATGCATATCATCACTGCCAAACACTCTATCAATTAGTTCGCCATTTGTAGCCGCCTTTATCAGAAGATCATTCTCGTTACGAAGAACTTCGCGGATGATTTCCAGAAATGGTATGCCAATAAGTACCTTCGTTTGGATGTCGATATTTTTGTTAAAGGGGGCAACTAATTTTTCAAGTCTTTCTTGATGCTTTGCAATAATGTTTGCCTGAATATCTTTAGAAGAATCGATAAAAGCGATTAACTTTAAGTCAAGTGATAATTTTTCGAGAACCTCTACTACTGTGAGGTTGGCTTGATTATTTTCCGCCAACTTTACAGCATGCTCCAAGGCGACATTATCCTTCAGTTCAGTATCAACAATACAAATTATATTTTTGAATCTCTTCATAATAATACCCTCTAATCAGAATGCAATTTTTCCCATTAAATGTTTCGCGTCCTACGTCGTATAAAATGCTTTTCTAACGCAACCAAAAACAACACCGAGGAGGATACAATGATAATTCGAAACCATATATTTAAATTGATTTCTGTGGTTCCAAATAAGGCTACCAGTTAATGGAAATTTCTTTAAGAATTTCTATTCTTAAAGACCGCATGCTTTTAATTTCGGCTATTCCGCTTATAGTTGCACAGTTTTGTCCTGTGAGAGTTAGATGGTCAAGCGTTCCAACTCCACCAGGCCAGCAGCAAGCCTAACAATACAAAAAGCAGCAGGCCATTGTGCCAGTGAGCAAGTCTGGTTTCGATTTGCTCTGGCGCACGCCATGCCGTTATGCCAGACCACAGTCGCTTAAACGCAGCCAAACATGTATCGCGCCAGCGTGGAAATAGGTACACACTGAAACGACGCGTAAAGTTATACACAAATATAAAGATATGGCTGAGCGGGATGAGCAGATCTCCCGGCGGGATATGCGGAGTGAAATCTGAATTCTCATATCCCTGCGGCGATGACATTCCTGCTTGTCGTTGCCGACGTCTCATCCACACTAAGCTCGCAACAATTAATGCGAGGCCCAACAATACTGGCCAAAGGCTGCTAATAATATTCGTTAGTTGCCAGGTAATAGATGATGGCGGCGCGAACCACCACGGTAATACCTGCGCACTCACGACTAGCATAGCCCAAGGTACGATCAGTCCAAGCGCTGAGCCCTGCATGTTTGTGCTGGTTTTTGGCTTTGAAAGTAAAAACAAAAATCGCCCGACTAACAGGGTTGTTGCCAGTGCGCTTACCGAGAGCAATATGGGTAGCAGTGATATCCAATGCTCCGGTGCATTCACGGTCTGGGCCTTGAGCATGAGTTTTACTAGCATTCCACTGCTCAGTGGTGCTCCCGCCAGCGCCAGTGCTGGTAACCATAATCCGAGCCAGACCCAGCGTCGTTGCACACCATGGCATGCCGCGATCACACCTACGCCAAGAAACAACGCGCCTTTGTTGAGACCATGATGCAAGGCGTATAAGGTAATTACGATCAGAATCATCGGGTACGCGTTTGGCGCGGTCAACCCGAGGCCGATTGCCATGGTCATGATCCCCATCTGGCTGATACTTGAATAGGCCAATAGTGTTTTGGGATCTCGTTGTGTCAGGCCGACGATTACGCCATAGAAGGCTGCGACCAGACCCAATATCATAAAGACTTCACCCCATTGCAGCAGTGCCGTTTCACCCAGTGGCAATAATCGTAACCAACCTAGCAGGCCTGCCTTGATCATGGCGCCGGATAAGACGGCGCTGGCCGGGGTCGGTGCGACCGGATGAGCCAGCGGCAACCATACGTGCAGTCCGATCACGCCTGCCTTGATGCCGAATCCGATCAGGGCCAGCAAAATAATAAGATCACGCGATTCAGCCTGCGCCAATCCAGTACGTACAGCCTCAAACCCCATTGCATTTGTGGCGCTCACGGCCATAACCATGGCGGCAAATAGTGCGAGCTCGCCGATCACCGCTAAGATGATGTAAACGCGGCCGGCGTAGATGGCCTGTTGTGAACGTTCATGCACGACCAAGCCGTAAGCGGCAAAACTCATTAAGGCGAAAAACACATAAAAACTGCCTACGTCTTGCGCCAGAATCAAACCCAGATTGCCGCTCATAGCCAACAGAAAATAGAGATAAAATGATACTCTGCGTGGCTGTTGTGCCAGATAAACACGGGCGTACATGCCAGCCAGCCACCACAATAAAGCGGTGAACAATAGAAACAGTCGACTCGTCGGGTCGCCTATACCCAGTTCGCTTCCCAATAATAACCAAGGTAAATGTAGTGAAACAGTTGGTGCTACGAACAGCACCTGCAGCAATACCGGTAATGCTGCCCAGGGTGCCAATTTAAGTGCTATCGACTGGGTGCTACGAAACAGCAGAGCCGGTGCTAATATCAGCGGAAAGAGCACCAGCAATACCAGGTATGTCGGGGAGATAATGGCACTCATTGTTGATAAAACTCCCGCGTGGCGATGAGTTTTGCCCAATCAAGAGGGGTAAACGGTAACGAAGCAAGCAGTCCTATGCCTAAGGCAAAGGCGGCGGTCACCACCGGTGGCAATAAAAGTGCCCACGCTGTTTCTTTATCACCGAATTGATGATCCGCCGGCCACTGTTTCGGCGGCTCGCGGAACCAGGCGCGATGCAGGATCGGTAAGAAATACATCGCATTGAGCAGGCTGCTGCCGATAAGTACGAGAATGACCCAGTCCTGTCCTGCATCCAGTGCACCCAGACCCAGATACCACTTGCTGATGAAGCCAGCGATGGGGGGCGCGCCGATCATGCCGAAGGCACCGATAGTGAAGGCCGCCATAGTCCAGGGCATGCGTCGGCCCACACCATTCATTTCGCTGACTTTATGAATCTCCAGTGTCTCGGCCAGATTGCCGGCACAAAAGAACAAGGTGATTTTCATCAAACCCTGGTGCACCAGATGGACTACCCCACCGATAGTGGCGATAGGACCGGCGATGGCAACGCCCAATATAATGTACGAGACCTGACTGATGGTGGAGAATGCCAATCGCCGTTTTAAATCGTCCTGGTACAGGGCGCGCACAGAACCGTAAATAATCGTGAACGCTGCGAGCCATGCCAATGGCATTGTCACTCCCAGGAGGGCGGCGGTTTCTACACCAAATACGTCATACACCACACGCACAATGCCAAAGGCACCGGCTTTGACCACGGCTACCGCATGCAGTAATGCGCTCACCGGTGCCGGTGCGACCATGGCTTTAGGCAACCAACCGTGTAAAGGAAACAATGCCGCTTTGACCCCCAGGCCGGCGATCAGCAAAATGAAAATCATGATCAGGGCGGAGTTATGCTCGGGGCCAAGGCCGCTAATGAAGCCCCGCGGGGTGAATTCCAGCGTACCCGTTAAGCTGTATAACCATACTGTGCCCAACAATAACAATGCGCCACCAAAAAGGGTGTAGATGAGATAGGTCTGCCCGGCACGACGCGCGGCCTCCGTACCCCGGTGCACCAGCAATGGATAGGTGGACAAGGTCAACAGTTCATAGAACAACAGGAAAGTGATTAAATTCCCGGACAGGGCCACGCCCACGGTGGCAGTGACACACAGACTGAAAAAACCAAAGAAGCGATTGCGATGGGCTGAGCCTTCCAGATAACCAATGGCATAGACAGTCGTCACAAACCAAAGCGCTGTAGATAAGGTGACAAACAACAGTGACAGCGGTCCGGCGCGTAGCACCAGTTCCAGATTCGGTAATAACGCCAGCCGCGTTTCATAATGGTGTTCGTTATAAACACCCCACACCATTAAACCAACCAGACCCAGCTTGACCACCGCGCCTAACAGATTGAGTGTGGTGCGCAAACGCCCCCGCTTTTCTGCAAGCGTAAAGATGATGAGTCCAGGGAGCAATGAACTTGCCACCACCATCAATGGAATCCATTTATCCCAGTTCATGAGCTGACTGCTCTGATACCAACGACCTCACCGAGACCAAACCAATCCAAAACGGGTACAGCTAAAAAGCCCAGCACTACGGCTGCGATCGCCAGCAACAGGGCTGACCACTCCATGATTTTGGGTACCGCACCCGCCTCGTGCATGACGTCCGCCTCGGTAAAACTATGTCCCAACACTTTGAAGACATAAGCCGCCGCCAATAGTCCACCTAGGAGCATCACTATCACCAAATCCCAACGGCCTTGTCCCAGGGCCGTCTCAAGCAGCAACCATTTTCCGATAAAACCACCACTCGGTGGCAGACCTATAATACTTACGCCGGCCAGTGCAAGGGCCGCGGCAGTGATTGGCAAACGTCGCACAACTCGATCGAAATCGGCGATGCGGTCATGACCACCAAAGCACAAAAGATTGCCGGCAGCCAGAAACAATGCCGCCTTGGCCAAAGCGTGTGACAACGCCAGGTATGCAACTGCATTCCAGGTCGATAGTGCGGCCGCTGCTGCCAACGGAAACGCTAAAAACAGGTAACCAATCTGAGCGACGGTGGAATAGGCAATCAACAACTTGAGCCGGGTCTGACGCAAGGCCTGCAAGGAACCCCACAATACTGCCGCCCCACCAAGCAGGCCGAGCAAGGTGGCCGCACTTTCATTCAACGGACTAAAGATCGTGAGCCACAAACGCAGCAGGATATAAAAAGCCGCCTTGATCACCAATGCCGAGAGTATGGCACTTACGGGAGCCGGGGCGCTGGCATGCGCGGGCGGCAACCAGAAGTGCAAGGGGAATAGCGCGGTTTTGAGTATCAGGCCGGCGCCCATCAAACCCAGTGCAGCCCAAACCGCCGGTGTGGCCTCTACCCGTTCAGCCAGAGTCGAGATATCCACCGTGCCATAGCTGTGATAAAGCAATGCCACGCCTAGTAAATAGCACAATGAACCTAACAAGGTTGCCAACAAATAGCGCATCGCACCATCGAGTGCCGCTTTACTACCAGCCAGGGCCGTAAGTGTCACAGCCGCCAGGCCCAGCAATTCGAGGGTCACGTAGAGATTGAAAATATCGGCGGTGAGAAACAGGGCATTCAGGGCGGCCAACAAAAATAGCCAGATGGGCCAGAACCGCAATGCTTGTTCGCGTTGGAAATATTCCACTGAATAAATGCTGACACCCAAACCGACCAATGCCGTCACTGTCAGCATTAACAGACTCAGACCATCAGCATACAGCACAATCCCCAGTGGTGCGCCCCAGCCACCGACTGCATGATGATATGCAGCATCATTAGTAGAATGTATTTGCCAGCCGAGACCAATAACGGCCAGGATCTGCATCGCGGCTGTCATCAAACCCAGTGGGATTGCTAACCGCGGCCACAAAAAAGCGAGCATGCCAGTGACCAGCGGTAGCAGAATTAGAACCAGAGCCCAGGGAATCTGAGAAAGCGTTTCGTGCATCGTGATTAATCTTGCCGATCATCGACAAGCGTGGCACGTCCGCTTGTTGCGTTGAGTTTCAACATCAAGGTGAGGGCAAGCGCTGTGGCGGAAACGGCAACCACAATCCCAGTGATGACCATGGCGTGTGGCACTGGATCCGGCACATCCCCGCTGCGTTTTGCCAATGCCACCAAAATCATAAACACCCCGCTGCCCATAATATTGAGTGCAAGGATCTTGCGTAACAAATGTGCGTGCACGATCAGGGCGTATAGACCCATCGTGAATAGCCCGACACCAATAAGCGCGTATGTAAAAGCGAGACTCATTTGTGTTGCTCATCTTGTGGCTGGCCACCAACAAACAGTGCGGCCAGGGTGACACCAATGGACACGGTCGCCGCCGCTTCAAGGACTAATATGAGTAGGCCTGCATTGTTAACGGGGTAGGCCAATAACTGCCCTTTACTCACAAGTGTGCCCAGGGCTATCGCGACAAATGCCGCCGGGCCGATAACTAAAACAAACCGTAAAGGCAGTGCCATGAGTGCGATAGGAGGACGCCAACCTGCCAAGAGTAATAACACACCCGCCGCGCCAAGCACCGAACCCGCCTGAAAGGCACCACCGGGTGCATGAGCGCCGACCCACAACAGGTACGCCGCCACCATAATGAGAACCGGCACCAGCAGCCGCGCGAGGGTATTGAGCACTGGCCCGGGCGCGTCATCGTGAAAGTGTGCTGCACCGCCGAGTGCCCACACACCCATTAATGCCAGTAACAACACCACCATCTCTAGTAAAGTGTCGTAACCACGGAAGTTCAACAACACTGCGGTCACCGGATTTGTGACACCACTCTGTTGCAAATGCACGTTGACTACTTGTGATAACCCTACTGCAACCGACGGTAATGACAAGATCACATATGCCAGAACAACGCCAAGACCGGTAACCAGCAGCGCGATCAATACTCGCACTAGAGCCGCTATTTGCGCAGGATCATTGCTTATCCCTTGCTTTGATTGATCGCTCATGGATTATCCCGATTTGATTTTTTAATAACCCAGTAACCGGCGAATAAGGCCATGATGATTGCCGCCATGCCGACTAAGGTGAGCGCTTCATATGCCTTGGGGTCCATGGTGATAATCTTGCGGCCAATAGCAATCAGTGAGACGGTAATGATGACATCCAGATCTATTCGCCCTTCTGTGTAATATTTTTTCATGGTCTCTAATAACTCGATACCAATCAGCACCAGAAGAAACAAACCAAAGAGTTCTAACAGCTCGCTAATTTCAAGAATGAATACCGGTGGAGTTATAATATCGTTGATTAAAACCCAGCCGAGTTCCACCACTGATAGTAAAATCACCAGGGCCAGCATTAGAATCAAAGTTCCAATCACCGCGCGTTCGAATTTATGCAAATAATCAATCATTATTTTTTCACCTTAATTTAGGTCTGCGTGATAGTGAATTGCTTTGTTGTCTTTAGAGCTAGGTATCATTTTGTTGCTTGTTGTGTGTATCACCGGATTGTCTAAGGCGCGCAATGGCTGCCAATAATAGCGCGCCGGTAAGCCCGGCGCCGATGGCGGCTTCAGCGAGCGCTACATCCGGAGCGTCTAATCGCACCCAAGCGACTGCCATCAACAAACCAAAGGTAATGAACAATACGGCGGCCTTGAATAAATCCGTGCAGGCCAAGGTGTGCCAGCCCAACCAGAACAGTAACAACCCCAGCAGACCATCGAATAAAGCACCTAATAGAGTTATTGTTTCCATAAACGAATTCCGCGACGTAATGCTTCCCGAGCGATCAAGTTGGCCGTACTGGCCCCAGCGAGCATGACTAACAACCAAATCAGCAGCAACTTGCCTGCCCCCGCCAATGTAGCCGATTGCAGTGCCAGTCCAAGCACGATCAACCCAAGCCCGATATTGTCGGCTTTGGTCAATGCATGCAGGCGGGTGTACACATCCGGAAAGCGCAACAAACCGAGGGTGCCGGCGAAGAAGAAAAAAGCCCCGGTGAGCAGCAAAATGGCAGTGATGATATCAGTCAGCATCATGTTCCGATTCCTGTTCTGGCCAAGCCCGACGTACGAAGGCTACTGCCGTTACCGCTGCCAACAAGGCAAATACCAGTGCCACATCACGTAAGGCCGCATTGTCAGAAGACTGTGCCAACAACAGAAGAATAGCGACTGTATTAGTGCCGAGTAATTGCGCGGCAAGCATGCGATCAGCCGTTGTCGGACCACGAAGCACGCGCCAGATACCGGCGCTAAGGTTGAGCAGGAGAAACAGCGCCAATGTTAGATAGAGGATCTGCACGGTTACTCACTCAATGGTTACCGGTGTTCGAAAGCCCGGTGGTTTGATCGCCAACACGGAACAATCGATCTGGTTCAGAATTGTCTCTGCGGTATTGCCCATGATGAACCCGGGAATACCCGTGCGGGCTACCGTACCCATGACCACGAGATCGCACGAAATCTGTTTGGCCAGCGCGGGGATTTGTTTGCGCGCCTGGCCTTTTACGAGGTGTGCTTTGGGCTTGAGATAATTAACAGCATCCTGCCCCATGCTGCGTGTTACCTCATGTATCAGCGAATCAAACTGGGTCGCCCGTTGTTGTCGCACCTGTTCAACATAGGCAATGATTTTCTCCTCTGGCTTACGCATAAAGGCACCTCCCATCGCGCTCTCACCAGACGCCTTCCAGGCGTGTACAATATGCAACTCGGCAAATTCTGATAACGCCAGAGAGACGGCCATTTCAAGGATTTGCCGGTTTAACGCCATTTTTGCCCTGTGCTCATCTGGCGGGCCTTCATTGTTGACATCTACTGCGGCCAATATGCGTCGGTAGGGCTTTGCAGCTTCAGACTTGATCAACCACACAGGGCAAGGACACTTTCTCAACAAGTGCATATCGTCACTGCCAAACATGCGATCCAGCCAATCCGCCGTGTCAGGAATTTTAATCACCAGATCGTGCCCCAGACGCAATACCTCATGGATAATTTCCAGAAAAGATATCCCGGCGAGCACAGTGGTTTGGATCACCAGTCGTTCGCGATAGGGTTGCACCAGGCTTTCCAATTCTTGTTGTTTTACACTCACTATAGATTTCTGCAGATCTTTAGAGACCGGGCCTTCATCGGTAATTTCGATATCTGCAGTTATAAGTGGCGTTACTGTGGCAACGGTTAACTTAGCGTTATTGTTTTCCGCCAAACTGACGGCACGCTGAAGAACCAGCTGGTCCTGCTTTCCATATGTCACCACACATAATATTTGTTTGAATCGCTTCATCTCATCACCACCTCTTCGGAATCATCCGGGGGAATGTCGAACAATCGCGCGATGTTGCTTTCAACGGCTTCGAGCCCCGCCAAAAAATCCGTGTGTCTATCCAATACATGCACGGTTAACACATCATTTTCAACTTTGACGCTGAGTGTACCTGGTAACAGGCCCACGATGTTAGCCATCATTACCTGAGGCAAACCCAAAGGCAGCCTCATTGAATATTCATGGAGCTCAGGCGCGATGAGCATGTTTCGTTGTAAAACTCTTCGCGCAACATCCACCCCACCCAGTAACGAGTGCGTAACGAAAAACAACAAAAATCTTGGTAGCTCGGACAATACTAATACTGGGGATGATACGAGTGCAGTACTTACGGTTAGTGCTAGCAATATCGCTGGTACTCCAATCCACCAGGAAGATGCAGTGCCATCGGTTAAGAGCCACCAGAGCAGCAGTAAAATGCCCCCCCAATACACAGTCCCAAACCAGCGGTTTCTTATAGTAATCATTTCCATTTTTCATAATCCCGCAAGGAGAGCACACTTAAATACAATGACTGACTTTATAGTCAATATATTACGCTACCAAGATTCCATATAAAGTAGTTCGTCGCCAAGCTAATATTTAGCATGCATTCAAACACATTTCAACAAAATTATCATAGTTTTAGTAACACGTTCTGTCATGTTAATTTTGTTGATAGCGATGAGCTCATATCAGTGGATGCAAGATGTAAACGTCTACTAAGATATGACAGTCAGGTCTGCTGAAGAAAATCACGTATGTCTATTTAGGCCGAACGTAGCCTAATTAATTTATTTACTTAACGGCTGCTTGCGCTTGCAGTTTCAACCGGTCAACGCAACAAAATCGATGACTGCTTTTAAGTTGAGAGCGGTCACACATGCTTATGCGATATATGTCTCCAACGGGTCCAGGCTGTGTGAAAACCCAATAATCACCAGACTGATTCAATAAATCACTATATTAGCCAGTATGACAGCTCTCGCATCGATTAGATCTTAGACATATAACCACAACCTTTTCTATAGTTGTATTTTAATCGCCGCTAATGACGACTATATGTGGCCGTAAAAAACAATTAGGCGGACTACGCCCGCATCGCCTCAATTAACTGATGGGTTCCCATTATGTTTATCACTCGTTTCAAGTTATACGCCAGAACATGAAGGCTCATTTCTGCACTCACCCGTTTAATTGTTTTCATTTGGAAGTGAGTTGATCCCATCCAGGACTTGATCGTTCCATACGGATGTTCAACTGTGCATCGTCTAGCTTTCATCATATCAGGATTGCATTCCATTCTGGCATCAAGACGATCTACTATGGCTTCGTGTTCCCAACGACTAATACGTCTTTCCTTGCCGGTTGTACATTGTGATTTTATCGAACACCTGACACAGGACGAGGACCAATATCGCATGATGATTTTCCCATCTTCTTCCCGACGAGTTCTGAATATGGCACGTTCACCTGCAGGGCATTCGTATTCATCATCTTCAGAGTGATAAATAAAATCCCGCTTACCAAAACAACCTTTTGCCTGGCTATTCGATGTTTGTGGTTTTGCAAGGTATGTAGTGATTCCCGCCTCATCACAGACTTTGATTTCTTTACCACTATAATACCCGCGGTCAGCGACAACGGTTAGTTCATCAACCGCCAATATGGCTTTAGCCTGCTTTGCCATGTTGGCTAACTGTGCTCGATCATGACCTTGATTGGTTACCTCATGTGCCAATATTAAATGATGCTTGCTATCAACGGCTGTCTGTACATTATACGCCACCATCCCCGTGCCGCGGCCACTAGTAGCCATCGCCCGGGCATCCGGATCGGTTAAGGATATTTGCTTGTCAGGTACTTCTTTGAGTTGAGTCTGGATCTTATTTAGCTGATCGATTTCTTTTCTGAGTTTGCCAATTTTTGTTTCCAACCGGTCTACTTTATTTTTTGAGGTGGCCAGTTCCAATCGATCCTCAGTGGCAATTTGCCCCAGATAGCGTGCAATACTTTCGTCGATTTGTTTCAGTCTGAGCCTGACCTTTCCTTGAGTAAAATTTCGGTTGCGATTATTCACAGCCTTGAATTTACTACCATCGATGGCTATCAATAATTCCGTAAATAAATTTAGTTTACGACAAATCAATACGAACTCACGACAGACCCGAGTAATAGCTTTGGTATTATTCTTTCTGAAATCGGCAATGGTCTTGAAGTCTGGCGCCAAGCAACCCAGTAACCACATCAGCTCTACATTACGACCCGCTTCTCGCTCCAGGCGCCGCGATGACTGTATGCGATTCAGATAACCATAGGTGAATAGTTTGATCATAGTCGATGGATGGTAAGCTGGCCGCCCCGTGTCCGCAGGTTCTGTTTTAAAACCGAGACCGGAAAGATCGATTCCATCGATAAAGACATCAATGACGCGTACGGCATTTTCTTCGGTAACGTAATCGTCTAGTTGCTCAGGGAATAAAGTGGCTTGAGTTCGGGTTTCGCCTTCGATGAATCTGCTCATTGAATCACCTGTCAGTTGGAATGACTTATTATAACTCCATTTACGTTTTCACACAGCCTGGGTCGTTCTGAGCCGTTTGATTTGGTCTCATCCAGAGTCTGCTTTTAAATACCAAATACTAGTTATCATAACTATATGAATATTAGCCATATAATGGATGCTATATCACAAAATTCCGAACGCCTAGCTCTCCGCCAAAAAAGCAAAAGGGTCTCAAATACATGAGACCCTTTTTTGTGAATAATTGAATAAAGGGATTTGAAGCCTCGGTTAAATCAGCCAGTTCGACAAAATGCCACGAAGGCATTTTGCACAGCGCAAGGCGCTGCCCGAAGGGTGAGGCACAGGAAGTGCCGAATGAATCCCCCTCTCCGCCAAAAAAGCAAAAGGGTCTCAAATACATGAGACC
>Ga0316206_1002052_pt1 | contig 14863 bp, 11 predicted proteins | sample 6monthpyrite_MG_FD_204942 | JGI IMG/M metagenome (GOLD analysis project Ga0316206, IMG submission 204942) | Microbial mat bacterial communities from mineral coupon in-situ incubated in ocean water Damariscotta River, Maine, United States -... | ecosystem: Environmental > Aquatic > Marine >...
TGATCTCGCCAATTAACTCTATATCATCAAGCGTAAAACTCATGGGCAGGCGTAGGTCGCAGGCATAGTTAATCAGCTCAGCCGTTTTATCGCAGGCGGGGGGCTCAGTAAAGGAATACTCCCAGTTGCGAAAATCACGGGCATTGTTATTGAGACCAAACACCTGAATGATGACGCCTTTTTGCGCCGCCCCGGCGATAAAGTGGCTTAGTTCGGTTTCATCCAGACCCGGCAGATTAAATTGCAGGCTATCACCCACATTTTCCGCATTATCCACGGGTTCGGGAATGTGGATATGAGGAATGTCTGAAAGAATAGAAATCAAACGGTGGTATTTTTCTTTGTAAGTCGCGATACGCTCATCAATTAGCTCAACCTGTGGGCGTAAAATGGCGGCGGTTAAATTATTCATACGTAGGCTGAAATTGGGTACAGAAAATTTCAGCGATTCAAACAGGCTGTCATCCATTGGACGGGCGAGGTGTTTTTTATATAAACCCTCATAGGAGCCTGCAGCCAGTATGCAGTATGCGGCGAGTTGTTCATCATTGGTGGCGATAAAACCGCCTTCACCGGAATTCAGCATTTTATGGCTTTGGGTGCTGTAACAGGCTATTTCACAGTGGTGGCCGACAAAATGGCTTTTGTCAGTATCCTGTGCATTCCAGCGCTTGCCCAGGCCGTGGGCGCAATCTTCTATGAGGCGAATATTGTATTTATCACAGAGCTGTTGAATCTTATCCAGCTCAGCAATATGCCCGCGCATATGGGACAAAATAAAATAGTTAACGTCTGGATTGGCTTTAATTTGCTGTTCAAAGTGAGCCAGATCAATCACATACTGGTCATTACACTCTATATATACCGGCGTAGCATTAGCATGAACAATGCTGCTGGGCACCGCGGTAAAGGTGAAGGCATTGGTAAAAACCCCATCCCCGGGCTGCACACCCATTGCCTTTAAGGCTATAAACATGGCGCTGCCGCAGGAGTTAACCGCAACCACATATTTGTGCCCGGTATATTGCCCGAATGCAGCTTCCAGTTTGGAAACTTCGCTAAACTCGTCACTATTGTGGCCATAACGATAGAGCATGCCATGCTCCATTTGCGTAACCGCATTGCGGATAGCTTCGTCCGGAATTGAATTAGGGGTGTCAAAACTTTTGTTGAATTTCATGTTGTAAATTAAGGCCGCATCGAAAAATGCCGTTCATTATAACATGATGCGGGGGTGAAACGGGGAAAGATTGTTGATGAGGGGCTAAGTGAAAATAACTATATGTCTCGCATAAATGAGCATTGATGCAAATTTATCAATACATGTATCTGCAGTGCGTTCCTTCGCAGTGCAGAAAACGGTTGATTTTAATTTAGTACAGGCCATATTTTAAGTGCAGTTTGCGCTGCTTTAACAGAAACCATTAGTCTGATTTTTTAGGCGCTTTTCGTTTACCAATATTTTTCTTATCTCGTTTACGGTTCTTGGATTTTTTCTTGTCCGTTTTAGCTTCGCGCTTTTCAGTGCCGGATACCAGCCGCGAAATTTTTAACTGCTGCCCGGAAACCCAGACTTTTTTCAGCTCATTGAACACCTCTTTTGGCATACCATCGGGCAAATCGACCAGACTGTAATCATCGTAAATTTTTATGTGGCCGATGTTTTTGCTATCCAGACCGGCTTCATTGGCAATAGCGCCGACTATATTGCCGGGTTTAACGTCGTGATCATTGCCCACTTCAATACGGTAACTTGCCATGTCTTCTGCGGGTGGGCGGTCACTGCTTGAGCGATCGCGTCCTTTGTCCTTTCTGTCGCCCCGGTTGTTGCGGCTGTCATCCCGGCTGTCTGCTCCGTCACGGCCGCGGCTGCGTTCGCGCTCACGCCGGGACGGTTTTTTGTCTGAGCTGGCGTTATTGTCCTTCCAGTTTTTATCCATTTTCTTCTGTGGTTTATTTTGCAGCAGAAATGGCGATTGGCCCTGTAATAAGTGTGCCAGCGCAGCGGCAATATTTAATGCAGGCGTTTCGTGCTCCTGCTCATATTCCTCAATCATTTTATAAAACATGTCCAGCTTCTGAGATTCCAGGGTATCGGTAATACGCTGTTTGAATTTTTCTATACGCTGTTCATTAATGATTTCAGTGGATGGTAGTTCCATCATTTCGATGGGTTTTTTAGTCGCTCTTTCAATCGCGCTTAATAAACGTTTTTCCCGGGGTGCGACAAATAAAATCGCATCTCCTTCGCGCCCTGCACGGCCGGTGCGACCAATTCGATGAATGTAAGATTCCGTGTCGTGGGGAATATCATAATTCACCACATGGCTAATGCGCGGTACATCTAAACCACGGGCCGCCACGTCAGTGGCCACTAAAATATCGAGTTTGCCATTTTTTAAATTTTGCACCGAGCGCTCACGTTGATTCTGCTGAATGTCGCCATTAATAGCAGCAGCGGCATAGCCACGGGCTTCGAGTTTGTCTGCTAACTCAACGGTAGAGTTTTTGGTGCGCACGAAAATAATCATCGCATCAAATTCTTCGGCTTCTAAAATGCGGGTGAGTGCATCGAGTTTATGTACACCGCTGACCGGCCAGAAACGCTGGCGAATGGTGTTCGCCGTTGCGGTTTTCTGCTTAATGGTGACCTCTTCCGGGTCCGTTAAATATTTGGTAGCAATACGACGAATCTGTTGTGGCATGGTGGCGGAAAACAGCGCGATCTGGCGTGTACTGGGGGTTTGTTCCAGTACCCATTCCACATCATCAATGAAACCCATGCGCAGCATTTCATCGGCTTCGTCGAGCACCAGTGCTTTTAAATTATCGAGTTTCAATGTGCCGCGGCGCATGTGGTCCATCACGCGCCCCGGGGTGCCAACAATCACATGCACACCGCGTTTTAGTGCGCTGATCTGTCCGCGAAAATCCTGTCCGCCGTAGACCGGTAATACATGAAAACCTTTCATGTGTTTGGCATATTTCTGGAAGGCTTCTGCTACCTGGATGGCTAGCTCACGGGTTGGGGCCAGCACTAAAACAGAAGGCTCTTTCTGTTTTAAATCGATATTGGAAATCAGCGGCAGCGCAAATGCGGCGGTTTTACCCGTGCCGGTTTGCGCCTGACCGATAATGTCTCTGCGATCTAGTAATAAAGGAATCGTGGCGGCCTGAATGGCAGAGGGGGTTTCATAACCCACTTCGTCAAGCGCTGTTAATAGGGATTTATTCAGCGCGAGTTCGCTAAATGAAGTTACCGTGTCGGTAGTCATTGTTGTTTTGCCTGTATGATAGGGCGTGCAATCGCCGCAGGGCGCTGTTTGCACTGAGTTATGAGCATAGTCCAGTTTTGGTACTCGGGATACCTGGAATATGTTCACACAATTCAAGACGACTAACAGGCGTGCTAAAGTGAAATCTATTCTAAGTAAGAATTAGTATTTTAGCACATTATTATCTTCCAGAGGGATTTAAGTGGTATTTCAGAGTCGCCCGAAGAGGCCTGGAGTAGCCCGAAGTAGCCCGGATTTTGTAGTTTAGGTAAACAGCCTTTAAACTGTAGCCTGAATTTCGTAATTTTAAAGAAAGAGTATATGAGTGAGCCCGTCGAGTGTGATTACACCAAACCCAAACGCTTAAGTTTCAATGATGACGAAAAACGTCTGCCCTGGCTCAGCACGTTATTAAATGCCTATTCCATAATAGACAAGGGTGTGAGTGTGGCGATTGAGCGGGAACGCAAGCTGGGCAGAGAACTGGCCTGCGCAAAAGGCTGTAGTAGCTGTTGCACTAGTCATCAGGATATTCCCGTGTACCCGTTAGAGTTAATGGGCATGAGCTGGTATGTTATCGAAAAATTAAAATCACCCTTGCGCGAGCAGTTAAAAAAGCAGCTGCATAATAGTAATGAAATAAATTGTTGTCCGTTTTTGCTTGAAGGCTCATGCAGCATTCATCCATTGCGTCCGGCGGCATGTCGTCAGTTTAATGTGCTGGATACACCCTGCGCAGAAGGTGAAGATGCATTCCACACCCGCCGAAAAGATGTGATGACGCCCATTCAGCATTATATCGACAATGCATTTGACACCATGCTGCCGTTTTATGGCATTAAGAAAAAAGCCGAAAGACGCAAAGCCATAAAGAACGGAACCTTGCACGGCGTTGCTAAAGTGATGCGGGATTGTAACTGGCAGACCCTGCCGGAAAAAATGCATAAGTTTTCAGGTTAAATATAACTGGAAAATTAAAATACTGAAAAATTAAAATAAATTTATCTGCTGTTTTAAAATATTTTCCATTGAGTCGCCAAGGGTCGCTAAAATACTATCCGCAATGGGCGTGAGTTGTTTTTCAATATAATGTTCGTAATTTAGCGTTGAGTTCTGGCACTCCAGTACCTGCGGACCGTTGAGTGTAATGACATATTCAATCCAGCCCTTGTGCTGATACCGGGAAGGTAGCCCCTGTTGCTTAAAAAATGCTTCAGCATTAATCGCGGCACGGGCATGGGGTGGAATGTTTTTATGGTATTGATCGAGTTTCTGGCGTAGGCGTTTTCGATACACTAAATGCTGATCCAGTTCGCCGCTGGAAAGCTGTTGTACGGTTTGGCGAATGAATTCTTCGTAAGCTTCTTGCTTAAATATTTTCTCGTAAAGTGACTGCTGAAAATCCCGGGCAAGTTGAGTCCAGTCGGTGCGAACATTTTCCAGACCCTTAAAAATAATTTTGTCTTTACCTTCCCGGTTAACTACCCCCGCATAACGTTTTTTGCTGCCTTTTTCAGAGCCACGAATGGTGGGCATAAAAAAACGCTTAAAATGGGTTTCGTATTCCATTTCAAGAAAAGAACTTATGCCGTATTCTTTTTGCAGATGTTGTTGCCAGTAAGTGTTAATAATAGCGATTAACTGCTGGCCAATTTTATCGGCGCTGTCATTATCCACGGCCTTTTCCAGCGATACAAAAACCGAGTCTGTGTCACCGTAAATTACTTCATAGCCCTGTTCATTAATCAAGCTTACGGATTGTTTGATAATGTCATGGCTGCGTTTGGTAATTGAGCTGGTTAATCGAGCATCGTGAACGCGACAGCCGGGAGTGCCGAGTACACCATAAAATGAATTCATTATTATTTTTATGGCCTGTGACAGAGCCTTATTTTTTTCTGATTTTGCCCGATCACGGGCACGCCATAAATCCGCAATAATGTCCGGTAAAATATGTTCGTGTTTGGCAAAACTGGCGCCGTCGTATCCCGGAATGGTTTGATCATCAGTTAACGGTTTAGCTGCAATGCGCGCATAGGGGTCAACTTTAAAGGTGCGAATAATGCTCGGGTACAGGCTTTTATAATCCAGTACCAGTACGCTGTTAAATAAACCGGGTTTTGAGTTCATTACATAACCCCCGGGTGCGGTGTTACCGTTACTGTAGTCGCCAATGTTCGGCGCAACAAAACCTTTGCGATGCAGACGGGGTAAATATAAATTATCAAATGCGGCAACGGAACCGCCAGTTCTGTCCATTTCCAGTCCGGTCAGGCTGGCGCGTTCAATGGCGAAATGAATCAGTTCGGCTTTTTCAAAAATATCCAAAACCAGCTGGCAGTCTTCAAGATTATATTTTGCTAGTGAGATTTTATCTTCATAAAACTGACGTTTAATTTCTTTGGCTTTAAATAAAGGGTCATGGCTGTCGTGTTGATGAATTAACTTGCCGCGATTTAATAATTCGTTCGACACATTTTCTAATGAAAAACTCGCAAACTGCCAGGTGGCACTTTTTAAGGTGTCTATGCCATCCAGTACAACCCGTCCGGGAATGTGTAAAAAATAATGATTGGCTTCTGTGTGGTGTTGGCGCCATTTTATGGGTGAATGATTGCGGCCAAGTTTTAAAGCAATATTTAATTGCTCGGACTTTTTTTGTAAAAAACGAAAATCAAAATTAATCACATTCCAGCCAATAAAAATATCCGGATCAAGTTGATTAACCTGTTGAATAAAAGTATTAAGCAATTGTTTTTCATCGTTGACAAACTTAATGTAATTCTGATCAGTTTGCTGCTGCTCGCCAATGATTAATACCCGTTTAATGTCATCGCAGATATAGGCAATGGAAAACAGTTCGCCGGATTTGTAATCGGTTTCAATGTCGATGGACATCAGTCGAAAAGTGGGCTTATAATCGTCGGGTTTAATGGCCGGATTTACAAGCCGGCTAAGTTTTTGCGGATTATGGATGGTAACCGGTGCGGTAATAAAGCGTTCGGTTAAATAGCGTTCGGTGGGTCGAATGTCCGATTCATAAACGGTTATTTCATGTTCCCGCAGTGCGTCTCTGAATCGATAAAAATACTTTAATGAATTGCAGTACACCGCCGCCATGGGATTAAGCTGAAAATCCCGCAATTCAATTTTTTTAATTTCTGCCGCCGTAGGATGAATGATTTTTTCGACGGCCGGAACATCTGATTGACGAATAAAAAACACCGCTTGTTGCTGGTTAACAAACACCTGCAATGGGCCGTTTTGTGTACTGAACCAGAGTTCCAGCTGAATGCGGTTGTTTGTGTCCTGTAGCTGGCGGGTGAGTAGAAACGCTTTCGTCATTGCAAAAACTTAATTGCCTTGTATGGTTAAATTTTCGTCGGCTATGAAATTAAATGTCGATCTACTGTATTTTAATTCAGCTCGACTATTATCTATAGATATTCTTTGTAATGGAGTTATGTGACGTGAAAATTAGTCCTTATTTGAAAGTGCTGGCCGAAAAAGACGGCTCAGATCTTTACCTGTCAACTGGTGCATTGCCAAGTGCCAAGTTTAACGGAGTAATGACGCCCTTGTCTAAAAAAGCTGCACCTCCAGGCTGGGTGCGCTCGCTGGCAATGGAGATAATGTCGGAGGAGCAGCAGGCGGAGTTTGAGAGCAAGCCCGAAATGAATCTGGCAATTTCCGAGTCCGGAGTGGGTCGCTTTCGAGTTAATATTTTTAAGCAACGTAATGAAATGTCCATGGTGATTCGCTATATCAATGCACAAATTCCCAATCTTGATGATCTGGGATTGCCGGCGGTATTGAAAGAAGTGATTATGGCCAAGCGCGGCATTATTCTGTTTGTTGGCGGCACCGGCTCCGGTAAATCCACGTCACTTGCCGCATTGATTGATCATCGTAATACCCACAGTAAGGGCCATATTATTACTATTGAAGACCCGATTGAATATGTGCATCAGCACAAGGGGTGCATTGTTAATCAGCGCGAAGTGGGTGTGGATACGGACAGCTTTGAAGATGCGCTGAAAAATACTTTGCGGCAGGCTCCTGATGTGATTTTGATTGGCGAGGTGCGGGACCGGGAAACCATGGAGCATGCCCTGGCCTTTGCGGAAACCGGCCATCTGGCCATTTCGACCCTGCATGCCAATAATGCTAACCAGGCATTAGATCGGATAATTAATTTCTTTCCCGACGAGCGCCACGCCCAACTGCTGCAGGATTTATCCTTAAATTTACGCGCATTTGTTTCCCAGCGACTGATTCCCACGATCGACAAAAAACGTTGCGCCGCTATTGAAATTTTGTTGAACTCACCGCGGATTGAAGAGTTAATCAAACGCGGTGATGTGGCGGAAATAAAAGAGGTGATGGAAAAATCAGAGCGCATGGGTATGTGTACCTTTGACAGCGCACTACTGGAACTCTATAAAAAAGGCAAAATTTCAGTTGATGAGGCGCTGAAAAATGCCGATTCTGAAAATAACCTGCGTTTAAAAATTGAACTCGGTGATGACATGCCAGCGGGTGGCGGAGCAGCGGAAAAGGCATCGAAAAAAGATGCCTTTGGTGGTTTGTCATTAATGGAAAAAGAAAATCCACAGGAAGAGGAAGTGGAGGATGAAAACCCGGGAGTGTTGATGACCACCTCGGCGGAGAGCTTGCCTGAGCTGGAATCGGCGGATAAATAATGAGCGAATTAAATCAGCCCGCAGTTTTTACAATGCAGGTGCAATGTCCGTATTGCGGGGAAGTGTTTGAAGTGGTGATTGATCACTGTGGTGAAAATCAGCAGTACATCGAAGATTGTCAGATTTGCTGTCAGCCGATAAATTTTAATATTCTGGTTGATGAAATGCAGGGAGTGCAGGTTAATGTATCTGCGGAAAATGAGGCGTGATATAAGCCTTCGTAATGGGTATTTATAAAAACTTTACAAAGATGGTTTAATATCTTCACAGGTTAATCTTTTGTATGGAGGCACTTAATGTAATACTTTGAGAGTGGCTAATAATCGTCTACACTTGCCTGTAAATACAGAATATTTTAAAAGAGGATTTGCAGTGAATATTAAGCGAATGAATGTATTAGTAATTTTATCGGGTGTGTGTGGCGCAATTTTAATGCTGGGTGGCTGCTCGTCAAATGAGCCGGCTCAATGGACGAAGACTTCATCTCCCTGGGATAAAAGCAATAAAAATGTCGATGCAGAAGCGCCCGCCTCCGAATCATATAAAGCAGATCTGGAAATGCCGGCGGAACCAGCCGCAAACACCGCAGCCAGCGATGTGGAGTTAAGTTACCAGACTGAGCCGGTGGAAGCCGATGTGGAGTTGGCCGTTGTGCCAGCCGCTGAGCCTGAGCCCGAGGCGACAGATCTGCAGCCCCCGATGACTGAAGAAGAGCCCGCATCGGCACAGGGCTCAATCATGGATCAGCCAGCTGATTATTACACCATGCAATTAATGGCATCAGTTGATATTGATCGGGTGATGAATTTCGCCGAGCAGAATCAGTTATCGACGCAGTATGTTGTTGCGACTGAGCGGGATGGTGTTGTCTGGCATGTATTGTTGCTCGATGTGTATTCGGATTATGCGCAAGCGGTTGCGGCCCGTGATGAAATTGCCCCCAGCCTTAAAAACGAGCCATGGATACGTCGGGTGGGTTCGGTGCAAAAGCTGGTGCCCCAGTAGTCTTTAAGGGCGTTTTTAAGGGTGGTTTTGATGGGTCGCTCTTAACGGCTAATCATTAACCGGATGTTTATTTTGTTTTAATGGCTGTGTTGTTGAATAAAAAAGCCCTGCTGTGCAAAACGCAACCGGGCTTTTTTAGTTTTGACGTGCCAGTTAGACGTGCCAGTTAGACGTGTCAGGTTTATGTGTCTGGTAACTTAGCTAATACTGTTATGTGAACCATCACATAAAGGTGAATTTTTAGTTTGCTTGCAACCGCAAAGCCCGACTTTTTTCTTTTCGGTAACGGTCACTTCTACTGGCGAAAAGCTCGAGCCAGAATGTGCTCCATCACAAAATGGCTGGGTTTTAGATTTACCACATGAGCACCACCAGTAGGTGCCGGGTTCTAACTCTACAACATAAGGTTTTTTTTGTGGGCATTCAGCTGTGCTCATTTTGATATCCTCATTTTTATTGTTACTCAACTTTATTAATACTTAATTTTATTATTACACAATTTTATTGTTACACAAGGTTAAGTGCGAAGTGTAGAGCATTGTGGAGCAAAAAAATTAATTTACGCCTTTCACGGTTGCACATATTCCGATTCAGGCCACATTAGGGTGTGTTATTTGAGGCAATTATATTTGTGTAATGAACGTCTGAAAACTGACCATGACTTAACTGATCAATTAAAAAATCAATCATCGTTCAGGGCATTTCAGTTGCCGGATTCATTAAAAGGGCGACAGTGGAACAGGGTAGCTGATATTCACATCGGCAGCTAAAAAAGGTGCGCAGGGCGTGTTAATCCGTGACGTCATTTCAGTGTGCTGCGGGTAGTCCCTATCTGCGACTAAAACTTTCCAGCGGTACGTTTGTTATCTCGCGGGTGTGTGCGGAGAAAAACATCGACACGTTGTTGATTTATTTTGTGCCGGTGCGATGTCTTTATGCATGCCGAGTTCATTTATTCCAATGACTGCCTTGGCGCCATCAGTGCGTAATTATTGTGCATCGCGGGTAAAAAAATCCTGGCGGGTTGTACAGCTGACATTGGCTGCGAGTGAAGGGTTATTCACCTGGTTGATTTGCTGGCCAGATGGATTTAAACCCTCGCCCGTAAAGTGTTTCAACTTCGCCATGATAGGTGTCATCGATATTCATTAATATTGAGTTGGCTGTTTTTTCTGTGGCTGGATATTTTAATGGTGTACTGAATACAATATTTTGCGTGTTTAATCGTAGAGTACAATAATGCCCTATATATGCTAGTTCAGGCGCTTGCCCATCTCACTATCACCACTGGCGCAGTGCACGTTATAACATTCGCGACTTAAATATTGATACAATAAATCGCGTAGGTCTTTATTGTTATCTACGGGTAAAAGACAGGTATTTGAGCTGTTCATGGTGCAATTTACATCTAATTATGAGCGAAAACAGTAATTTAACGTAAATATTTAATATAAATACTTTAGAATGTGTCATTAATGGGCTAGACTGATAATAATCGTAGATAAAATAACGTGATACAGGCTTATGTTAATGGCTTGTTTTAAGTGTTGCTCTTAAGCTTGGTCTGGGCTTTTTTAGAGTGATTTAAACAAATGACAGAGGATAGAACATTGACTCTTTTAAGCAAACAAATATTACCTATTACACTTATGATCGTAGGCGGCGTAGCATTATCGGGCTGTTCATCAAAGCCATCACCATGGAGTGAGTCATCATCGCCCTGGGAGACCCGATCTGAGTCTGCAGCAGAGCCGGAGCCATTAGCGATTGATGAGATTCAGCCGGTTGAGGCTCAGGAAGAGACGATTGAGCCAATGGGTTTTGTCGCCGAAGAAGATAATTCAGCAATGATTGAGTCCGGTGAATCGAGTATTGAAGAGCCGCCAATGGATGAGCCAGATATGGGGCCAGTAGTTGAAGAAACTGCAGCTGTCGTTGGCGGCGGGTTAGCGGCACAGCCGGCGAGTATGTATGCGGTGCAGGTTGTGGCATCCAGCTCAATGGATCAGCTACGCTTCTTTGCTAACCAGAATCAGCTATCTGATGAATGGGTTGCGGAAACGGTTGTTGATGGTAGAACCTGGTTTGTATTGATGTCAGGTGTTTATGCAACTAAAGATGAGGCCGAGCAGGCACTGAGTGGTTTGCAGGCGCTTGGAACTGATCCGTGGATTAGAACGGTTGGATCTGTGCAGGCGGTTATGAGTCAGTAGTCTGGTTTTTTAGCCAGATCGTATAGCCAAGTTATATAGTTTGGCTAGCTGAGCTTGATAAATGCCCCTGATGACGTTTCATCAGGGGCTTTTTTGTGGCAGGTTTAATCGCTGTAAATTTTTTAGAATTTAAATAATCACCGTATCAGTATGTGAATATGCGGGTGAACAACAACAAAGAATTTTTAGATTTTCATTGCCGATGTTTTCAATGCAGTGCTTTGTGCCGGGTAATATGCAAATACTATCGCCGCTTTTTACGTTCAACTGCCTGTCGCCTAATTGCATGTTTCCTTCTCCCTGCAAAATAAAATAAATTTCTTCACTTTCAATGTGATGGTGTAATAGTGTGGTTTCGCCGGGCTTTACAATGGCTTCCGCCAGGCTTTGTGCCTGGTTGCCCTGTACGTCCGGGTGGATTAACTCGCGTATTTCTGAGCCATCCCGGGTGGTGTAAGGTGTGATGTTTTTGTAGTGACTAATTATGTTCATGATAGGTTAGATTGTCTATATAGTTTTTAAAGTCTTCAAAATGGGTGATTACCGGCAGGCAAGACGTGCCTTCGCAAATGTAAGCGCAAATATCGCCAACGGGTTTTTTATCTTTTAATGTGTCCGGAGGTGTTGTGCTGTTATTAATTGCAACACAGGTGAGTTGCGGAATCAGTCGGTTATTTGTGATTTGTTGCCATTGTATTATTGATTTTTCGGTGCCGCGCAAAACAATAATCAGGCCGGGTTTTAAATATAGTTCCAGTGCATGCAATAAACTGCAATGAGTTATCGCATGTTCGTTGAAGGACGAGTAACCGCAACGCAGGGTTCGTTCCGCTGCATCCAGGTATTTTGTATTGCCACTCAGCAGGCCTAACTGTAGCAGTGCGCTCGCCGCTACCCCGTTGCCATTTGGCATGGCATCATCGGAAAATGTTTTGCTGCGATAAAGCAACTGTTCGTGATCGTGACTGGTAAAGAAAAAACCGCCGTGTTCACTGTCTTCAAAAAAGTTGAGCAGGCTGTCGGCAATTTTTAAGGCCCAGTTGTAATATCTGTTGCTCCAGTCTGACTGTAATAATTCAAGCAATGCCTGTAGTAAATAGGCATAGTCGTCAAGATAGGCATTTAAGTGTGCTTTACCGTCTTTATAGCTGACCAGTAGCCGCTGGTTTTTCCATAAGGTGTTTAAAATAAAATCCGCAGCGCGGATGGCGGATTCTATATAGACGGGATTGTTTGTGCGCCTTCCGGCCTGTGCCATGGCGCGAATCATTAGCGCATTCCACGAGCATAAAATTTTATCGTCTCTAGCGGGCTGTGTTCTCTGGTTTCTTTCAGTGAGTAGTTTTTGTTTTGCAGACTTAAGAGTTGAATAAATATTATCGATATTTATTTTTAATTGTTTGGCGAGTGCGCCATTTTTTATTTTGCTGTGCAGGTGCCAGCTGTCTTCAAAGTTTGCGGTTTCTTTTAAATTAAATTTCTCTTCGAAAATGCCAAACTCTTCCTGGTTTAATAAGCTTTTTATTTTTTGTGGTTCCCATACATAGGTCTTACCTTCAACTTTTTCTGTGTCCGCATCGAGAGCAGAGCAGTAGCCGCCTTCACGGGTTTGCATTTCACGCATTATCCAGCCAGCAGCAGATTCCACGGTTTGTCGGTAAAGTGGGCTATTGGTGACAAGATAAGCCTGCGCATATAAATTGAGTAGTTGCGCGTTGTCATAAAGCATTTTTTCAAAATGGGGGATCATCCAGTATTGATCCGTGGAGTAGCGAAAGAAACCACCGCCAACCTGATCCTGAAAACCACCCAGTGCCATTTTGTCTAATGTGAAGGTGGTGATCTGTAAGGCTGCAGGGTCATCTTTGTTTTGTGATTTTAAAAAAAGATAATGGCGCAGGCTACGCTCCAGCATATCAGGGTGGGGAAATTTGGGCGCGCCACTAAACCCGCCCCGTGTTTTGTCGAAAGCACTCTCTAGCTGTTTGCGCGCTAAATCCAGCGGTAGAGAATTTAATGCTGTATTAGATGGAGTGTGGGATGAAATATCCCTTAGAATGTTTTCTATTGAAAGATTCTGTTTATGTATATCCTCCTGTTTGTTTTTGTATGCATCGGACACCATTTGAATGATTTCAATAAAGGCGGGCATGTTGTGGCGTGGTTTGTCGGGGAAATAGGTGCCGGCGAAAAAAGGCATCCGATTATCCGGCGATAAAAAAACCGTCAATGGCCAGCCGCCGGAGCGGGAAGTGAGTAATGAATGCGCCGTCTGGTATATTTTGTCCAGATCAGGGCGCTCTTCACGATCGACTTTTATATTAATAAAATGTTGATTCATTAGTTCGGCGGTGGTGGCATCCTCAAAAGACTCGTGGGCCATAACACGGCACCAGTGGCAGGCTGAATACCCAATAGAAAGTAAAATGGGTTTGCTTGTGGTCTTGGCCAATGCCAGTGAGTGTTCATTCCATGGGTGCCAGTTGACCGGGTTGTCCGCGTGTTGCAGCAGGTATGGGCTGGTTTCATTGCTGAGTTTATTTTCGGGGTTGCTCATCTTATTTTTTCATATTTTAGTTGTTTGTTTGTGACTATACTGGGCTGAACTGGGCTGAACTGAACCGACTAAATTAATGGGGTAAATTTTATATTATTATGAAGCATAAAATAAAATACTGGCTGGGAAAGATTTTTTCTGTATTGGATGATGATATTAGTTTCTTCGCCGCAAGTTTAAGCTTTTATAGTGTGCTCTCGATTATACCGATGCTCTGGGTGTTGTTTTTTATTCTCGATCAGCTTGGGGTTTTCACGGAATATTATAAACCGGTTGAAGCTTTTCTGGCAGAAAGTTTAATTCCCATGCATGCGGAGGCAGTAACCGGTTATCTACGGGGGTTTATGAGCAACGCTGGGCGCATGGGGGGGATGGGGTTGTTATATATTTTTATTACCTCGATTCTGTTTTATAGGAGTTACCAGTTTGTTGTGAATAAAATATTTATGGTGCCGGGGCATAGTTTTTTACACAGCATGGCCACCTATTTAATTTTGGCTTTTTTAATGCCGACTACATTAGGTGCTTCTTTTTACCTGTCGGGTTATCTGCAGCGCATTGTTGGAATTGGGCAAATAGGTGTAGATGGCTTTACGCTGTTGTCCTATCTGATGATCTGGATGTTGTTTTTTGTGCTGTTCAAGGTGTCACCCAATATGCGCATCAGTATTCTTATTGCATTTAAGGTTTCGTTTGTGGCGTCTCTGATATGGCACATTGCCAAATGGGGGTTTATACAATATATGTTAGTTAATCAGACGTATAGTTCATTGTACGGCTCTTTTAGTGCATTGTTGTTTTTACTGGTCTGGATTTACCTGTCATGGTTATTGCTTTTGCATGGTCTTAAAGCCTGTTATCTGATGCATTGCCGGCAGGGGAAATATTGTTGAATAGCCATTAATGTACTGCGTTATATCAGAGATTATGGAATATAACTGTTTAATAATTATACAGAATTGCTCAAAGCAGAAATAATATTAAGAAAAGTATTAAAAAGATGTTGACGGCGCTTTCCAAAGCTGTAGAATGCGCCACCTCGTTAAGGCAAACGGGTTCAGCTTCGGTTGAACGGCAAAAGGAAAAGAGTCAGAAAGATGGCTAAATGGT
>Ga0316206_1002053_pt1 | contig 14862 bp, 19 predicted proteins | sample 6monthpyrite_MG_FD_204942 | JGI IMG/M metagenome (GOLD analysis project Ga0316206, IMG submission 204942) | Microbial mat bacterial communities from mineral coupon in-situ incubated in ocean water Damariscotta River, Maine, United States -... | ecosystem: Environmental > Aquatic > Marine >...
TATCAAATACTCGCTCTCCGCCACAAAAAAAAGGGCCCACCTGTTTCCAGGGGGCCCCTTTTTTATGTGGCGGAGAGCGAGGGATTCGAACCCTCGATACTGTTTCCAATATACACCCTTAGCAGGGAGATTTTGACTCTATTCAATTCATATAGTTACCAACAAAAACAATGACTTATATGCCGCCTGTGTTTGTACGTAACGCTTAAATGTAGTATATTGCACTTACCGCGCACTTACAAGAGAGATTATCTCCTTCTTTTTTATGCGAAGGGGGAGATCTTAGCAATGCAAAAAAAAATTTCAGATTCATTAATTAAAAAGCTTAAACCAAAGTCAAAGCCATATGAAGTACGAGATACAGGGTTAAAGGGCTTTATTTTGCGAGTTCAGCCATCTGGATCTATGTCTTACTATTGCGAATATCGCCGGGGCAAACGAGAACGGCTCGGTTTTGTATCAAAAATGACATTAGGCCGTGCACGCCAATTAGTCATTGATATCCATGTAGAAGAGGAAAAAAGCGGTTATATACCAAAGAAAAAACGAGGTGACACATCAATTAATACCCTAATTGATTTTCTTGATAAAGAATATAAACCCTGGTTTAAGTCAACCAGAAAACCTCCATATAGAAATTTAGATAATTTGGCGGCTTTCAGGTTTCTCCATGATAAAGATATGGCGGATATTTCAATCCGCCTTATTGAACGTTGGAGCGCAAAACAAAAAGATGCTGGAAAAGCAGACAGCACAATAAAGCGTTACTTAAATACATTAAAAGCAGTGCTGAATAAAGCTGTTGAATGGGGCGTTATAGAGAAAAGCCCTTTAACAGGCCTGAAACCCATAAAAACCGATGATCTTGGACGTGTTAGGTTTCTTAATAATGATGAAGAGAAATCATTATTAAATGCTCTTGATTCTCGTGAGGCTTTCATGCGTAAAAATAATGATTCTGCTAATAAGGCACGAGCTCAACAAGGCCGCACATTATTAGCCAGCTTGAACCAGGTGACTTATACCGATTATTTAAAGCCAATGGTGATATTAGCAAAAAACACTGGTATGCGAAAAGGTGAAATTCTAAGCTTAACCTGGAGAGATATTAATTTTCAGACCGCTCAAATTACAATCAGGGGTGAAACTGCAAAAAGCAGTAAAACTCGGCATATTCCGTTAAATAAAGCAGCTTACGCAATGATGGAGAAGTGGCATAAACAATCAGAAAACGAGCGTGTATTTAATATAGGCTCAATTCAAGGGGTCTGGAATAATCTTATTAAAAGCACAGGTATAGCTGATTTTAGATTTCATGATTTAAGGCATGATTTTGCGTCGAAGCTGGTTATGGCAGGTGTTGACCTGAAAACGGTTCAGGAACTGCTCGGACATGCTGATTTAACTATGACATTGAGATATTCACACCTAGCATCGAGCCATAAGGCTGATGCTGTTGAGCGGTTGACTGGTGAAATATGATGGATGAACAATCCTTAAATTACGAAGAAAAAGACAGAAAAATTTTAAGGGATGCATGGGGAAAATACGAATTACATAAAGATAAAATTGATGAATTTATCAATAAATCTGAGGATGTAGCCAGGATGTTGATTCGGTTAAAGCGTAACCCGTTGCCGCATCTTTCACTTATTAAGAAAGGTGCGACAGATATAAAGGATAAATCTTTGGAATTGCTTAGGTTACTTGAAAAGTATTCAGACTCAGTAGTTGAAGATATTGATTCAATCAATACTATAGGAGAAGAATATGATATTTCTGGGTGTTTTTCTGATGATGACAGTGGGTATTATGAGCGTTCTCGACTAATAAAATACTTATTGTCGGATATGATGAACAGATGCCAATTAATCTTAGATGATACAAAACCAGAAAAAGGTCGAGATATTAAGGTTACTTCTTCATGTGTTTATTTACTAGCAATTAGTTATGAGTCAATTTTTCATAAGCAGCCAAAAATCGGTAAAACCACTAATTTCTATTTATTTTCAAAATGTCTGGGTAAAATTGTTAAATGTGAAATAGGGGATAAGGCAATCAAAGCGGGTGTGGAATCCTTCATCAGAGATCATTGTGTATAGTCATATTAATTCTTAAATATTAGTTACTTCATATTCTTAGCGTTTAGTCCTAAATGCTTTAACTCAACGACTATGGGCTGAAAGTCCTTCTGGGTCCGGTAGGCCATGCGTCATAACTTATAGCCCAAAAACGCTTACCAAAATATTTCTTTTTCAGTTTTGAAAATTCATCTTGCAATCTTCTTGAGCTATGCCCTTTTTACCAAATCGCTTATCGATAACTTGGACAGATATTCAATATACATATGGATGTGATCTTTACTCACTACTCCCTTTAATATTTGCATCAACAATTCTCTACATCATTTTTGGATATCTCTAGTTAAAACGGGTGCATGTATTTTGTAACCCAAACAATATGAACCATAAATATGCTTACTGTATGGCTTGCTCTTCTTTGTTCTCTCATTCGCGCAGCTTAGCATAACTGTGTAGCAGCTAAAGCCTTGCACTAAAGTGCATAGTTTTTACTAGCGACCTAAAAAATAAGGTGTTGTTGCATACTTACAAAGCATTATTAATATAAAAAGTACCCCTTTTATCTAGCAAAGTTTATATAAAACCCTCCTTTTTTTTAGTTCAAGATTAATTCAAGATTAATTCAAGATTAATTCAAGACGATCTCGTGTATGTACGACACTGGTCTACATGTTCCAAACGTGAATACAAGGTATGTGATATGCAATCAAATCAAAATCAAAACAAAGCCATTAAAAAGGCCTATTACGGCATTGACGAATTAAAAGATCGTTGGGGTATCGGACGTAGTACTGTTTACGATCTTATTAATGATGGTGAGCTATCAAGCGTAAAAATCAGATCACGAAGATTAATACCGGTTGCTTCTGTTGCTGAGTATGAAGCAAAGATATCTCAATAACAATGACGTTACCTTTACCCCCATACGGTTCTGCCCTGCTCTCTCGTTGGCAATGGAATAATCCGCCTGCTGGCGGTATCGTAGTGCTTCTTGGTGCTGGTGCCTGGCAAAGCGTAAAGGCTTGGCAGGTATCCCCAAATGATTTTGCCCCCCTTGTATTACCAGACGGGAAATCCCCTAGCAGTTTTAATTGGCCTGTAGATAAATGCAATGTCCTTATCGAGCGATTCCCGGGCCCGGGCAATGATGTTATCAATGAATTAGTTAAAACGCTTCTATCTTATGGTGCCAATAATGTTTGCCTTTGGAATAAAGATAATGAGCCGTTGTTTTTAAAATACCGAATTGCGAAGAAAGCTTGATGGAGTTAATAAAGCCGGGTCTTGTTAAAGTAGAAAAAAACAAACCAGTTACTGATGATGCATGGGTAAATGAGTTAAAAGTAAATGGAAAAACGGGAAATTACTTACCATCTACACATAACTTGTATTTGATATTTACAAAAAACCCTATGTTAAATGGCGTGCTTAGATATGACGAATTTAAAAACCGTATTGATGTAACTAAAAATTCTGTGAAGATTACGCCGGGCAGGTTTACTGATACGAATGAGGCTGAGCTGTTGCATTATCTTAGTAGAGAATTTGGAATTGAAGCGAATAGCAGGGTTTTTAGTAGTGCATTAATTACATCCGCCAAAGAGAATAAATTTCACGAGGTCCGGGATTTTTTAAATGGTCTTAGAGGGAAATGGGATGAAAATGAAAGGCTAAAAGATTTTATTGTGAATGCATATAGCCCTGAAAAATCAATTGACCCTGAGTATTTAAGTTTGATCGGAACAAAATTCTTAATAGGCGCAGTAGCAAGGCCAATGAAGCCAGGCTGTAAAGTAGATAATTTATTAATACTCGAAGGCCCTCAAGGAATTAAAAAATCAACTTCAATTAATGAGTTATTTTACGGTTATGTCAATGATATGTTGTCACACATAGGCGACAAAGATTCGCTTATGGCATTAATAGGGCAATGGGTTATCGAGATAGCGGAATTGCAAGGGTTTAGTCAGTCAGAAGATACAAAACTTAAATCATTTTTTTCGACATCTGTAGATAATTATCGCCCTGCTTATGGCCGGTCTGTTGAGGCGTTCGAAAGACAGTGCGTATTCATTGGCACAACAAATCAAACTGAGTATTTTAAAGATCACACCGGAAACAGGAGGTATTGGCCTGTTCGTTGTACGACAGTTAATCTTCAGTATATTAAGGAAAATAGAGAGCAGCTTTTTGCCGAGGCTTTGCATAGGTATGAAAACAATGAAAAGTGGTGGCCAGAAACGAAACGCGAAAACGATTTGCTCAGAGTTGAGCAGGATAAGCGATTACGTATTGACCCGTGGCAATATCTGATTGAAGACTTTGTTACTAAAAGAAGCTTCGACTGGATTCAAGGTAATGAAATTTTAATTGACTGTATTGGCAAATCTCCACAAACGATACAAAAAACAGCGGATCAAATGCGTATAGGTGCAATTATGCAGTCCATGGGTTGGGAGAATAAGTTAAAAAGAATTGACGTGCCTGGTCGTGAAAGGAAGTGCCAAAGGCACGTATATGTAAGGCCAGATGACTGGAAATTTAAGATGATTACCGGTGATTGAAGTTGATTTTGTTACGACCTGTTACGACCTGTTACGACCTTTATTTAAGGGTCGTAACAGCTACGATCCTTATTTTTATTGATTGTTAGTTTGTTGTTACGGCCTTAGTCGAATTTGTTAAATATATATGCGCGCGGGTGTAGGTTATTTATATAGATGTAACAGACATAACATACATAAATAAACAGATTAATTAGATACTTACAGTGTTACTACCTGTATTTAAAGGTCGTAACAGGCAGTAACACAATGGAAATTAATATTATGAAAGTGAAATTAAATAAGATCAGCTTTAAAGCGATTTATAAGTAATCCTTTGTAGAGGGCGGTTAGAGGTGAAAGCGAATAATAATCATGCACCAGGTGGTTCTGATGACAGTCAAGCAGGCATGCTCGTTGTGATTAATAAGTAAAACAAAGATGGCGCTCCGCATAATCGGCGCAGCAATAATCATTAGTGTTGAATATGTTTGTATCACTTACATTCGAACCAGAAAAAATATTTATTCATGGCAACAAAGGTTTTTTTAAAAATAGGTTCTCCCGCGGCACACACTAACCACGGGTAATTTAAGTCGCGGTTATTTTGAGTTTTTTGAGGTTGCATGGTCTCGGCTACCACTCTATTGAAATGAGTGTTTTGATAGATTTTATCTATCATTAGTCTGAGATTATATATATCTATTTGATTATAAAGGGTTTTTTAAAGGTACTTAAATACAGTAATTATGAACATGAAAAAGTCAAAACATAACCCGAGAGGTTCTCTCGATGAAGGTACCAGTATAGCGCGTGGTGCTGATGTTGATTTTGAAGTGGTTGAAAGAGTGTCAGACCAAGTTACTACTGACCCGAAATATTCTGATGACATTGAGTTAGTAGCGTTTATGACAGGCGTTCAGAAATATGTAAAAGGTAAATGCAAGTCTATTGATGAAGCTTTAAATTTAAAACCTAAAAACTGTGGCGAGCATTCAGTTCGCAGAGTATCGATGTACGATGAGAGAAATGAATTTTTAAGAAAGGCGAGAACTTGCTTTGCAGCTGTAAAAATCAATGAAGATTCTAACGAAAAAAATATCAAACCATGGGTAATGTCGGGTTATTTTTCGGAAGAAGTAAACCAATTTTATGCGCGCTGGAAGAAGGAGGAGTTAGATAACCTGGATGAACCTGATAATGACTGGTCTGCTCTTACAAAAAATTTATTCCTTGCGTTCAAGTGCTCCCAAAAAAACGGCTACATTGATATACCTACCGGGCAAAATCAATTTCATAATATACATAAAAAATATTTAGAAGAAACCCCTGGCAGGAGTAAAGCAACTGACATTGCTTCTTTTGATTGGGGGGGGGTAAATAAATAATCAAATGAGAAACATTAGAACATCCTAACCTAAGCACGTTACGAGGTTGAATAAATTACAGTATATTAAGGTCAATGTTTAACCTTTTATTTATGTGGAGAAATTAATGTTTGCCTTAAGTTACGATGAAAGAGATAAGCGGGTTGCCGGTATGACGAATGCGGGTTTGGTTCGTTGCGGTGTTATAAAAAATGATGTATCAAATGAATACCTGAATGTTTCATTATCGGAAATGGCAAGACGCTGCTTAAATGATGCTGGCTGCAATACCAACGGTATGAAAATAGACCAGATTGTAGATAAATCAATGTCATTTCATGTTCCCAGAGGTGCACAAACCACCAGTGACTTCCCGGTTATTTTAGAAAATATCATGCATAAAATGGTGTTAATGGGCTTTAACGCAACCCCCGCAAAATGGCCGCGCTTTTGTAAAATTGGCGACGTGTCAGATTTTCGCGCATGGTCCCGCATTGTGCCTGGGCTCATAGGGGATATGGACGGTGTAAACGAAGCGGGTGAATATTTAAATAAGAATATTCCCGATGGTGAAAAGAACTCCGTAACCGCCAGCCGTAAAGGAAATATTATTAATATCCCACCAGAGGTAATTATTAATGATGATATTGGTTATATTGACAGCGTTGCCAAGGGTATGGGTGCAGCAGGAAACCGGGTTATAGACCGCGCCGTGTTTGCCCTGCTAGTAAGCAACCCAACCATGAGCGATGGCAACTCCCTGTTTAGCGCGGCGCATAACAACTACTTGGCCACCGGCTCAGGCACCGCACCTTCGGTTGCCTCATTAGATTTAGCTCGGATTGCACTAGCAACCCAAACGGCCCCAGGTGATGACGCAGAACCGCTCGATATTGTGCCAGGTGCTGCAGTTTGCCCAACCACATTGGGTGGTGAAATGCGCGTTATAAATGACGCTGAATATGACCCTGACACACCTAATAAATTACAAAAACCAAATAAGGTTCGTGGTTTAGTAGCAGATATCGTCGATACAGCCAGATTAACTAATTCTACTGGCTGGTACGTGTTCGGAAATCCGGAGTTAAATCCCGTTATTGAAGTTTCTTTTTTGAATGGCCAGCGGGCGCCGCGAGTTGTGCGTAAAGAGAGCTTTCGAACTTCAGGGATTTCACTTAAAGTCGAATTCCCGTTCGGTGTTAATGCTGTTGATTGGCGTGGTGGATACTTTAACTACGGTTCTTAAGGATGTGTTACGAGGAACAGATTTGCTCTTCTTGTGGCCTTAATGATGCGTGCTTAGTTGACTGTGATAAATGCAATGGATACGGCGTAGTATTTGATAACTATAAGGACGGTGAGGTCTGTAGTGAGTGCGAAGGTGCAGGGTTCATGATTATGTGTGAGGGCTGCAACTCGTGTGAGTTGCCAGTTTATTGAATTGGTATTTAAAATATAAAACAAAGGTGATAACAGTGTTTAATTTTGGTTTTATTAAAAAATTACGTGATGAAATTGAAGACAATGTATTTAAATTCAGTAGAGAAATTGAACAAAAAAAACAAGCTAAAGAAAAATTATTAAGGCAACCATCCCCAAAGAGTGATGTTATTAACATGCTTGATAAGTTTATAGATGAGCAGTCTAGTCTATATGAAAATCGGCTTAGTCATATGTTAAAGCGGTATATCGAAAACCCGGGCAGCCTGACGCATCAGAACGGTGGTTTAAAGCATAACTTTTTGCGATTATTGTCATTTACCGGCAAAGATCCGGGTATCAGTACTGACCCTCTTCACGATGCGCAGCCAAATTTGTTTTTTATTTTTGGCCCCCAAATAAAAGAAAGCATTAAAAGATCAATTAATGATATGGAATGGCCGGAAGCTGGGTTGTCAATTTCTGATAGAGCTAAAGAGGTAGACAAACTAAGCGCAGACATTAAGGCGCTTGAGGCAAAGCTTGCGGATGTTTTGAAGGATGCAAGAGAGTCTGGTTTGGATATTTGATGGTATGAATATTAAAAACATTACGCATTTGATTCTCTTTGTGCGTTATGTAAGCGTTTATGCTCATTATAATTTTAATGTAAGCGTAAAAGCACAGGTCTGGTAACGGTTGGTAGGCTGGTACCAGAGATTTACCTCCTGACGCCATTTTGTTTTGGTGGTGTTACGGTAATTATTTAAAAGTGCGAAGTTATGGCAACAGCAAATAGCTTAATCACATTCAATAATTTAACCCGCGTTAGTTGATTTATTAGCGCATAAAACAAATTAGGAAAGAACATGTCAATAACCGCTGCAAAAGGGTTTATACCTGAAAAGTACATACCCGAAAGTCAAAAAAACGAAACACCACCCGCCGAATTCACACTAAAACCCCTCACAGGTCTGGAGTATATGGAAGTCATGAGCGAGATGTATCGCGATGACAAAGGTCAAATTCACATGCCCGGCACCGCATTAACATTAGCCATCAACTACGGCTTAAAAGGCTGGAAAAACTTTATTGATGAAGATGGTGAAGATGTAGGGTTTAGTAAACAAGCTATTGCGTTTTTACCCGCCGTCGAGCTTTCAGAATTGGCTGATAAAATTATTGCTATTTCAGAACTTGGAGTAGCAGAAAGAAAAAACTTATCATAGCGGTTGAGGTGCGTAACAACTCAGATAAGTTTAATTGCAAAAAATGCAGCTACAACCACCACTGCGACGAAACCGGCGACATTAGCGGATCAAATGGCCCGGCGGGTTATGACATTATTTCAGTGCCAGGTGTAATAGAAAGCCGAGTGTGTTTACTACCCATGATCACCCCGCAAAGTCATTCAATGCTGGTGATGTTTAAAGACCGTCAAAATCAATTATTACCCGTTCACGGCGGCACATTAGATCAGCCCAACCGTTATTTACAGGCAATGGAGCTGCTTAGTTAAAAGGCCAGCCACATGCAAATAAGTATTCGCGACGATTTAAAAAAACTCACCAGAGATTTAACGCGCCTGCAAAAAAAACAAATACCCTTCGCAGCCAGCGTAGCCATAAACGAAACCGCAGAAAATGCGCAAGCCGCCCTTAAAGCGCAGGCTCAAAAAAAGCTCGACCGGCCAACCAAACAAACCATTAACGCCTTTAGAGTAGGCAGAAAATCAAATAAAAATAACTTAACGCGCAATGTGTTTATTTTGCCCTGGGCGGCGGCATATTTGCGCTACCAAATAGACGGCGGCACAAGGGTGGTGCTTGGCAAAGGCACCGGGGTACCGGTTAATGCCAGGTTAAATAAATTTGGCAACATACCCGGCAGAAAAAAAGGCCTGGTTAAAGGAAAAAAACAATTTATTGCCACCATAAACGGTATTACCGGTGTCTGGCAGCGCCATGGCAGAAAAGGCAAATTTATAAAATTAATCGCCGCATTTGAAACAAAAGTGAATTACACAAAGCGGCTTAATTTTTACAAAATAGTTAACGGTGTTGTCACCAATCGGTTTAATAAAAACATGAATAAAGCGCTTAAAAGAGCATTATCAACGGAGAAATAATGAAAAATTATAATATACCTATAACCGCAACTAATAAAACAGACAGTACCTTTAACGCCATAAACAAAAATGTAAAAAGCGTTAGCAATAACCTGCTATCAGCGAAAGGCGCTTTTGCGGGTTTTTTAGGGGTGGCGGCTGTAAACCAGCTTACAGGGTTTGCAAAAGATTCATTGGAGTTTGCGGACGCTATAGGCAAAACGGCCGATAAATTAGGCGTAAGCACTGATGCCCTGCAAGAATATCGCTTTGCGGCAGAGCGAAGCGGTGTGGCATCAAACGCACTTGATGTAGGTATACAGCGCTTTACTCGGCGCTTAGGTGAGGCCGCAGAAGGCACGGGCGTTTTAAGTGAGGTACTAAAAGAGCAAAACATACAGGTCCGCGACGCCGAAGGTAACCTGCGCAACACAGAGGATGTTTTAAACGATTATGCTGATGCAATAAAAAACGCAACAACAGATCAGCAAAAACTATTACTGGCATTTAAAGCGTTTGATACTGGTGGTGCTGACATGGTTAACATGTTGCGCAATGGTTCGCAGGGGCTTGAAACATTAAAACAAACCGCACGTGAGGCTGGTGCGGTAATGGATGAGGACTTAATAAGAAGCGCCGAGGAATTAAATGATCAGTGGGAAACATTAACAACAGCGATAAGCGTTGATTTTAAATCTGCCATGATTGGTACTCTACGTGAAGCATCGTCTGCATTCAAGGTGGTGCAGAAGGATACAACGGTAATTGCGGAGTGGCTTGCGGCTTATCAAAATGATCATATTAGTTTTTTTGAATGGATGACGACGGGGAATGAAGAGGCGGCGAAAAAATTAGAAAGCATGCAAAATAGTGTTTTTAATATCACTGAAACAATGAAAAAAACAACTGAAAGTAAAGATTTAAATACAGGTGATGGGCCTTTAATTGTTTCGCTGGGTTTAACTGATTTTCAGAAACAAGAAGCCATTACCCGCGAGCAAATGGTGCTGAAACTTATTGGTGAAAACACGCAAATTCATAATGAAACAGAAGAACAAAAGCAACTTGACTCTAACGAGCGAAAGCGGCAAAACGCGTTAGCTTTTTTGCGCCAAGGTGAAGAGGATACTCGCGAAGATGCAAATAGACGCTTAATGATAGAGCAAAACCTAAACCGCCAAAAGCAAGCCGCGGTCGCGTCAACCTTTGGTGTGCTTTCTACCTTAATGAGTGCGCGCAGTAAAAAACTTTTTAAAATTGGAAAAACCGCCGCCATTGCGTCTGCGTTAATTAACACTTACCAGGCGGTGACCAAAACCATGGCAGAAACGCCTTACCCATGGAACATACCCTTAGCGGCCGCGCAAGGATTGGCCGGCATGGTGCAAGTGCAAAACATACGCTCGCAGCAATTTGGTGGCGGTGGCGGCGGCACGGTTGGCGGCGGTGGCGGCGGTGGTGGTGTTTCAACCGGTGCAGGCTTGCCAACAAGCAATACGTTTAACCCCCCATTTAACCCGTTTCAAGATGATGCTGCAACGGCGAAAACCGGCGTGCAAACAATCATAAACTTCTACAATTCTGAGTTTCTAAGCGATGAAAGCATAAGCAACCTAACCGAAAGCCTTGGCGATTACTTAGAACGAACCGATAATATTTTAATTAGGGGCGGCTCACGTAATGCTTTGGAGTTAAAGGGTGAGTAATATGGCTGAAATTATTAAGTTACCGTCAAGAAAATATAAAAATACTGTTTTTATAAATAGTATTATTGACAGAGTTGTTGAGCCTGAACATAGATCAGATTTTCGTGATAGATATATGGGTGACTTGATTGAATTATTGGATGCACCTGCTGTGCAATTTAACTTTACAAACACTGTTGATAGTGACGTTAAAATGGTGGCTAAGGAGTTTAAGCGCTTTGCCCTTAACGTTGGTTCCAAGTATATACCTAAGATTATTGAATTACAGATTAGGGTTTTGGAGTTGGAAAGGTTATTTGATTTTAAAAATAAATAAAATTCTCTAATTACATAAACATTAGTTTACACCAGTAATATAAAACAAAATCCTCTTAGCTGCAGGTCTATTGAGGCTGTTTATAAATCTGCGTAACTATTTATTATTGCCCGGCCCCGAAAGGGGTACGTATTATGGCTGAAATTATGAAGTTACGTCCAATAAAACTTAATAAAACTATTTTTATAAATAGTTTTATTAATGCAAATATTAGGCTTAAGTATAGATTGGTTTTTCGTGATAGATGTATGGGAAATTTGATTGAATTATTGGATTCTCCTGCTGTGCGATTTCATTTTACAAACACTGTCGATAGTGACATTCAAATGGTAAATAAAGAGTTTGATGAATTCGTTATGGAGATTGAAATTAAATATATGAAAAAGATTCTAGCGGCACAGGCAGAAGTTATGAGGCTTGAGGTGTTATTGGATAATAAAAACGAACGATTTTACGCGGATTATAGCTTATGATGCCGTGGACGGTGTAAATAATTCTGTGTAACTATTATGGTTAAATGTAATCAGTTAAACGCTCTTCGGATTCAACCATAAACCGATTCAGTGCAGGTTTCAAATTTCTAATCGGCACGGTCCATTTTTTAACGGCTTGTTGGATCGCTTAATAGATAACTTTTTTATCTGAGGTATCGATTTGAAACAGTTTTCGTTTTTTTATAGTCTTACGGATAACACTGTTCAATGACTCGATCGCATTGGTTGTGTAGACTGCATTAATCGCATCAGGGAAGCCTTTAAGTCTGTCGACACAGGCGATTAAAATATTTTTTACGCCACGATTTTGAAGCTCCGTAAATGCATTGAGCCAGAACATGGCACCTTTGTTTTCAGACAGCCTCATGCCGTGTTAACTATTGCCGTGTCTTTCAAGGTAGTTGTCGCATTTTTTCTCTTTTCAGCGTTTAATTCAACATTATCCGCAGGATCCAAGTTTCTCCTACTGCCTGACCAGCGTGAGGCATGCTGCTTTTTACGCGCCTTATACAAGTGCTGTCTTTTGTTTAGTATTTCATGGTCTTCATCATTATGACGTTGCGCGGAAGTAACAAATTTGATGCGACTATGTCGGTGCTCATGGTTATTCCATTGAACAAAATATTCAATCCTCTATCTCGCATCATCCAAACTGATAAAACCTTACGCCTGCAGCGTAAAACTTTTCATCGGCGATCCATTATTTGAGTGCAACATTAACCTGCTTTTGAAGTATTTTGCTAACCAGGCGCTGCGCTGTATTAAATATGCTGCGAGTTCACCACTTTCTTCACAATGCACTTCATGACCGACAATTTTACGTCTATAAATATCCTCAAGCATGTAAAGGTAGACGTGCTGGCCGATCACTCGAGTAAGCAGATAACTAATATCCCATCTGCAGACTTCATCCGCCTTTGTTGTAGTGAGGTTCTTGGGCTTTGCGTCTTTTTGTTTTTCTCTCGTCCCCGATATAGACTTTGCCCCGGAATTTTAATACACCATAAAAGCTCGATTCTGAGGCTATGTATTCGCCCTGATCCGCCAATAGCTGCCAGATCTGGCTTGAGATGGGCTGTGCGCAAACTCCGCTCGATTGTCGGCCTCAATGATGCTCGCCTTTTCTTCATCGCTCAGTTTGTTAGAGGGCGCTGGCTTTTGTACGCTGGGACGCTTATCTACTTTCACAATCTTATTTGAATAATAGCGTTGCAATGTTCGAATATTAAGCTCAATCGTTTCGAACTCGTTTGTTCTACGAGCTCCCTGGCTTATCGCATCATTGATTCTCTAAATATAACCCCTTTTCACGGCAATATTTAGAGAGTTCCGCTTCATTCATACTGGCTGTTTCTAAAACAGCTGTAAACCGAGCTTCTGAGCTCTAACTATGATTTGATTTACGATCTAGCACGACTTACCATTTTTGTCTGACCCGTTTACGCCAATTATATAGGATAGCGTTTGGTATGCCTTCTTCTCCGGATAACTCAAGGATAGAAACTCATTTAAGTCGTTTCGATGAGCGGCTTTTAGTGGATCGAGGACCTAGGCTTCCAGGATGAATAAGTTGACCTTTGCTATTGATCGCAGGGCTTTGCTATACATGCTAATGATAAACGTGTTTGGCTAGCGACATTAGCGCAGATTTATGAAGTGTGTCGAACCATTGTTGGGGTGTGCCATTGAGCTGTTTGAAGGGCTTGTTATTGAGCTCAACTATTATGGCTTAACTACTCCGATTGAGTCATTAAACAGTGTTATTCGTAAATCGATAGAAAAACACAAGCTGTTTCCAGTCTATGACTCGGTTAAAAAGGTCATCTATTTAGCGACTCAACAAGCCGGCAAAATGGACTATGCCAATTAGAAAATTGAGGCCTGCTTTGAATCGATTTATGATTGCATTTAACTATGACAGTTACACGGAGTTATTTGCAGCATCAATAAAAATAATGGGATAGCTAATTGCGATCCCGTTTATTAGTTTTTAATTATTATATTTAATCAAAACTGGTTATCACTTGATTTATTGACGAACATTTTCAGAGGCAAATTTTTCGTATTCAGTTTCACCTGATGTTTTACTGAGGGCTTCATTGTTAATCTGCTGTTTGTCACAAATCTCACTGCATGCAGTCATAGCAACTCTTGAAGCGGTGATTCCCGCATCGAATAAAGTATCACGTATAAATTTATCTTCTGTATTAAAGTCGTCGGTATTAATATTTTTTTGTATTTCTAACAGAGTAACTTCAGTTCTGCTTGTGGCTTCTAATAAAACCCTGGCTAAAGGTGCCAGCTCATTATTGTTATAGGGTGTTTCTTTTTGAACTTGATGTGAAGTAGTATTATTATGCTTAAGAATCTCCATATGCTCAGCAAGCAACTCATTGAATAGTTTGTTCATTTCAAAAACTGCCGCACTGGTAGAATAAGTGGCTGATAATAATACCTTGTTACTAACTCCATCAAAATCATTGTTATCTGCTGTTTTAAAAAGAAGGCCGGATGATCCTTCGGCACAATAATAATTATTATTGAAATCGGTTTCGATTTCGCTGTAGTTTCGCGGGGTATTTTTAACTTCTGAAATTTGATTTAATTTATTCATGACTGGCCTCTTATTTGATTTTTTGCACTTACGGTGCACTTATAATCAAATAGAGACAAAATCACAAAAAGGCTAATAAGCCTATGTATGGCGGAGAGCGAGGGATTCGAACCCTCGATACTGTTTCCAATATACACCCTTAGCAGGGGTGCGCCTTCAGCCACTCGGCCAGCTCTCCAATATTTTATGTAAGAACAAAATTCGTTACTACATGA
>Ga0316206_1002054_pt1 | contig 14861 bp, 10 predicted proteins | sample 6monthpyrite_MG_FD_204942 | JGI IMG/M metagenome (GOLD analysis project Ga0316206, IMG submission 204942) | Microbial mat bacterial communities from mineral coupon in-situ incubated in ocean water Damariscotta River, Maine, United States -... | ecosystem: Environmental > Aquatic > Marine >...
GTCACAATTGAGTTGTGATGACCTCATTTACCCTATGTTTATATTAGAAGGTAGCGGACAACGTGAGGCAGTGGCATCTATGCCCGGTGTTGAGCGTGTCAGTATTGACGAGTTATTAAAGGAAGCGGCCGAGCTGGTTGAGCTAGGCGTACCGATGGTGGCACTGTTTCCGGTTACCCCCGATTCATGTAAATCAGAAGATGCCGCTGAAGCCTACAATCCACAAGGCCTGGCGCAACGTGCAGTACGGGCATTGAAGCAGGCCTTTCCCGATTTAGGCGTGATGACGGATGTGGCCTTAGACCCTTTTACTACCCACGGCCAGGACGGTTTAATTGATGAGTCCGGCTATGTGCTTAATGATGAAACGGTCGATGTTCTAGTGAAACAGGCTGTTTCACATGCCGAAGCCGGTGCCGATGTGGTGGCACCATCCGATATGATGGATGGCCGTATTGGTGAAATTCGTGTTGCGCTGGAAAATGCAGGTTACATCTACACGCGTATTATGGCGTATTCAGCCAAGTATGCTTCAAGCTTTTATGGCCCGTTTCGCGATGCAGTCGGTTCGGCTTCTAATCTGGCCGGCGGGAATAAATACAGTTACCAAATGGATCCGGCCAATTCGGATGAAGCGTTGTGGGAAGTGGGTCTGGATTTAAATGAAGGTGCGGACATGGTCATGGTGAAACCCGGCATGCCGTATTTAGATATTGTCCATCGGGTTAAAAAACAATATGGCGCCCCTACCTTTGTCTATCAGGTGAGTGGTGAATACGCGATGATAATGGCCGCTGCACAAAATGGCTGGCTGGATGAAAAAGCCGTTATAATGGAATCAATGCTCGCTTTTAAACGTGCCGGTGCGGATGGTGTCTTAACCTATTTTGCAAAACGTGTTGCAGCGTGGTTAAAAGATAAATGAGATCGAAACAACAATAAAATTCTAAAAGAATATTTTTTTAACGACAGCGAATTCGAAATACATAATGCTTTATTAAATTATTGATCCTTCATGTAGCCCGAATGAAGCGCAGTGAAATCCGGGTGACATTTGTACGGAGTTAATCTGGGTTGTTTATACATAGAGATTATTTTTAATAAATTCGTAACATATATAAATAAAAGATTAAAGCAGTTTAAATACCAATTTACTCACAAAACAGATTGTAGTTATAGCTAATATGTTTATACTTCGAAAATTCACATTGTCATAAAATTGCAACAAATGAGGTAACTGATGTCGGTTACCAGTAGAGGAAATCATTTATGTCTCCAATCGATATTTCTACACTCTTTGGTCGTTCCCCTGTTTCTCCTCTTCAATCACACATGGCAAAAGTACAGGCTTGTATTGTAGCGCTTGAGCCATTCTTTGATGCCGCATTATCCGGTAATTGGAGTAAGGCAGAAAAAGCACAAAAAAAAGTAGCCGCATTGGAAAACGAAGCCGATGATTTGAAAAAAGCATTACGCTTAAATTTACCAACGGGTTTGTTTATGCCTGTATCACGGCGAGATCTTTTAGAAGTGCTTACGATGCAAGACCGTATTGCAAATAAAAGTAAAGATATTGCAGGTTTAATGCTTGGCCGAAAAATTGAATTCCCCGAACCTATGCATAAGAGTTTAATTGATTTTGTAAAGCGTTGTATTGATGCATCGGCGCAAGCACAGATAGCCATTAACGAATTAGACGAACTTGTTGCTACCGGCTTTCGTGGTAATGAAATCAAGCTCGTTCAGTCAATGATTAAAACATTAAATAAAATTGAAAATGATACTGACAAGATCCAAGTCAAAATCAGAACAATGTTGTTTAAACAAGAAAAAGACTTGCCGCCTATTGATGTCATGTTTATGTATAAAGTAATTGATTGGGTCGGTGACCTTGCGGATATTGCGCAACGTGTGGGTAGTCGCCTGGAATTGATGTTGGCTAAGTAACGAAATATAAAGCAACAAAAAAATAAATTAGTGGGAGATTTGTTTTGGAATTTGGAACAACGTTTATAGTATTAGCCTGTGTGTTCGGTTTATTTATGGCCTGGGGAGTGGGTGCAAATGATGTTGCTAATGCAATGGCTACCTCGGTCGGTTCGAAAGCACTCACTATTAAACAAGCCATTATTATTGCAGCTATATTTGAATTTTTAGGAGCTTACCTGGCCGGTGGTCAGGTTACCGCAACTATCCGCAAGGGAATGATGGATACCAGTTTACTGGTTAACAGTCCCGAGTTATTAGTCTATGGAATGCTTGCATCGTTACTTGCCGCGGGTATCTGGTTGCTGGTTGCTACGCGAGCTGGTTGGCCGGTTTCAACAACCCATTCCATTGTCGGTGCCATCGTTGGTTTTGCAGCCGTGGGTATTGGTTTTGAGGCAGTAAAATGGGCCAAGGTTGGTACCATTGCAATGAGCTGGGTCATCTCGCCGCTAGTAGCCGGAATAGTTTCTTATGCTTTGTTTAGAAGTGTACAGCGATTAATTTTTGATGCAGAAAAACCCTTCCAGGCCTCCAAAAAATATGTACCGTATTATATTTTTCTGGTTGGGTTTATTGTCGCTTTGGTTACGATGTTTAAAGGCTTAAAACATGTTGGATTAGATTTAACAACCTTTGAAAGTTATAACGTTGCAATCGGCGTTGGGCTTATCTCAATGTTCATTGGTAAATATTTTATTAATAAACTTAAATTTGACCCAGGTGCCGACGAGGACTATCACTTTACCAACGTAGAAAAAGTATTTGGTGTACTAATGATGTTTACCGCCTCGGCAATGGCCTTTGCGCATGGCTCTAACGATGTGGCGAATGCCGTCGGCCCGTTAGCTGCCGTTGTGAGTATTGTTCAAAGTGGCGGACAGGTGGCACAAAAATCAGCGATGGCGCCATGGATTTTATTGCTGGGTGGTGTTGGTATTGTTGCCGGCCTGGTGATGTACGGTAAAAAAGTTATCGCGACCGTGGGTACTAACATTACCGAACTTACACCCAGTCGTGGTTTTGCCGCGACCTTAGCGGCGGCTACAACAGTAGTAATTGCCTCGGGCACTGGTTTACCAATATCAACGACTCATACATTAGTCGGTGCGGTATTAGGTGTGGGGATGGCGCGCGGGATTGCCGCATTAAACATGAACGTGGTTCGAACTATTTTTATGTCATGGGTTATTACTTTGCCTGCCGGCGCTATTCTTTCAATTATTATTTTCTTCATGCTTAAAGGCATATTTTCGTAGAGCCAGATTGTATATATTAATTTACTCAACATTTCGTTAGAGTAGTGATATGACTGATATATTTGATTTTGAACCTCGCGTTGATGACTATGCGGTGATGGGTAACCCCATCAAGCATAGTAAGAGCCCACAAATACATTCGTTATTTGCAGCACAAACAAACCAGGCGATTAACTACACTGCGATCCAGGTTGATAGCGGTGGCTTCAGGCAGGCGGTTGGAAATTTTGTTGCTCATAAAGGTAAGGGATTAAATATTACCGTACCCTTTAAAGAAGAAGCCTGGGCACTCGTTGATGAACGTAGCGAACGTGCCGAACGCGCCGGTGCGATTAATACGATAAAACTGGTTGATAACAAATTAGTTGGCGATAACACCGATGGTGTTGGTTTAGTGAATGATTTAACAAATAATTATCAGATTGCAATAACCGGTAAACAGATTTTACTAATGGGAGCCGGTGGTGCCGCTCGCGGGGTACTGGCACCATTACTAACAGAGAAACCGCAGAGTATTGTTATTGTCAATCGCACCCCAGGTAAAGCAAAAGAGCTGGCCGAACATTTTGCTGAGCTTGGTGATATTAAGGGTTGTGGTTACGAGGAGTTAGCTAAATCCAGACCGTTTGATATTATTATTAATGCAACCGCTGCAAGTTTACACGGTGAGTTACCGCCTTTGCCCGATAGTATCGTTGCCAATAATGGTTGTTGTTACGACATGATGTATGGCCACACAACGCCCTTTATGCAGTGGGCCGAGCAACAAGGCGTTACGACCATAGCTGATGGCCTCGGCATGCTGGTCGAGCAAGCGGCGGAATCATTTTATATTTGGCGAGGAGTCAGGCCTGATACAGGCACGGTTCTTGAGACTCTGCGCAAAGAGTTGGCTCATTGAGTTACGCGTTAGTTTCTATTAATCCGGCGGTTTTAATTTAAATCAGCTGCATACTTTTTTAATAGTTCTAACGGAATTATTTCAAGTGCTTTTTTATGTGTTCCCATGAGATGTACTCGCGGTGCCATTTTCTGCTGATGGGCTTCTAGCCAGCGAGCTGCACACAGGCACCAATGGTTGCCAGGTTTTAGTCCAGGAAATCCAAACTCGAGAACGGGTGTAGAAAGATCGTTACCTTTAAAGCGCGAGTACTCCAGGAATTCCTGGGAAATTTCGATGCAAACCGTATGGGAGCCAACATCATCTTCATTGGTGTTGCAAAATCCATCCCGAAAAAAACCAGTAAGGGGTGAATCGCTACACAGTAACAGTGGTTCGCCGAGTACGTTAATGGCTTCATCAACTTCAGTATTCATAAGGTTCCAAAAAATAGTGTGAATAGCGAACAAGTTTAACTTTAGGGTAAAGCTTTTGCTATATCTTTTGCAGCAAAATGAATCATTCTTTCAAAAGTAACAGCATCTTCATCTGCGGTGTCGTGTGCGTAGGTTATTTCCTGAGCCGCCTCCCAAACTATGATACCGTTGTAACTGTCCCAAATTTGGACAAATAAGCGCAGGTTTGCTTTTTCAGTATCATAGATTGCAAGCCCTAATAACCCCAGGCGACCCTGTGCCTCAGATTTAAAGTGACTGAGTTTGAGTTGGCATACATATCGATTGTCAGTAAGTTCGCCAATACGTTTTAATACCTTTTTGTCGAATATTCCTGTTGAACGATAACCTCGATACATTTCTGCATATTCCTTTGAGTAGTTCGAGGTGTTGATGGCACCGAGTGCATAGGATAAATCAGATATTTTTAATTCCGGGCGTAACTTTTTTAATTCGTGGCTAAAAGTTAATGCCAAATACTGTTTATCTTCTTCCATACCCGTAATGGTGGTCGGTGTAATGAAGGTTAGGCCATGTTGTTTGATCTGATTTTTTTTAAGTAAATGAACATTATGATTGATGTTGGTATACAACTGTGTTGAACAGCCGATAATATTGAAACATGCAAATAATACTAAATAGAATTTATAAAATCTCATTCGACTATCCTGTAACGTGAGAGTGAAAATTTCTTTGCTTGCGCCTGTTGACGGATAGCGGGTGTATATCCCGTATCGTCACTATATAGTTGGTGGGGGATAAGCTCGCGTTGAGCCCACTGGCTCTCTTGTAAATTCAGAGCGCGACACAATAAAGCCTGTCCGGTATATAACTGTGCTTCAGTATGTGGTTGTTCATTTTTGTGCGGATTGAACTGCTGCATGACCTTACCTTGAAAACTTGCCCCGTTAATTTTTTATCGGCAAAAGGGATGGTAAACTTGAGAAGATTTTTGTTGCTAGTGCCTTTTAGACAGATATTGAATGAATTCTGACCTTGGGTGTTGTATCGGTGGGCATAAACATTGCCAGTCTTTTATCAGTTTTTCCTAATAAAGAATGGCTTTGCCAATTAGATTCTTGACAGCCCCCAAGGGTCTTGATTGAAAAAAGAGTTTTCTAGAAGCATTAAAAGTTTAAAGGCATTACTCACCAATAAGTTGTTGAATTTTAGTAACAACATCGGGATCGAGCCAGTCAATCCCGCCATAAATTGCATAGCGGATGTTCCCTTGCTTATCGATAATAAAACTGGTTGGAAAAGCGAAAATTTTCCATTGCTTTAAAGCTTCGCCATCGGTGTCCAATAGAATATCAAAATTGACTGAGACTTTTTCTTTTAGAAAAGTTGTAATCGTTTTTTTATCTTCACCCATATTCACGGCGAGTATTTTAAAACTATTTTTTGCATTTTTATTGAGCAAATTGTTTAGTGCCTGCATGGAGGGCATTTCATGCACACAGGGCGGACACCAACTTGCCCAAAAATTAACAAGGAGTACTTTTCCTTTATCGTCTTGAATGTTATAGGTTTGATTTTCTTTAGCGAGAATGTGAAGACCCAATTTAGTAGGTGGTATGGGGGAACCCTTATATTTAGCCAGGCTGCGATGCGTTTTATCACTGGTGACCTGAGTATCAGTTTGAACATCTTTTACTACCGTGCGCGCTTTTGCAGGATAGCGCATAAGTTGAGTCATCGCGCTGTAGATAAGGTTTAGATATTTTCCAGTTAGCCGCTGTTCACCGGGTGTCGCATCGGGTCGAAAATAATATCGATTGCGAACATTTTTAAGAGGGTGGGTAAAAACATCACTTCCTGATTGCTCCAAGCCATCCAGAGTAAGTTTACGGTTCCACCAGAATGGAGATTGAGTTGGCTGGATTAAATAAATGAGCTGGTTAGTGTTTTTAACACTTGGCATAACTTCAGCTGCTAATCCCGGTTCAGGGGTTTTAGTAAGGAGTTTCGGGTGCATTAGAATCAGGCCGGTTAGATATGCAGGAGAATGGTCGTCAGGCCAACTTGCAAGGGCACGTAAGACCGGGATAGCACCACGGCCTGCCGTGAGAATTATGATGTTTTTATTGGTTTTTTCATGTATGTTTTTGATTATTTGTTGAATGTGCTCGGCAGGTATGCGCTCCAGGTTGCTCGCCGAATAAGGTAGAAAATAGGATTCGAGTAAGTTACTCAACCATACTTCGATACCGTAGTTAGGTAGACTTTCCAATAATGTTTGATCGGCCACCTGTAGGCCATGCTCGGATGGCATCACCAGTAATAATGTGTTGCCAGAATTTTTTGTTGGCGCTTGAAAATTAAAGTCAATTTCAAGACCTGAATTGATTTTGATGGACTGTGTTTCATATGCAAAACTGCTATTGGCGAATAGAGTAGCGTTACTCAATAGAAAAAAGGCATAAAAAAGCCTGGAATAAAAATAACGGGACAATAAAAGTGAACGCTTGGTTAAAGGCAACGGCTTAAGCATAGTGGCGATTATCGCAAAAAAAAAGACTTAACGCAGCACTCTATTGAAAATAGTTTTCATGTACATGTTATTATTTAGAGACTTAAGAGAGGAATCACTATGGACCCTATTGTTATTGTCGGTTCCGGGTTGGCAGGTTACACTGTTGCAAAAGAATATCGAAAATTAAAAAGCGATGATGTGGTGTTAATAACGCAGGATGATGGTGCATTTTATTCCAAGCCAATGGTATCAAATGCTCTGGCAAAGAATAAAACATCAGAGCAACTGGTGATAGCAAGTGCCGTAAAAATGTCGGAAGATAATAATCTGAGAGTAATATGTAATACGAGTGTATCTAATATCAATTTGGCAGAGAAAAAAATAATCACCTCATCAGGTGACGAGCTAGTGTATAGCCAGCTAGTTCTTGCAACAGGTGCGACGCCTATTGAAATTGACCTTGCTATGGAGTCGAGTGTTGCGAAAAAGTTTTTTCATGTGAATTCATTACGAGATTATGCTTTATTTAGAGACGCTCTAGCGTTCAGTAAGCGCGTTGCAATTATTGGCTCGGGGTTTATCGGTTGTGAGTTTGCAAATGATTTGGCACAGGCAGGATATAAGGTAGATATTATTGGAAAGAGTGAATACCCGCTGGATAAATGGGTGCCTGAAGCGGTTGGAGAATTTTTAAAGAGCGCCCTTTCATCTGTCGGCGTTCGCTGGCATTTGCAGACAACGTTAGAGTCTGTTCATGAAACGGAGTCCGGCGTAGCTCTGTTACTGGAAAATGGGATTCAAATAGAAGCGGATATTATTCTGTCTGCCATTGGTTTGAAGCCAAACTTGAAGCTGGCGGAACGAGTAGGGATAAAAACCAGGCGTGGAATTTTAGTCGACAAATTTCTGCATACGAGTGAAAGGGGTATTTTTGCATTAGGTGATTGTTCTGAACTGGATGGTCATATCCTGCCTTTTATAATACCGCTTATGACCGAAGCGCGCGCATTAGCAAAAACGTTAGCGGGTGTTGCAACCGCGGTTGAGTATCCGGTTATGCCGGTTGTAGTCAAAACACCTGTGAGCCCGTTAGTTATCTGTCCACATGATAAGGGAATCGCTGGTCGATGGGTTATTGAAGCAAGTGAAACCGGTGTTAAAGCCCGCTTTCAAGACAAGAATAAGCAGTTGAGAGGTTTCTGTTTGATTGGAGACAGCATTTCTGAAAAACAAAGTTTGGTGAAATTATTAAAAAATTAATCACTATTTGCCAGGCGTATGCAATTTCTGCCAGCATCCTTTGCAGCGTAAAGTGCTTTATCGGCAGCGTCAATAAATTCTCTGGCGGTAGTGAATGTCGCATAATCAGCAATGCCGCAACTAAATGTTACTTTGAATTTATGTTCAAAGTGAGTAAATTCAATTTGAGAAAACGAATCCAGAATTTTTTGGATTACCGTTGCAGCCGTTGTGGCGTCTATACCAGGTAATATTGCAGCAAATTCCTCACCGCCATAACGTCCTACAAAGTCGGTTACACGAAGGTTTTGTTTTATAAAACGTGCAAGACTTTTAATTACCACGTCACCCATATGATGACCATAGTTATCGTTGATGCTTTTAAATAAATCAATATCGATCATGGCAAAACTGAGTTTGGTCTGTTGTCTTTGCACACGCGAAATTTCAGTATCTAGAGTGGATAGAACGCTTGAGTGATTAAGTAGTCCCGTTAAGCTGTCATTGTGCATATAAGAGCTGAGTCGACGGTAACGAATGATTTTGTTTTTAACGACAGCAATTAAATGATTAGCATTGATGGGCTTGGTTAGAAATTCGTCTGCACCTGTGTCGAGTGTTTCGAGTTGTTTTTCTTTGTCTGTTTCAGCAGATAAAAAGATAATGGGCATACTAATATAATTTTCTTGTTGTCGAATAACGGCAGCAAGTTCAAGACCACTGCATTTTGGCATATGTAAGTCGAGCAGTATAAGATCAGGTTTGAATTCGATGACTTCATCCATGACTTTAAAAGGATCAGTTACAATTTTTGTTTCTACGCCTACTGTTTCGAGTGACAGGGAATAAAATTGAGCATTGGGTTCATTATCATCGACTATGAGTACTTTGGATGAGGTGACCTTATTATTTTCGGATACGGTATCGAGGGTGTCGATAAGCGCAGAAAATTCGACAGGCCTGGTAAAGTAATAGTTAGCGCCGCTGCGAACAGCTTTTAAGCGCTCAGAAAAATTGCTGCTATCAGCCAGATGAATCACGGAAAATTGATAATCGTGTTTTAAATTAATAAGGAGCTTGTTTGCTGTCGGATTAAATAAAGTTGAATCAATAATAACGACACCGGGTGGTTTGACTAGAATTGCTTGCTGTAAATCATTAATTGACAAAAACCCTTGTACGTTATAATTATAACTCGACAGTCTCGACGTTAATTCATCGACTATCAAACTATCTTTTTCATAAATATAAACAAGCGTTTTATCATTATCGGAAACAGTAGTACTATTTTGCAGTTGTGTTTCGTTTGTTAACCTGGAAATAAGTGTATCGAGTCTTAAGCGAGTATCATCATCGATAAGCGTAGTGCTATTTTGGGTGTTTTTTTTAAGTAATGTTTTAAGCTCGATTTCGATAGCGCGAGCATTGTCAGATACATTCTTGAATCCAAATGAACTACCTGAGCCTGAAAGTTTATGGCATAAGGAGGTTAGCCTGGTAATGTCCTTTACGTTATTACTGGCACAGACGCCTTGCCAGGTTGCAGCAATAGTATCGAGTTTTGCCGGTAGTTCGGCTGCGTAATGGAGATTTAGCGCATTTAACTTTTCCTGTATATCCTGTTTATCTACCATGATTCATTACCATCATTATTTTAGGTATTTCGCACTCCTGAAGGTGCTCTCAGTCTTTGTGCGAGGAATGTAAAGCATCCACTGTACATCTATAATTATTATCGGCTCAATATTTAAAGAGTTTAGTCGAATGGCCTGCAATTTTGGTATACTTAGTGATATGGATGTATCAAAAATACTCGACCCCCTTAATACTGCGCAACGATCTGCGGTTTGTCACTCAAAGGGGCATGCTTTAATTCTGGCCGGCGCCGGCAGTGGTAAGACACGGGTGCTTGTGCATCGTATTGCCTGGTTAATCGAGGCTGAAAATGTCTCTCCTTTCAGTATCTTAGCGGTTACTTTTACAAATAAAGCGGCCGCTGAAATGCGCGGCCGTATCGAGCTGCTGCTGGGGATCCCGGCTAGCGGAATGTGGGTGGGCACTTTTCATGGCATTGCACACCGTTTGCTACGTGCGCATTGGCAGGAGGCCGAATTACCACAAAATTTCCAGATTCTGGATAGTGATGACCAGCAACGCACCCTAAAACGCTTGATTAAGCAAATGGGACTGGATGATTCACAATGGCCAGCCAAAGAGGCGCAGTGGTATATCAACGCGCGCAAGGATGAAGGTTTGCGTGCTGGCCAAATTGTGCTGCAGCGAGGGCAGAAAAATGATGTCCATTTGCTGCAAATGATAGAAATATACAAGCAATATGAAGCACTCTGCCAGCAAGCCGGGATGATCGATTTTGCCGAAATGCTTTTGCGTGCCAAAGATTTGTGGCAAAAACGCCCGGATGTTTTACATCATTACCGAGAGCGTTTTCAAAATATACTGGTGGACGAGTTTCAGGATACCAACTCCATTCAATACGAGTGGATAAAATTACTGGCGGGTGATACGGGCCGGGTCTTCGCAGTAGGTGATGATGATCAATCTATTTATGGCTGGCGTGGTGCAAAAATAGAAAATATCCATCAGTATAGTCGGGATTTTAAACCGGTTGAGATGTATCGTTTGGAACAAAATTATCGTTCTACCGGTAATATCCTCAATGCGGCGAATGGTTTAATCGCCAATAATACCGACCGACTTGGTAAAGAACTCTGGACGGATGATTCCGATGGAGATTTAATCCAGGTTTACTCGGCGTTTAACGAAATTGATGAAGCGAATTACATTGTTGATAGTATTCAAGCTCGGGTTAAAGAAGGTTATCAAAGAAGTGAGTGCGCGATATTGTACCGCTCTAACGCACAGTCTCGCGTATTAGAAGAATCGCTTATTACCGCGGGAATGCCCTACCGGGTGTATGGTGGTTTACGCTTTTTTGATCGTCAGGAAATTCGTGACGTCCTTGCCTACTTACGCTTGATGGGCAATAGAAATGATGCGCCGGCGTTTGAAAGAATTATTAATACCCCGACGCGTGGTATCGGCAATAAAACGTTAGAGCTGGTTCGGACGACGGCGCGCGAGCAAAATATAACACTGTGGGACGCGGTACTAAACATTATCGAACAGAAAGCACTGCCAGCACGGGCAACATCAGCATTACAATTTTTTGTTGATTTAATCAATGAACATGCTGAAATAATCAGTGAGCTATCCTTACACGAAAAAATCAGCCATGTAGTGCATCATTCCGGTTTGGAAGCGCATTTCCAAAAAGAAAAAGGTGAGCGTGGCCAACAACGCATTGAAAATATGCAGGAACTTGTACAGGCTGGGGTTAATTTCGAAGCAGCTGACTGGCAACAAGAAGAGAACATGGATGAGCTATCGTCCTTTTTGTCACATGCGTCATTAGAGTCTGGCGAGAGTCAGGCGGATGAATTTGAAGACTATGTGCAGTTAATGACACTACACTCGGCGAAAGGTTTAGAGTTTAAACAGGTTTATATTTGCGGTGTAGAAGAAGGTTTATTCCCGCATCGTTTATCCGCGGAAGATCCGGTGCGTCTCGAAGAAGAGCGACGACTGTGTTATGTCGGCATGACCCGGGCAATGGAGAACCTGACTTTAAGTTATGCCGAAAAACGCCGGATCTATGGAGAAGACAGTTATCCAAAGCCTTCTCGATTCTTAAAAGAAACACCACAAGACTGTTTGCAACAAGTTCGAGTGACACGGTTCGCTAAGCAAGCCGCCGCTTTTTCTAGCGATACCCTGACAACTTCACGTTACACGGAAAAACCCCAAGATGATAATGGAATGAGTATCAGCTTGGGGCAGCGCGTTAACCATCCTAGTTTTGGCGAAGGAATGGTCATGAACTATGAGGGTGAAGGTCGGCATGCACGGGTGCAGATTAATTTTGAAGAAGTGGGTAGTAAGTGGTTGGTAATGGAATATGCCAATTTAAGTCGGGCGTGAGTGAGTTTATTTTCCCCCTCTTCCCTCGCAATAAATACAGGGCATATAAGTCAGCGTAGCCCAAATGTAGCTCATCCTTAATGGGCGCAATCCGGGAAGACTAAAAATCAATTTAAAACTATTACATCTGAATCATTGTTAGGCGCTATATTTTGAAAATCCACTGATGATTTGATTTGTGCGGTTGGAATACCAAGATAATTACCTTGTGCATAATTGACCCCGTAGGACTTTAACAACTGGAGTGTCTGCTCATTTTCAACAAACTCGGCAATGGTTTTTTTGCCAAGCGCATGAGCAATCTGATTCATTGACAGTACCATTGCTTGATCAACTTGCGACTCAGCCAGATTTTTTACAAAGGCACCATCAATTTTAAGTTTATCGACCGGTAATTTTTTAAGATAACTGAACGAGCAAAATCCGGAACCAAAGTCATCCAAGGCAAATTCACAGCCTAAGTCTTTAAGTCGGCTGATAAACTTACTGGCATCACGTAAGTTGGCAATCGCTGCCGTTTCAGTAATTTCGAATGTTAGCTGGGACGCTGATAATTGCGAATCATCAATTAAGCCTCGAATGAGGGGTAGTAATTGTTTATCTTCAAAGGCGCGACCGGAAAGATTAATGGCAAAGCGTAAATTGTTATTAAATTTTGCAGAGAGCTCATCAAGCTGGGTGAGTGCTTTTGTTACGACCCATCGATCCACATTGTGAACCAGTCCGAAACGTTCGGCGGCCGGCATAAACCCTCCTGGCAAAATAACATCGCCATTTTTTCTATGCATACGGAGCAGGACTTCGTAATCATTGATTGCACCCGAGGCGACTGAAATAATGGGTTGGAAAGCTAAAGAAAAATTATCATTTTCGAAAGCGTCACGAACGCGACTTGCCCAACCCATGTCATTGGCCAGGCCGTCTTTCTCATTGTTACCCGGCTCAGCAATATGTACTCGGTTGCGTCCGTTAGACTTGGCAATGTTGCAGGCAATATCCGCTTGAGAGAGTACTTCATCCGCCGATGTTGTTTGGTTAGTAATACAGGCAATGCCTAAAGTCAGTGTGACGTTAAAAGATTTACCGCTGTCCATAAACTGGTAGTTCTCGAATAGTTTACGTATACCTTCGGCTACGATACAGGCCTCTTCGCGATCTAGGTTGTAAAGTAGTACGGTGAACTCGTCACCACCAAAACGCGCGAGTAAATCACCTTCACGAATATGACTATGTAGTAAGCGCGTCGTTTCTAATAAAAGTTTATCGCCTGCCGCGTGACCAACCGTATCGTTAACATATTTAAATTGATCCAGATCCATATAAAAAACAGCGCAGTCTGCAGCAGAACGTGCAACGCGTGACACTACGCGCTCTAGTTCTTGTTGAAAATATTTACGGTTATATATACCGGTTAAAGAATCGTGTTGTGCCTGATAGGTGAGTTCATTTTCATAGGCTTTTTGCGAGGTAATATCACGAGCAGTACCGGTTATATAGGCAACACTACCATCAGGGTTTATGCTCGGTTTTGCATTAAAACTGATATGAATTTCTTCGCCTTTTTTATTCATATGAACAGTCTCGTACCCCACGATTTCCTTGCCGCTAAGTAAAGTATCCATTGCGGATAAGTCACGGTCACGAGACTCAGGCAGTTGATAATCCGAATAAGGTTTGAATAACATTTCATCCGCCTGGTAACCATAAATATGCTTAACGGCTTTATTCAAATAAGTCCAGCGGCCTTTATTATCCATACTCCAGACAAGATCGTGTGCGGTTTCTACCAAATCACGATAACGTGCTTCAGCCTGAATTAACATGCGTTCGGTTGCTTTACGTTCTGATATGTCCGAGAGCATACAGTTATAGTATATTTTTTTATCCATCACCATTTGAGTCATACGTAATGACATTGTTAGCATGTGACCAGTGCGATGTTGTGCCTCAATCTCATGCTCGTCCTGGGTAAATTGATGCATGTTGCGGATAAAAGAAGGAACCAGCCAGGTAAAGTCTTTTGTGTATAAATCGTCGATGCTAAAACCAAAAAGTTGCTCCGCAGCAGGATTAACCGATTCAATTTTACAATCTCGATTTAGAATAATGATGCCTTCTGCTGCATGCTCAACAATAGCATGCACGTGTGCCTCTTGATCGCCTAGCCGCTTTAGGAGTTTACCTAACATTTGCACCAGCAAACCCATCTCGTCAGTAGAGCGAGGCGTTAAACGTTCAGCAAGGCGTTCATGGTTAGATGCACCATGATTTATTGCAGTAATATTCTTTACGGGTGATAGTGCCTGATTAAAGCCATATAAGAATAGAGAGGTTGTAACAAAAGCCGCCATGCCGAGTAAACCCCAGGTGACAATAATTTCTGTTGGCAAGATACCTGTTTTCCACCAATAATATTTTAAGAAGATGGTGGTCATCAACAGTGGCATAAAGCCACCAATGAGTAGTATTTTGGTTCGCATACTGACATGAACATATGCCAGTCCGGTATAACGACTTACCATGCCCAGCAGATTGAGTGAATAAAAATAACCAGGCATTGCAACAGT
>Ga0316206_1002055_pt1 | contig 14860 bp, 14 predicted proteins | sample 6monthpyrite_MG_FD_204942 | JGI IMG/M metagenome (GOLD analysis project Ga0316206, IMG submission 204942) | Microbial mat bacterial communities from mineral coupon in-situ incubated in ocean water Damariscotta River, Maine, United States -... | ecosystem: Environmental > Aquatic > Marine >...
TCCGGGTCCCATCCAATTTGCTTCATCCTCAAATTCTTGAATCTTCTTATTTAAAAAGCGTTCCCCTGTGTCAGTAAATGGAGGAGTAGGTGGGTGATCCAAAATGGCATGACTTAATTCATGTGCAATATTAGCTGTTTGTCTACGAGGATGATGTGAATCATTATGAACTATAATTCGCTTTCGACCGTTAAAAACAGTAACTGCTGAGAATACCTCTTGATTGGTGACTGTTAGGTACTGAACTGCTTCTTTTTCATCAATTTCTGAAAGCTTGAGTATTGGTATTAATAGATGATTTGCTAAACTCCAAGGGCATAAAGGTTCGAACGGCTTTTTATTTAATTCTTCCCTGAACTCCTTAGCATATTCATTGCTTTCTTTCTTGAAGCCCCTTTTTAACTTCATTTTTCATACCTTACGAAGTTTTTCATGCGCCGCTCTAACAATTGCTTCAATCGCAGCCGCTGCACTGGGTTCAAGACTAGGATCAGCTCTGAATAGCGCAGATACTTCTTCTATTGAAGTTTTTGCCATTTTCTCCTGATTATGCCCAACAATATAATTATCTACATTCAAATTTGACCAAGTAGCCAGCGCGGCCATACTGTCAACATCTGGGCGTTTTCCTTGTGCCATACGCGTCAATGTCGATGCACTAACTCCTGCTTTATCAGCTACTTTTTTCCAAGTTAAATTCGAATTTTTTCTAACGTTATCAAGAGCTTTGTAAAATGAATCCACATCAAACAGACTTTTAGACATATTATTTTCCTTTTCACTATTGCAATTTAATTTGACATGTGAAATTATTGTGTTGTGAATTTCATTCTAGCAATTATATTTCAATAATGAAATATAAAAAGGTAAATTGTTATGGCAAAGAAAAATCAGCATGTAGTGCCACATAAAGATGGTTGGGCTGTACGTGGTGCTGGAAATAGTAAGGCTACATCGATCCACCAAACTCAACGTGAGGCTATCGATGTAGGACGATCAATAGCAAAAAATCAAAAATCCGAACTTTTTATACATAGTAGAGAAGGGCAGATTAGAGGTCGAGATAGTCATGGAAATGATCCTTTTCCACCCAAAGGCTAATTAAGAGGCAAATAAAAAATGAATATTTATTCAGATAGATTTAGGAGAATCGATCATGGGGAACGATAAAAAAACAGTCACAATCATCGTGGAGGGAGCGCCACACGAATGGCCGAAAGGCGAAATTACCTATGAGGAGTTAGTTACTCTTGAAGTACCAAATTATTCCTCCAATATCACTTACTCAGTAGGATATGAAAGAGGCCAGGGTAATAAACCTGAAGGTAGTCTGTCCCTTGGTGGGTCTGTAAAAGTTAAAGAAGGAATGATATTCCGTGTTTCAGAAACTGGCCAGTCATAACAATGATTTACATCGATTGATAGATAAAGGTTACGCTGTAACCTTTGATTCTAATTGTCTGGTCATACGTGATATTTCGTACTTAGATGATAAGCTGGAAAAACAAATAGGTTCTATTGTTGTAAAGCTGAAGTTTATTGATAATGTTCGGTTCGAGCAGGATGATCACCAAGTCTACTTTGCTGGGTCGATACCCCATAATCTTGATGGCAAACCAATACCTAATCTTGGTGGTAGGGCACATACAATAGGCCTAAGTGAGGCCTGCAGTGATGTTGTAGTACAGCGTTCATTCTCAAATAAACCGAAAGCCGCAGGTAAGTATGACGATCACTTTCACAAAATTGAGACTTATGTAGGTTTTATAACTAGCCCTGCTATTCATTTATATGGTGAAGATGCATCCCCGTATACATATCGCAAAGTGAAAGAAATGACTGATGACACAATCTTTAAATTTCACGATACCCTCACCAGCAGGGCCGAGATAACAGATTTATCAAACAAATTTAAAGACGATGTAATTGCGATCATAGGTCTAGGAGGTACTGGAGCATATGTGCTGGATTACCTTGTGAAGACGCCGGTACATGAAATACGGGGCTACGACCATGATCAGTATTATGTCCACAATGCTTATCGCTCACCAGGCCGACTTGATGAATCAGAACTGGGTATGTCAAAGGCAGATATTTATCAAACGCGTTATGATAATTTTCGTACAGGGCTTTCACTTGAGACCAAATTTATCGATTCTTCAAGCGCGGATGATCTCGATGGTGTGACTTTTGTCTTTGTGTGTGTAGACAATGGGATAGCGCGTGCTGAGATACTTGACCTCCTCCTGGAAAAGAACATTCCCTTTATAGATGTAGGTATGGGGCTGAAGCGAAAAGATAATGCCTTGAGCGGGATGATGCGTACAACTTATTTCCCAGCAGATCATGGGCAGGAAGTACGAAATAATGGATGGGTGAACGAACAGGAAGATATGGATAATATTTACAAAACTAATATTCAAATTGGTGAACTTAACGCCCTCAATGCCAGCCTGGCTGTTATAAGATTTAAGCAATTAAGAGGTTTTTATTATGAAGAAGAACCCTACTTCAACACATTGTTAAACATCGGATCACTGTCAACCATGCGAGAATCCTGCCTTAATGAAGATTAAGTTAGAGCATGTCTACTACATGCCAAAAGAATTAAAATCTGGTGTGTTGTATGTTTCAAAGGAATTCAAGACTGCAGCGCATCTTTGTGCATGCGGTTGCGGAGCAAAAATTAGGACACCATTAACACCCACTGAATGGTCGCTTGAGGAGACAGAATGTGGACCGACACTCAGACCTTCTGTGGGTAACTGGCAACAAAAATGCCAATCACACTACTGGATAATTCGGGGCGACATTATACGGGCAGACAAGTGGTCGCCTGAACAAATTGCAATGGGTCGCCATGGTGAGCAAGAACGGAGACGCGTCTACTATGACACCCTTGATCGCCAAAATGACGGGGCAATGCGAAGGTTCTGGCGTTGGGTCATGAGCTTTTTTAACTAAATAGCAAGGCTGCAATAGGTTGATTCTTGTCTACCAGTATATGAAGCCTCATATATCTACCACTAAATCCTGAATAAAGTCTTCGTTTGGTTCATTAGGATAGCCCCTGGGATTGCAAATAACTCTTGTGTTACCAATCATATAATCCTGTTGTGTATGTATATGACCATGAATCCACAACTTTGCACCTGAGCTCTCCACAAAACTATCAAGATGTGAGGCGTATGCAGCACTTAGGCTATCAGTTCGATAAGATTTCGGGATAGAACGCAAACTAGGTGCATGATGAGTAACAATGATAAATTTCTCACCCTGGTGTTTTTTCACTTCTTCTTTTAACCATTTCAATGATTTATTATGAATGACTACCGAATCTAATGAACGAAATTTGTAGTATCAGGGCTAACCCTGATTTTTTTATAATCGGTCATATTTTGTGATGCTTCGTAACCTGACATGCGAGGATTACCAAATAGATCAAAATCAGTCCATAAAGTACAACATAAGATATATACATCACCTACCTTAGTCGTTTCATTTTCCAGTATTTGTACGTTTGTCCCGGAAGCCTGATCTTTTAGTTTTTCAATTTGTCTTGGATAAGCGCACCCATAGAACTCATGATTGCCCATAACGTATATAACCGGTTTTTCAAGGAACTTTTCCTTGGCCCAGATGAGCCCCTTGTTCTTAACATGAATATCGCCTGCCAGGATAATCGCATCCGCATCAACATTCGGAGGATCGAATGTTTCGAATTCTATATGCACGTCATTTAGGATATAAAATTTCATAATATCTTTTTGACTGCCCCATCAGTCAGCATAATTAAGAATAAGTAATCTATATTATTTATTGTGTTTTTTATTTTCTATATGATATTAACCAGCTTTCCTCCCTAATTCCATTAACTGCCGTTCATTAGTAACTGCAACTATCTGATTGAAAAAAATACTCTAGTCAAATAAAACCTGGGGGATCCAACACTAAGCATTCTCATCATTTTCATCGCAGAAATTAGCCATTCGTGAAAAGAGTGTTGTAGTCAATTTTGAGGCATTATGGGGGAGGTTGAATTTTGCTAAAAAGCAACTTGGTCACAACTTGGTCACAATTTGGTCACAATGACAAAAAGGAATACCTAGTGACCAGCTAAGTCATTGATTTAAATGGTGGCTACACCTAGATTTGAACTAGGGACCCCCGCATTATGAGTGCGGTGCTCTAACCAACTGAGCTATGTAGCCGATATTTAATGAGTTGCGTAAGATACAGTATTTCAGTGAAAAAGTAAAAAAATACGACCTGGTTGATTTTTTGCAAAAACACCGTCATATATACATGATAGATTAATCACGTTACTACAAATCATATTGCAAGATGCCCGGTATGTCTGTTTTATTTTCATTCAGACAGTTCGAAAGTATAAGCTGATAATATTAAAGGGAAAAAATGACAACAAAAGCACGCTATATCCGTTTTTTCGACCAAATAGGTATCGATGACATCCCGCTGGTGGGTGGTAAAAATGCCTCACTGGGTGAAATGTATCAACAACTGACACCTGAGGGCATTTTGATCCCGAATGGTTTTGCGGTTACAGCTGAAGCCTATCGTGACATGCTGGAAGAAGCGGGTGCCTGGGATGGCCTGAAGCAATCTCTGGATGGCCTTGATCCGGACAATGTCGATGATCTTGCCAAGCGGGGTGCCATTGCGCGTGAAATCATTTATGGTGCAGGCCTGTCTGCTGTCTTGCAGCAGGAAATTCTGGATGCCTATCACCAGCTACAGGAACAGTATGGTGAAGACATGAGTCTGGCTGTGCGTTCTTCAGCAACTGCCGAGGATTTACCGACCGCCAGTTTTGCCGGACAACAGGATACATTCCTGAATGTCTTTGGCGATGCCTCCCTACTGGATGCCTGTCGCCGCTGTTTTGCCAGCCTGTTTACAGACCGCGCAATTCATTATCGTATTGATCAGGGATTTGATCATTTTAAAATCGGTTTATCTATCGGTGTTATGAAAATGGTTCGATCTGACCTGGCAGCCAGTGGCGTCATGTTCTCGCTAGACACAGAAACCGGTTTTCGAGATGTGGTCTTTATCACTGGTGCATACGGGCTGGGCGAAAATGTTGTCCAGGGTACAGTAGAACCCGATGAATTTTATGTTCATAAACCCACGTTTAATAACGGGTACCGCTCGGTACTGCGAAGACACCTGGGGGCAAAGAAAATAAAGATGGTTTATGCCAGCGGACAAACAAAAATCGCTACCCAAAATATACCCGTATCAGAAGAAGATCAGGATCGTTACTGCATAACCGATAATGATGTACTTAAGCTGGCTGAATATGCCATGACTATCGAACAATACTATAGCCAGCATGCCGGATATGACAAACCCATGGATATGGAATGGGCTAAAGATGGTCTGGATGAAAAACTTTATCTGGTTCAGGCACGCCCGGAAACTGTCAGCTCACAACAACAAGGAAACATACTGGAACAATACCATCTGCAGGGGAGCAGCGAAATACTTTCTCGTGGTTATGCCGTAGGCACTCGCATTGCGAGTGGGCCCGCTCGCTATATTCGCGATGTTTCTCATTTAAATACTTTTCGTGCCGGTGATGTTCTGATAGCAGATACCACTACACCTGACTGGGAACCCGTGATGAAAATTGCCGCAGCCATTGTCACTAACCATGGCGGGCGAACCTGCCATGCTGCCATTATTGCACGTGAACTCGGTATTCCTGCCGTTGTTGGCTGCCACGATGCAACTGGACAAATACCCGAGTCTGAAATGGTTACTGTTTCATGCGCAGGTGGTGACGAGGGACGCATCTATCAGGGTGAGCTTGCATTTAATATCGAACGGACTGATCTCTCAGGGCTAGCTCGTCCAAAAACAAAAATCATGATTAATCTTGGCAATCCGGATATGGCTTTTTCAACCCAGGCTATCCCTAACGATGGCGTCGGTCTGGCACGACTGGAATTTATTATTAATGAATACATCAAGGCACATCCGATGGCCTTGCTTCACCCTGAACGAGTTGATGATATTGACGTACGCACACAACTTGAAACACTGACACACCATTATAAAAATGGCAGTGATTATTTTGTGCAGAAACTGTCGGAAGGAGTTGCTACGATTGCCGCTGCTTTCTGGCCCAAACCGGTTGTCGTCAGAATGTCGGACTTTAAAACCAATGAATATGCTTCTTTATTGGGCGGGCGCTGGTTTGAACCCGATGAAGCCAACCCGATGCTGGGTTTTCGCGGTGCTTCCCGATACACCCACCCTGCCTATGCCGAAGGTTTTGCGCTGGAATGTAAGGCGATGAAACGCGTTCGTGATGAAATGGGCCTGAATAACGTCAAACTGATGATTCCATTTTGCCGCAGGGTAAATGAAGCGGAACGGGTACTGCAAGCCATGTCCGGTCATGGCCTGACCCGGGGTGAAAATGGTCTTGAGATATATGTGATGTGTGAAATTCCAAATAATGTCATTCAGATTGATGCCTTTGCAAAACTGTTCGACGGCTTTTCAATCGGCTCTAATGACCTGACTCAGTTAACACTCGGGGTTGACCGGGATTCAGAGATTGTTGCATTTGACTATGATGAGCGCGATGATGGGGTAAAGGAAATGATTAGGCTGGCGGTGGAAGGCGCCAGACGAAATGAAAGGCATTCCGGGTTATGTGGACAGGCTCCATCAGATTACCCTGAAATGGCAAGATACCTTGTAGAACTGGGCATAGACTCTATGAGCCTGAACCCGGATACTGTTTTATTGACGACACGGCAGGTTCTGGAGGTTGAGGCGGAACTGAATAAGTAATTCCCTTTCACCCCTCATGCTCCCGCACTTCCATGTGCTTCGCAATATAAGCACATCCTGTGCAAAACCCTCTTCCTCAAGGGGAGAGGGAGGTTAAGTAATTAACGTTTCAGGGAAAACATGGATACATTAAAACTACGTAGCGTTGCAATAGATACTTATAAAGAAAATGTCGCTTATCTGCATCGCCAATGTCATATTTACCGCAGTGAAGGTTTTCAGGCCCTCAGTAAAATCGAGATTCATGTCAAGGACGATGGCCCTCCTGTGGTTGCAGTCTTAAATGTTGTTGATGATAACAATATTACTGCACCCGGTGAACTGGGGTTGAGTGAGCAGGTCTATGAACAACTCGGGGTTCCGGAAGGGACCAATGTCACTATCAGTCATGCCAACCCCCCTGCTTCACTTTTAAGCATACACCGAAAGATTGCCGGTGAACCATTAAGCTATGAACATTATCAGGATATTACCCGCGACATTATCAACAACCGTTATTCAAAAATAGAAATATCTGCTTTTCTTGTTGCCTGCACTGAAACCGGAATGGAACGAAATGAAGTTTTATATCTGACAAAAGCCATGGTTGAAACGGGTGAGCATATGGACTGGGGGGAACCACTGGTTGCCGACAAACATTGCATCGGTGGTATCCCCGGAAATCGCACGTCGATGTTAATCGTGCCAATTGTTGCAGCCCATGGTTTACTTATGCCAAAAACATCCAGTCGTGCAATCACATCTCCTGCCGGTACGGCTGACACCATGGAAGTACTGGCCAATGTTAAACTCAGCCATCAACAAATGCACCAGATCGTAAACCATGAACGCGGATGTCTTTCCTGGGGTGGCACTGCGCGCCTTGCACCGGTTGATGACATTCTGATCTCGGTGGAAAGGCCGTTATCTCTCGACTCACCAGGACAAATGGTTGCATCTATTTTATCTAAAAAAGTAGCGGCGGGTTCAACCCATTTAATTATTGATATTCCGATTGGCCCTACTGCTAAAATTAAAAACCATATCGAAGCGATGAAACTTCGCAAACTATTCGAATACGTTGGCGATAATATGGGGCTACATCTTGACGTTGTTATTACGGATGGTAAACAACCTGTCGGGCGAGGAATTGGACCGGTACTTGAAACAGAAGATGTTCTTGGTGTTCTGAAAAACGACCCTCTGGCACCTGTCGACCTGCGTGAAAAGGCGCTGCAACTGGCCGGACACGTTATTGAGTTTGATCCCGATGTTCGCGGAGGACAGGGATATCAAATTGCCAGAGACATCCTTTCTTCCGGACGCGCACTGGAAAAATTTGAATCCATTATAAAAGCTCAGGGCAAAAATAAATATCCTGCTGCACGCGGAAAGCTAACCTATGATGTCATCACACCTGTATCCGGAATTATAAAATCTATCGATAATTTACAAATGGCACGTATTGCACGTAAGGCAGGCGCGCCTCTCGATAAAGGTGCGGGTGTGTTATTACATAAAAAGTGTGATGCGAAGATAGAAAAAGGGGACGTACTCTATACTATTTATGCTGATTTCAAAGCCAATTACCAGTTCGCAATTGATGCTGTTAACCAGGATAATGCCTACCAGATAGGAGACTCGACTCAATGTCACAACCCGGCCTGATTCTTGGATTTCCGGAATGCCGGCCTCAAGCTGAGGCGCTTGCAGCAGAAACCGGATTACCCCTGGATGAAGTCACTATTCATCGGTTCCCGGACGGTGAAAGCAAGCTGACATTACCACAGAAACTGCCATCTCATATCATAGTCTATCGCAGCCTTGATCACCCTAATGACAAGCTGGTAGAACTATTGCTGGTCGCTGATGCTGCCCGGCAACAAGGTTGTACACGACTAACATTGATCGCACCTTATTTATGTTACATGCGACAAGATATTGCATTTAACCCCGGCGAAATAGTCAGCCAGAAAATCATTGGTAAATTACTGGCAGGGTATTTTGATGCTGTCATTACTGTTGATTCACACCTGCACAGAATTCAGCATTTATCAGAAGCTATTCCATTACAAACTGCTATCAACCTGACGGCCACTCATCCAATGGCCGATTTTTTAAAAAACACGATAGAAAATCCTTTTCTGATTGGCCCGGATGAAGAATCAAAACAATGGGTAGCAGCAACGGCCAGCTATCAGGGTTTTGATTTTCAGGTCGCACATAAAGAACGACAGGGTGACAAGCAAGTCACCATAAAACTCCCTGAAGATAATTACAGGGCACGCCATCTTGTATTACTGGATGATGTCGCCAGTACAGGCCATACCCTGGAAATAGCCGCTAAAGGTTTACTTGAATATCAGCCGGCATCGATCAGTGTGCTGGTAACACATGCATTGTTTGTTGATGATGCCATTGAACGCCTTCATCAGCTCGGGATTGAAAACATATGGAGTTGTGACAGTATTGTACACCCGAGTAACACCATCAGCCTGGCAGGTTTACTGGGAGAATGCGTTATGAGTATTGATACCTGATATTATATGTGGGAGCGGATAAATCCGCTCCCACAAAATGCCATTATTCAATGACCATCAGTTTCAAAGCATTGGTACCACCGGCATCACCACTCAAGTCACCTTTGGTAATCACCAGAATATCACCCGCTTCAACCGCTTCGGCTGATTTTAATTCTTCAATGACTTCTTGATTGAAACTGACATGCTCGCTGGACTCAGGGACATGCACAATAGGTGTTACGCCACGATACAAACTGACCCGACTACGCGTCTCCGGGTGTGTACTCAATGCATAAATAGGAACACCTGAAGAAATACGTGACATATATAATGCTGTAGAACCTGATTCTGTTAATGCTGCTATGCATTTGGCACCCACGTGATTGGCAATGTACATCGCACCCATGGCAATACTTTCGTCGAGACGTTCAAAGGCTTCACCCACGCGATGCTGTGACAAAACGGCACGATGATCCAGTTCGGCCCGGCGGCATACCCGGTCCATTGTCTGAATGACTTTTAACGGATAGTCACCATTGGCCGTTTCCGCAGATAACATAACGACATCCGTCCCATCCAGTACCGCATTTGCTACATCAAACACTTCTGCACGCGTTGGTACCGGGCTATGAATCATTGAGTCCATCATTTGTGTGGCTACAATGGCAATTTTATCGGCACTTCGCGCTTCCTGGATAATCATTTTCTGCAGTGAGGGCAAGTCGGCATCATCTCTTTCTACACCCAGATCACCCCTGGCAACCATCACACCGTCTGACAGTTCAATTATTTCATTCAGGTTATCAATCGCCAATGCGGTTTCTATCTTGGCAATGATATGCGCATGCCCGCCAGCATCATTAATAAGTTTACGAACACGTTTTATATCATCGCCATTTTTAACGAAACTGGGCGCGATGAAATCAGCATTGAGATGTTTAATCGCATATTCGATGTCAACTTCATCACTTTTAGTCAGCGCATCTGCTGTCAGACCGCCGCCTTTACGATTAAGGCCCTTTCTACCTGATAAGGTACCACCAATAATAACCTTGCAGGCTACTTCCGTATCCGATACTGCTGTCACCTCCAACTGTAAACAACCATCATCAAGTAACAGGTAATCACCGGCACTCACATCTTTAGGTAAATCTTTATAAGTCAGGCCTACACGTTCCTGCGTGCCTTTTGCTTCATCCAGTCGGGTATCCATAATAAAGCTGGCACCATCGACAAGCTTGATACTGCCGTCGATAAATTCACCCAGACGAATTTCAGGACCTTGCAGGTCAACGAGAATACCCACAGCGACATTTTGTTCTTTACAATATGTTCGCACATGATCAACACGTCCCTGATGTTCTTTATGTGAACCATGTGACATGTTGCAACGAAATGCATTTGCGCCTGCATCTATCAGGCTTTCCAGGACACCGACCCTGTCCGTTGCCGGACCCATGGTCGCCAGTATTTTGGTACGACGAGGCTGAACCATTACCTCTCCTCTAAATGTAAATTCTTTTCACTATAGACACGCCTTCTCCCCTTCAGGGTTAGGGCAAGAGTGAGGGTTAACAATAATAATCACCCCCATGCTCTCCTTCTCAAGAGAGAAAATCACCATTAAATATGACTAATCACTATCCTCGTATTCCTTATAAAATTCAAGTGTTTGTCAAACATTAAAACGGAAATGCATCACATCTCCATCCTGGACAATATAGTCTTTCCCTTCCAGACGCAGACGCCCCGCTTCCTTTGCACCTTGTTCACCCTGATATTGAATAAAATCATCATAGGCGGTCACTTCTGCACGGATAAAACCTTTTTGAAAATCCGTATGAATAACACCGGCTGCCTGTGGTGCTGTTGCACCCTGACTCACCGTCCAGGCTCGTACTTCTTTTACACCTGCAGTAAAATACGTTTGCAGACCTAACAAATTATAACCCGCCCGAATAACGCGATTTAAACCAGGCTCCTCGAGCCCCATTTCAGATAAAAATTCTGCTATCTCATCGTCTTCAAGTTCGACAATTTCTGATTCCATTGATGCACACACCGGAACCGCAATGGCCCCCTCACTTTCCGCATGCTTTCTTACCAGATCAAGGTAAGGATTATTTTCAAAGCCATCTTCAGCGACATTAGCGATATACATCGCTGGCTTGATCGTAATTAAATGTAACTCACGTAAACTTTTACACTCGTCATCATTTAATTTCATTGAACGCACACCATTACCTTCATCCAGGTGCGCCTGAACCCGTTTAAGTAATTCGGCCAGCGCCAGCATTTCTTTGTCACCCGACCTGGATTGCTTGAGTGCACGCTGCAAGCCTTTCTCAACAGTTTCCATATCTGCCAGTGCCAACTCGGTATCAATAACCTCAATATCAGACATTGGATCTATTTTGCCGGCGACATGTATCACATCGGTATCTTCAAAACAGCGTACAACATGTGCAATTGCGTCTGTTTCACGGATATTGGCAAGAAATTTATTACCCAGCCCTTCACCCTTGGAAGCACCGGCAACCAGTCCGGCAATATCAACAAATTCCATATGCGTAGGCAGCACTCTTTCCGGATTAACAATTTCAGCCAGTCTATCCAGCCTGGAGTCTGGCATAGGCACAATGCCAACATTGGGATCGATAGTACAGAAGGGATAATTCTCTGCCTGAATACCGGCACGCGTTAATGCGTTAAAAAGGGTGGACTTGCCCACATTAGGCAATCCAACAATTCCACATTTAAAACCCATATTATTTTCCTGTTAGTTACTGGTATGCAGACGATTCATGGCTTTATCCCAATCACCATTCACTATCAGCTCGACCACATCAATTGCATTCTGGATAGCAAGATCAATAGCGATCTGATCATCCTGACTGGCACGATGCAATACATAGTCATGTACACGCGATTTATCACCGGGATGTCCAATACCAATACGCAGGCGAGCGAACATTTTTGTTCCTAATCTGGCAATGGTGTCACGTAATCCATTATGCCCGCCATGACCACCACCTTGTTTCAGCCGTGCTGTACCGGGAGACAAATCCAGTTCGTCATGCACAACCAGTATTTGCTCAGGATCAATTTTGTAAAAACGGGATAACGCAGCAATCGACTGGCCACTTAAATTCATAAAGGTATCGGGTTGTAATAACCAGACATCACTGCCACTAATAACAACCTTGGCAACAGAACCATGAAACTTGCTTTCTGCACGCAAGCTTGCGTGATAGATATTTGCAAGCCGTTCCAGAAACCAGAACCCGGCATTATGCCGGGTCTGTTCATATTGTGAGCCCGGATTACCCAGACCCACAATCATTTTTATTTCCGAAGCACTCATTCAGCTAACGGCTTATTCCTCAGTGCCTTCCTCTGCTGGTGCATCGACTGCACCCTCATCGGCCTCTTCATCCTCAGAAATACCTCGTGGCTTATGAATACTCACAACTGCAAGGTCATGATCTGCGCCGTGCATCAACGCAACAATTTCAACACCCTTAGGTAAGCTAATCTGTGACAAGTGAATAGATTCACCCACATCCAGATCAGTCAGATCAACTTCCAGATATTCAGGTAAATCACCACTCAGACAAGACACTTCTACCTCAGTAGACAGATGTGAAACCATACCGCCCGCTTTAACACCAACAGCAATGTCACCATTAATGCAGTGCAAAGGAACATTCATATTCAATACAGTACTTTTATCTACGCGCAAGAAATCTGCATGCATGATAATTACTTTACTTGGGTGACGCTGCAAGTCTCGCAGAATAACTTTTTCTGCCTTACCATCAACACTGAGGCTTAACACATGTGAGTAAAATGCCTCGTTTTCAAGATGATGAGCCAACTCATTATGTTTGAGTGTGATCGTTTGTGGTTCTTCATTGCCACCGTAAATAATGGCAGGTACCCCATTCGCATGTCTCAGGCGGCGGCTCGCTCCTTTCCCCTGATCAGTGCGAACTTCTGCAGATAATTCAAATGATTCTTGCATGAAAGTTCTCCTAAAATATTAATAATCAAGCCCTCATCGCGACCAATGAAGACAGATAAAACAGGGCGGGGAGTATAGCAGGAAACCAGTAAAAAGGTACAAAAATACAATAAAAAAGACGTTAAATTGTTTCTGTTTTCCAGATTTAGCGCTTTTTTTAATATGTCTGGTGGAATTTAATCCATGTAAAGCGAGCTGACTGACTCATCCGTGCTGACCCGACGCATGGTTTCGGCCAGTATTTCCGAAATGGTAAGCTGCCTGATTCGGGTACAGTGTCGTGCTTCCTCACTCAGGGGAATGGAGTCCGTAACGACCAGTTCGTCAAGCTGGGAATTTTCAATGTTACTGACCGCCGGACCTGATAGCACAGGGTGCGTGATGTAGGCTGCAACACGCTTGGCGCCATGTTCCTTGAGTGCATCAGCCGCTTTACAGAGCGTGCCTGCAGTATCCACCAGGTCATCAACCAGTACACAGCTACGACCTTCCACTTCACCGATAATATTCATCACTTTAGCGACATTGGCCTTGGGGCGACGCTTGTCGATAATCGCCAGGTCGGCATCATCCAGCCGTTTTGCCAGTGCACGTGCACGTACCACACCACCTACATCCGGAGACACCACCATCAGATCAGAATCCTTACGGCGCCAGATATCGCCCAGCAATATCGGAGAGGCATAAACATTGTCTACGGGCACATCAAAGAAACCCTGAATCTGATCTGCATGCAAGTCTACGGTCAGGACCCGGTCGGCACCACTCTGGGATATCATTTTGGCCACAACCTTGGCGGTGATAGGCACCCTGGCTGAGCGGGGTCGACGATCCTGGCGGGCATAACCAAAATAAGGCATCACTGCGGTAATACGCCATGCTGATGATCTGCGCAAGGCATCAATCATCACCATCAGTTCCATCAGATTGTCATTCGTGGGAGAACAGGTTGGCTGGACAATAAAAACGTCAGCGCCACGAACATTTTCCATGATCTCGAACATAATTTCGCCATCACTAAATTGTTCCAGCACCGCTTTACCCAACGACATATTCAGGTGATTCGCTACCGCCAATGCTAATGGACGATTGGCATTACCTGAGAAGACCATCATTTTTCCGGAAATACCATCTGTGCTGTTCGTAACCACGCGTCGCCCTGCCTGTACAAGTGATTGATATTTTTATTAAAAATAACTGCTCTGTATATTATACTCAACAGTACTAAAAAATGGCTGGGGTGGCAGGATTGCTCCGGGCTATCCTGCCCTCCACCCCTTCGGGGCCAGCGTCTTCGCCGCTGTCCAAATTCGCTCCCGGCGAATTTGTTAAACCTGTTCAGGTTCAACTCCTGCCACTACCGGACATTATGCCTCTAAAAACTGCTCTGTATATTATACTCAACAGTACTAAAAAATGGCTGGGGTGGCAGGATTGCTCCGGGCTATCCTGCCCTCCACCCCTTCGGGGCCAGCGTCTTCGCCGCTGTCCAAATTCGCTCCCGGCG
>Ga0316206_1002056_pt1 | contig 14859 bp, 13 predicted proteins | sample 6monthpyrite_MG_FD_204942 | JGI IMG/M metagenome (GOLD analysis project Ga0316206, IMG submission 204942) | Microbial mat bacterial communities from mineral coupon in-situ incubated in ocean water Damariscotta River, Maine, United States -... | ecosystem: Environmental > Aquatic > Marine >...
TTGGTAACATATTAGCTTGAGTCTGCCCTGGGTGTTCATGATACTTACATTTTGGCGTGATCAGTGACTCTCCGGATGCTATGCTGACATTGATTACTTATGGCGCTTGATGGACAGGGTAGCTTGTATGGCAAATCAATATTTCTCTGCAAAGAGCATGAATTTTTTACGACAGTTGCGTGAGAATAATAATCGTGACTGGTTTAATGATCATAAATCAACATATGAAGATGTGATTCGTACACCGGCTTTGGAGTTTATTAATGATATGACCAATGAACTGGCAATAATCTCCCCGCATTTTCTGGCGCACCCAAAAAAAACAGGGGGTTCGTTAATGAGAATTTATCGTGATGTTCGTTTTGGTAAAGACAAGCGACCTTATAAAACCAATATCGGAATCCAGTTTCGTCATGAGCAGGGTAGAGACGTACATGCTCCTGGCTTTTATGTGCATATTGAGCCGGAAGAGTGTTTCGTTGGTGTGGGTATCTGGCGACCGGATTCCTCTGCATTGGGTAAAATACGTGATGCAATCATTGAACGTGACAGCGACTGGTTAGCTGCCACTCATGAAAAGAAATTCAGGCGTAAATTTGAATTAAGTGGAAGCTCACTGGTAAATGCTCCGCGGGGTTATCCAAAAGATCATGCCTTACTGGAAGATTTAAAGCGTAAAGACTTTATTGCAATAACAAAGCTGGAAGAAGACAGTATAACAAGTTCACAATTCAAAAAAATAGTGATTGATCGATTTAGTGCAGCAGATGCTTATATGCAATTTTTGTGTCAGGCGCTTTTATTGCGGTACTAGGCATGTTCTGATCAGTAAGCGCAATATGAATGATTGGCTTGTAACGACTTAAATTTTCAGATTTTTTGTGTCAGCTTTTTTATTAGCTTTCCCTAAAACAGGTTTAATGAAGTTTATTACCATTTCCGCGGTGGCACGATAAGCGGTTAGTTTTCCGCCGTAAATAGAAATCAGGCGAGGATCACCCGGGTTATCGGGATGAAGAATAGTATCGCGGGGGCGATGGAAGGCAGTTTTCACTGATGCAGGCAAAACGCGCAAGCCTGCAAAGGATTCAATCATGTCGGTCGGCGTTAAATCGTTGTTAAAATAATGATTGTAAATGGCCAGAAGGTAATCGATTTCTGCCTGTGTCGGGTGTACGGCATAGGGTGTTCCTGTATAAATGGTTTCGGTCGTGCCAATTAATATATTGTTTTTCCATGGCGCTACAAAAACAGCGCGTCCATCGGTGGGTGATTCAAGGTAGTAAATACCTTTTTCCAGTCGTCCAGGCAATACCAGGTGTGTGCCGGCGACCAGATCAATATTAATGATATCAGGCTCAGGAGTGACTTTCTTCAGTAATTGATTAACCCAGGGGCCACTAGCATTGATCACGAACTGCCCATGGCATTCATGTATTTTACCGTCAATATTATAATTTATATGGTAACCATTTGAGTTACGTTGTAGCTGTTCAACGTGAGCGTTCATGATGATGTCTGCATTGAGTAATCGTGATGATTCCAGTACCGCGTTCGTTAATGCGGCGTCATCTGTTTGTGCATCCCAGTATCGAAATACAGCAACAAGGTCATGAGTGTCGATATGATCCAGTTGTGACCATTTTTGTTTTGCAATTTTTTTAAAAAAGCCGCCGCCTAATAAAAAATAAAGTGTGAGTCCGAGTCTAATTAATAAGGGGGTGCGTTTACTATTTTTATATATCGGGATATAGAAAGGGATGCGTTTAACCAGTTTGGGAGCATTTTTTAGTAAAATACGACGCTCGGAAAGACATTCTTTTACCAGAGAGAACTGACGGCTTTCAAGGTAACGTAAGCCCCCGTGAATTAATTTACTGGATCGACTTGATGTTCCTTGTGCGGGGATTGAATATTGTTCCAGTACAAGACAGCTGTAACCTTGTGCTGCTGCCGCCTGAGCGCAGCCTGCGCCGTGTATGCCACCGCCGACGATAACAACGTCATATTGTTTCATGGTTTCCCCTTGTTTTACAGGCAGGTATTAGTGCACTGACATCTGCAGTGGAAATATAATTAACGCCCGACTTGAACAGTTTGTCTGCCAGTTTGGCAGTGTTAACCTCATATAACATCCATTGCCAGGGGCCTGCTTCCGGTCGGGTATGTTGCAGTTTCTCATGGTTACAGATGAGGTAGTCAGGTTGTAATTGTCTGGCGCGATTGAAATGTTCCTGGTCGTACTGACGCAGTACCCAGCCAATAGAGAGGCTGCTACTTTGTTTTATAAACTCCAGGCAGTCAATATTAAAAGAGATTATCGTGCAGTGTTCAGCGTGAGGTTCAAGCATCGTTAATATTTTTGTCATAACAACGGCTGTTCCAAATTTATCCAGTGTTTGTTGTTTTATTTCAATAAAAAAATGGATATGTTGGTGCCTATTTATGATATCCAGAAGTTCATTAAGTGTCGGTATGGAAATATGTTTGAATTTTTTACCCAGGCGTGATTGTTCGTTGGCATCAAGTTTACGCAGTTGCTCATATGTGTAGTCAAATATACAGCCATCAATGCCGGTCGTACGAACAAGAGATTCATCGTGAAATACAACGGGTATATTATCCTGGCTGAATTGTATGTCTACTTCAACACAGTGCGTACCGGCCTTTATGGCTGCCATGACTGATTCCAGCGTGTTTTCAGGGTAGTGCTTTTGGTAGCCCCGGTGAGCTACGATAGCGGGTGCAGCAGGTCTTTGTGTCAAATGCAGGCTATTATCCTGATACCAGTCCGCATTTTTACCCAGTGCCGCCAGTAATGCATCAGTGTATTTTTTGTAACGCTGCTCCAGAGTCGGGTTGCAGGCGGGTGTGAATTTTACCGCGGGTTTGGTAGTCAGCCATTTTTTATCTGCCAAGGTAACCAGCCATGCAGCCCCTGTTGCTGTCGCTTCGTTTTCTTCAAAACGAATAACCGGGTACTTGCTCAGGTCTGCAATCTTCTGGCAAAGTCCATCCAGTTGCGAAAGGCCGCCACTGATATGGATAGACCGGGTAACCGATGTTTTCATCAGTTGTAAATTATGTTGCAGCATAAAAACAATACTTTCTACGAGCGCAACAGATTGCAGAGTCAGGTCTTTACATGTGTGTAAGTGCCGGTTATCAAGTTGATTCATCCACCAGGGTGATCCAATGCCTGCGGTAGTGTTTAAGATAATCGGTGGTTCATCGGTCTCGCTGAGCCACCTGGGGAGTTCAGTTAGCAAATTCACGTGAGAACATTTTTTTTGTAATTCGCTTAGTGCAGATCCAGCGCCATTAACAGTACCTTCAAGTAAGTAATGTGTGTGAGACAGGCTGCTATCAGCAATACTGGTAACTAATCGATCATGATGCTGAGCACGATGACCCTGTGGCTGAAGTATAAACGCACCTGTACCGATGTTAATGGTGATATCTTCCACACGAGGTTCTCCATTTGCATGTATGACTGCATTTTGATCTCCGCAAACACAGCCAAGCGGTATATTATGTTCCCGCAGTTGGCCAAATGCAGACAGGACAGGTACACATTCCGGCAGTATCGAGCGAGGAATATCAAATAGCTGTAATAACTCCGTACTCCAGTCAAGCTGTTCAATATCAAAAAGCAAACTGCGAGCGGCATTGCTATGGTCGATGATAAAGGGCTGTTTTTCGAGTAAATGAAAACAAAGGAAACTTGATAACGAGCCAACCATTAGATTGTCGCTATGCCGCGCATTTATCACGGCCTCATGATGTTTTAGTAACCAGCGTATTTTCCCGGCAAGATAATGTGGCGATAAAGGCAAGCCGGTAATTTGATGAATGCGTGTTTGGTGTACTTTCAGATCATCCAGTTCCTTACTGCATCGATGGTCTTGCCAACTGATGGCTGGCGCGAGTGGTTTTCCTGTGTGACTATTCCAGGCAACCAGTGTTGATCTTTGTGTTGCCAGTGCAGCAGTCACCCGTTGTTTATCGGTATGGGTAAGTACGTTATTGATAACATCTTGAACCGAACCCAGTATCTGCATCGCATCCTGTTCTACGACACCATGCTTTTTTCTAAAGATCGGCAGTGGCTGCTTACTGCTTTTCAGTATGTTGCCGTATTGATCAAACAGAAGCGCCCGACTGGCGTGAGTTCCCTGGTCTATGGCGAGGATAGTATTCATACTTATAGTATATAGTCGATAATGTCTGTTTAAATCCAATAATTGATGATGAAACTCAGGGATCCGGAATTAGCCCTGTATTGATATGCTGAATACTCAATTAAGTGGCATCTAATCAATTAGTTATCTGGCCTGAGAGTTGTCATGTTCAAGCATATTAGTTTCATGTGTGATTACGATTTGTCTGGTTTATGTTAAAAAAGAGCATGAAACGTTACCGCAACCGGCGATGGATACCTGAAGGACGTGAACCGATCAGCTATTTGAAATATAATGCTTCTTTTATGGACGCCTCCCTTACATACAATATAGAGATATAAAACATGCCAAGTTCCAGGATTATCTATACGGAAACGGATGAAGCTCCGGCTTTAGCGACGTATTCATTTTTACCCATCGTTCAGGCTTTTACTAAAGTAGCTGGAATTGACGTTGAAACACGGGATATTTCCCTGGCGGGTCGTATTATTGCGAATTTCCCGGATCAGCTGACAGAAGGCCAAAAACAGCAGGATGCACTGGCAGAGCTTGGCGAGCTGGCAAAAACACCTGATGCCAATATTATAAAATTACCGAATATCAGCGCATCTATTCCACAGTTGAAGGCTGCGATTGCAGAATTACAGGCATCAGGGTTTTGCATTCCTGATTTCCCTGAAGAGCCGCAAACAGACGAAGAGCAAAACATTAAGGCGCGTTATGCCAAAGTGCTGGGTAGTGCAGTTAATCCGGTATTACGTGAAGGCAACTCAGACCGTCGTGTCGCAGGCCCGGTAAAAGAGTATGCAAAAAAACATCCTCACTCTATGGGCGCATGGTCGAGTGATTCAAAATCGCATGTGGCTTCAATGTCTGACGGTGATTTTTTCTCCAGTGAGAAATCAGCCGTGATTGATACCGCAGGCGATATAAAAATTGAATGTGTTGCAGATGATGGTCAATCATTTGTACTCAAAGAAAAAACACCCGTGCTGGCAGGTGAAGTGATTGATGCTTCAGTGATGAGTGTTGCTGCATTGTGTGATTTTTTTGAGCGCGCGATGCAGGACGCCAGGGAACAGGACGTCTTGCTGTCATTGCATATGAAAGCCACGATGATGAAGGTGTCAGATCCGATTATTTTCGGTCATGCGGTTAATGTGTATTACAAGGACGTCTTTGCAAAGTATGCCGCAACGTTCAAACAACTGGGTATTGATACACGCAATGGCCTGGGAGATGTTTATACAAAAATCAGCGAACTACCAGAGTCTGAGTGCAAAGCGATAGAAGCGGATATCGATGCAGTATATTCAGCACGCCCTGAACTGGCAATGGTGAATTCTGATAAAGGAATTACCAATTTGCATGTCCCCAGCGATGTTATTATTGACGCATCCATGCCGGCTGCTATTCGCTCATCAGGGAAAATGTGGGGCACTGATGGCAAGTTACATGACACCAGGGCAATGATCCCTGATCGTTGTTACGCCGGAATCTATCAGGCCACCATTGATTTCTGTAAAGAGCACGGTGCTTTTGATCCAACAACGATGGGTACTGTGAGTAACGTTGGTTTGATGGCACAAAAGGCTGAAGAGTATGGTTCGCACGATAAGACATTTGAAATCCCTGCAAATGGTACAGTGCGCGTAACAGATGCATCCGGTTCTGTTTTATTAGAGCATAAGGTTGCGCGAGGTGATATCTGGCGTATGTGTCAGACTAAAGATATACCGGTGCAGGACTGGGTGAAGCTTGCCGTAACCCGTGCGCGCCTGACCGGGCAGCCAGCTATTTTCTGGCTGGATGAAAATCGCGCTCACGATGTTAAGCTGATTGCCAAGGTGGAAACTTATCTGAAAGATCATGATACCAGCGGTCTGGATATTAAAGTGATGTCACCATTTGAAGCCACGGAATATACGCTGGCACGCGTTAAAGCGGGCGAAGATACTATCTCTGTGACGGGTAATGTACTACGAGACTATCTGACCGATCTGTTTCCGATTCTGGAACTGGGCACCAGTGCCAAAATGTTGTCGATTGTGCCTTTACTTGCCGGTGGCGGATTGTTTGAAACCGGTGCGGGTGGGTCAGCGCCTAAACATGTAGCACAATTGCTAGCAGAAAATCATTTACGTTGGGATTCATTGGGTGAGTTTCTGGCGTTGGCTGTATCGTTAGAAGATCTGGCGCAGAAAAGTAACAGTAGAAAAGTAAGTGTACTGGCGGCGACTTTAAATAAAGCTAATAGCCAATTTTTGAATAATAATAAATCACCATCACGAAAGGTCGGTGAGCTGGATACACGCGGCAGCCACTTTTATTTAGCCATGTATTGGGCTCAGGCAATGGCCGAACAAAATGATGATAGTGAATTAAAAGCGGCTTTTGAACCTGTCGCAGAACAGCTAAAACGTAATGAAGCTGTTATTGTGAATGAGCTTAATAGCGTACAGGGTAAGCCGGCTGAGTTGGGTGGGTATTATCGACCCGATAAAAAACTTGTAACGCGGGTTATGCGAGCAAGTGAAACACTCAATGCTATTATAGATGGTTTGCATTAAATAATCAGTGGATTGCCAGAAAGGGTCGGTTAATACCGGCCTTTTTTGTCAGGGCAAATAACAAGACCGTTTCGTAATGGTGATATGGAAAAATCAAAAGTCAGCATAGGATTAATTAATCCCAAAAGTCCGGATAATGTAGCCTCGGTGATGCGCGCCGCTGGTAACTTCAGGGTAGATAGTGTCTTTTATACGGGCAAGCGCTACCCGCGTGCTTTAATGCGTAATCCGGCCATACCGGATATGACCCGTAAGGTGGGGCAGTCTGTGTCATTATCTGAAGCAGAGTATCTCGTTGATGTTGCGACGGTCAAGATGAAAATAGTTTGTATAGAGTTTGCCGAGGATGCTATTGCCTTAACTGAGTATCAACACCCGGATAATGCTTTTTATATTTTCGGCCCTGAAGACGGTACGATTAGCCAGGAAATGATAGACAGGGCAGATGCCGTTGTTTATGTGCCAACGGTAGGCTGCATGAATCTGGCGGCAACCGTCAATGTTGTTCTTTATGATCGACTCATCAAAACATCCAACGAGTTTGAAGGGAATACGCTAATACGTCAAAGCCGTGATGTTAATAATAGATTAAAGGTAAGGGAGACATAAACTCTCAAGTATTATTATGCCTGGTCAGAATTCTTGTGCTTTTATGGAAAATATTTTAATGTGGTTAAAACTAATTATTGATTTCTTCAACGAACAATATCATTAAGGAATTCAAATGGCATATACACCCGATAATCTTGCCGAGCTAGATGTACTGATGTTATTTAATCCCTCTACTCGTCTGGAAGGTATAAAGATCCATAAAACAGCAAAACCTTCAGTGATATCAGCAGCCAGTCGGTTGTTTGAAAGAGGCCTGATCACTAATAATGATGGCGGCTATCTTACCGAACTGGGCAGTCAGGCAGCAGATCATGCGCAATCGCTGTTTACCATGCTTAACGCCCACAGTAGTGAGTAGTTGGGTCTTGGTTAGTACCTGTATTACAAGTGCTAATCTGTAATCTTAAAATTTATATTTCTTGTATCCTGTATACGGTATAGAATTTTGATTGCTAACGCATAACCATTGTCTTGCTGCTAATGATCTGCTTTGATTCGTATCCTGACCCGGAAATTTCTCTGTTCAATTAGAGTGTTAAAAATGGAGTCGTTGTTCCAGTGACAGGCTGTGTCGTGATGAGTTTATTACTGTCTTATTCTTGGTATGTTCCCACATGGTGATATCATTCGTTAACATATATAACGATTATGAGGAGTCCGAATGAAAGCAACAGCAGAATTACAGGTTGTTCCGGTAGGCGCAGGCGTTTCTGTCAGAAATGAAATCACACAAGTTGTTGAGATCCTCAATAGCTATGACTTTATCCTGGAAACACATGCAGCAGGCACTAATATTGAGGGTGATGTTGATGCAGTTTTTGCTGCTGTGAAGCAAATCCATGAAGTGTTACATGCTAAAGGCGTTTCCCGGTTACTGACCTACCTGAAACTTGAAACACGAACAGACAAGACACCTACGTTAGCGGGTAAAAAATTATAGCTTTGGGGAAGCAGATTTTTGATGATGTCCCCAACCTGTAACCTGGGGGTTGCAAACTGGTAATTCAGGTATATTTTAGTTAATTGATATGTTTCAAAGGCTTGTATCTATTTACAAGCCTTTTTTATTTGTTTTTCATTAAATTATATAGAGGTTATATGTTCAGTAGTCTAATTTTTTACCTTTAAAGGTAAAAAACTACCTTATAAGATATAAATATATATTATAAGGTAAATGTATATCTACCAATAAAGGTAAAATAGACTATAATTAACTTTAATTTACCTTTAAAGGAAAAAATGATGCGTGATTATCTAATGTCGTTGCTCGAAGAGATTATTCAGGAAGGGCGCAAACAGGGCATGGATCAACAGGCTATTGTACGGCTTGCAGGCCTGGGTGACTCGACTTTATCCAAAGCCAAGGCGGCAGATGACCTGCGATTGTCTACGCTGATTAAACTGGCAAATGCGGTTGGTCTTAAGGTGGCATTGAGTACCCGGCAGCCGAATCTGGCCAAAATACTTGATCGCAATGTATTTACACAACCGGACGAAGCTGCCTGATCGTCATGGCTACTGACAGAGATGCGGTTGTCTGGACGCGCGCGGGTGATGCGCCAATGTGCATGGGCAAACTTCTGGTCACCGATAAACAGAGTCGGTTTACTTATGATCAGGCATTTATCGAATCAGGATTGCCGGGTATCGGCGTGTTGTTTCAACCCGGTGACTTTGGTCGTACGACGATTACCTGGGAAAGAAATGCATATTTTGATATGCACCCCCAGTTTCAGACACTGGTGCCTCCTGCAAGTGATGATAACTTTCAACGCCGTTTGATCCTGGCGTACCTTGATAAAAAAGGGTTTCAGTATACAAAGGGTTTTGATGCGGACTGGAAGATCCTGATGATGGCCGGTCATGGTGCAATTGGTCATATTGATGTTTTTGAGAATGACGAGCGCGCAGTGGAATGGTATCAGGATACCAGTAAAACAGAATTATTTACGATCAAGGATGATTTCGGATTTAGCCTGAAAGAATTTTTAACCTGGATGGATGATGATGCCGGGCCACTGTTGGCTGCATTGGGGCCAACACCCAGCGTCGGTGGCGCTATCCCTAAATTATTATTATCAATACCGGATACTGGCTGGGATGGCCGGGTAGCTTTACCAAGACGGGGCAATATTCCAGGACGTACTGACATTATTTTAAAGATTGAGAAAGACAGTTATGCCGGCATTGTAGAACTGGAGGCATTGTCTCTGGATATACACAGGGAAGCAGGGTTTGATGTGCCGCGTTACTGGTGTACTCAGGTCAATGGTCTGAATGCAATTGCAATTGAACGCTATGACCGAAGCTTAACGGGTAAGCCGCTATTTACTGAATCTGTTTATTCTGTGATGGCAAGCGGTTTGAAAGAAGTTAGCCATCATTACAGCATCTCTTATGATGCCATTGGCAATGCATTATTACCTGCGGGTATAGCGCCATTTGTTGCAGATCCAAAACGGGAGAGAGTCTATCTGTTAAAACGTTTATTGTATGCATTTGCGACAGGTAACGGTGATTTGCATATGGAAAATCTGGGTTTTGTACAAAACAGAGAAGGTGAAATAACATTTTCACCTGTTTATGACCCAACACCCATGCGTGCTTATTCGAGGCACGATGAGCTGACGCCACCCGAAATGATATTTGGCGGTTATGGTGGTTTTGGCAAGCATGATGTGATGGTTGGCTTTCAACAGGCAGTGCATGCTTTTGCCCGGTCACTAGAGATAAATAAAAGTCAGTTAAAGGGTCTGCTGGATGAAGTGCTTCAGCATACACGTCATTATGTTGAGCGCATAAATGAGCTCAATACACTACCAGATGAGAATAAACAGCAGTTAACCAGAGTGGTTGCAAAAACAAGAAGTGAACTGGAAAAGTGTTGTTAAAACCGGAGGTAGTAAACGGTTTTAAAGTGAGTATTTGTAGTACACTTGGTGTTTTATGTTTTGCATGGTAGTCAGGAAAGATTAATGCAGTCTGTTGTTTCTATATCAAATTTATCTAAAGTATATGCTAATGGATTTCAGGCACTGAAAGCGGTGAGTCTGGATATTAAGCAGGGTGAGATCCTGGCCTTACTGGGTCCTAACGGGGCAGGCAAAACAACCCTTATATCGATCATTTGCGGTATTGTAAATGCCTCGTCAGGCTCTGTGACCGTAGACGGGCATGATATTGTCTCTGATTATCGAATAACACGCAGCATGATAGGGCTGGTACCTCAGGAGCTTACACTGGGTGCTTTTGAGACTGTCTGGAACACCCTGTGTTTTAGCCGTGGTTTGTTTGGCAAGAAAAATGACCCTGAATTTATTGAACAGTTACTGAAAGATCTTTCACTGTGGGATAAAAAAGATAGCACACTGATGTCATTATCCGGTGGTATGAAGCGCCGTGTATTGATTGGCAAGGCACTGGTGCATGAGCCTTCCATCCTGTTTCTGGATGAACCGACTGCCGGTGTTGATGTGAAATTGCGTAAGGATATGTGGGCACTGGTAAATCGTTTACGCGAATCGGGTGTTACTATTATATTGACGACCCATTATATTGAAGAAGCGGAAGCAATTGCCGACCGTGTCGGTGTAGTCAATAACGGTGAACTGCTACTGGTTGAAGATAAACAGGCTTTAATGCATAAGCTGGGTAAAAGGCAATTAATCATTGAGCTTGGTTCACCATTGTCGGAGATACCTGAAGCTTTATCTGGTAGGGCGCTTGAGCTGTCAGCTGACAGCACCCGACTGATTTACACATATGATCCTAATGTGGATACAGGTATCAATGAGTTACTGGACGTTGTACGTGAAGCCGGTTTAAGCGTAAAGGATTTACAAACAACCCAGAGTTCTCTGGAAGATATTTTTATTAATCTGGTAAAAGCAAAATAATGAATATATATGCGATCAGAGTTATCTATAAATATGAAATGCTACGTGCCTGGGAAACTATTTTACAAAGTTTTGCATCACCGGTGATTTCAACTGCGCTTTATTTTGTTGTTTTTGGATCTGCTATTGGTTCCCGTATTGACGCTATTGAAGGTGTTACCTATGGAGCTTTTATTGTACCGGGATTGATGATGCTGGCATTGTTAACCCAGAGTATTTCCAATGCCTCATTTGGCATATATTTTCCAAAATTCACAGGCACTATCTATGAAGTAATGTCTGCGCCAGTTTCATTTATTGAAATTATGATTGGATATGTGGGTGCTGCTGCTACCAAGTCCCTTATTATTGGGATAGTCATATTGGCAACGGCCGGGTTTTTTGTACCACTGCAAATAGCTCATCCGTTCTGGATGATGACTTTTCTGATCTTAACCTGTATTTCATTCAGTTTGTTTGGTTTTATTATTGGTTTATGGGCAACTAATTTTGAAAAACTACAACTCATCCCTATGTTAGTGATTACACCGCTGGTCTTTTTGGGCGGTAGTTTTTATTCGATCAGTATGTTGCCACCGGCCTGGCAAATCGTGACCTTGTTTAATCCGGTTGTTTACCTTATCAGTGGATTCAGGTGGAGTTTTTTTGAGGTTTCTGACGTGAGTGTAGGGATAAGTCTTGCCGTCATACTGGTATTTCTTGGTCTTTGCCTGCTGGTCGTCTGGGCTATGTTTAAAACGGGTTATCGTCTGAAGCAGTAGTGAAAAAAATGCAGGTTAGATTTTTTTGAGCAGAAATCGGTAATAGACTGATAATGCAAACAAAAATCAGTGATATCAAACTGCTGTTATATTTCCTTTATGCATCAAATTCACCTGGTTATGAGGCATTGCACTGAGGTTGTTATATTGAGGACGCCCATTTGAGAGCGATATTGTATATCAACACTATTTAGCATGACACCCAGACAGAATTTGATTTATAGTCATTCGTTATGATTCAACCCATGCAGCATATTGAGAAGCACCATCAGATTAAGGAAGCGGGTAAAAGCCCGGCAGAACATCTGATGGAAATAACAGGTCTGTCAAAACAGAAGCTTAAACAGGCGATGCAAAAGGGCGCTGTCTGGGTTGGTGAAGGCAATGCAGTGCAACGTATCCGTCGAGCCAGCAAGCAGCTTAAGCCAGGGGAAATGTTACATCTCTATTACGATGAAAACGTATTGTCCGAGATACCGGCAACCCCAGAGCTTATATCAGATGAAGATGTATATTCAATCTGGAATAAACCCTATGGAATGCGTTCCCAGGGTTCAAAATGGGGTGATCACTGCACAATTAATCGCTGGGTGGAGCAACATTTGTTGCCTCAACGGCCTGCATTTATTGTGCACAGGCTTGATCGGGCAGCAACCGGTCTTATCATTATTGCCCATACACGTAAAATGGCGGCAGCGTTTTCACAGTTATTTCGTGAGCGTAAAATAATGAAATATTATCAAGTCAGTGTGCATGGTAATTTTCCGAATAATGTTCAGGGTGTGACACTGAATTCAAGTATTGATGATAAACCGGCGGTGAGTCATGTCCATCTGATTTCATATGATGAAATTACAGATGTTTCTATATTGAACGTCAATATAGAAACAGGTCGTAAGCATCAGATAAGACGACACCTGGCAGAGGCAGGGTTTCCGGTTGTCGGTGATCGCTTATATGGTTTAAAGGAGGATGCAAGTGACCTCGCTTTAATGTCTTGCAAGCTCGAATTTGAATGCCCGGCAGGTGGTGGCATTAAGCAGTATGCGTTGACTTCTGCGATAAAAAAAGGCGATGGATGTAAAACCCCGTCAGGCACCTCTAAAACCAATCCGGATCAAAATCAGACATGTGAAGAAAATAGCAGCACCGACGGCATATAAAAAACAGGGCTGACAGACTTTGCAAACAGTGGAATAGAATTTGAATTGCGTTCAACTATTAACTTGATCCTCAATTTTTAGCATATCAATACACGGAGCTACAGATAAATGCTTTAAGTGTCCTGTGCTCTAGTTTAGAGGGTTCTAATATAGCTGTTTTTCATTGATCCATATCAAGCTTTTAAGTGTTTAAAAGTATCATGGCTACTTTATATCTGGCTAAAGAGTGTTATTGGATCATACTGTAAAGCATATATTAACAAAACAGGTGGGTAATACATTGGATTCATATTTGTTTCAAAAGCTGACAGAGAGTGAGTTTGATAATTACCTTAGTGCGATTGATCTGGCACTTGAATTTCACATTAAATGGCTGTCTGAATTAAATCGTGCTCTTGTTTGTCATACTGAAACAGATATAAAGCAGGTACAAAATATCCTGTCCAGTGATAGCCATTTCAATCGTTGGTATAATAGTGTGGCAGATGATGAACTGGTAGATATGCCAGCGTTCAAGCGACTGGGTAATATTCATAACAAGATGTTAAGTTTGGGGCGTGAGTTATTATCCAGTACAGGGCAAAAGGAAGGTGTTTGCGTCAGAGAGTATGATAAATTTATTTTATTAACATCAGAGTTAAGAAGTCAGCTTAGCATCCTGAAGAGTAAGGTTAGATCAGATCTTAAGTTAGCTGCAAAAATCATGGGCAAGGTATTTGAAAATGCATCGGAAGGCGTAATGATTACAGATGCTCAGTCACATATTTTGAATGTAAATAACGCGTTTGAGAAAGTAACGCGTTATGCACGTGACGAGGTGATAGGTAAAAAACCTGATATTTTGCATTCAGGCACCCATGATCAGGGATTTTATGAGCGAATGTGGCAAGTGCTTTTAAATGATAAGCGCTGGCAAGGAGAGATATGGAATCGACGCAAAAATAACGAGATTTACCCGGAGTGGCTCAGTATTACCGCCGTGTTGGATGATAATAATGATATCAGCCATTATATTGGTATTTTTTCTGACTCTTCAACTGAAAGTGAAGGTGATGAGCGCCTCTATCATCTCGCACATTACGATAGTTTATGCGATTTACCGAATCGAATGTTGTTTTATGATCGACTGAGACAATCTTTGTCGCGTTCCAGGCGAAATGATCAAAAAATTGCAGTGATGTTTATGGATCTGGATAATTTTAAAACTGTAAATGACGAATATGGTCATACAGTTGGCGATGAAATATTACAGCAGGTCAGTAAGCGGGTGGTTGCAACCTTGCGTGAGTCAGACACAATTGCTCGCATAGGTGGCGATGAATTCACCCTGATTATTACTGATATTGATGATGTGGACTCGGTCAGCAGTATAGCAGAGAAAATTCTGGCAACGACCAAGCAAGCCTACTCTTTGCATGGCCATGAATTCAGTATATCGACCAGTATTGGTATCAGTCTTTTCCCTGATAATAGTGAAGACATTAATATGTTGGTGAAACAGGCAGATATTGCGATGTATAAAGCCAAAAGAGAGGGAAAGAATCGTTTCAGGTATTACGATGAATCAATGGAGTAATCATTGATAACAGGTACCGGAAAATCAGACTGTCTTTTCTATGAAGTCACACTACTTTCTGGAAGAAAACCTTGTGTCATTGTCCCTGGCAGGGGAGCTA
>Ga0316206_1002060_pt1 | contig 14842 bp, 9 predicted proteins | sample 6monthpyrite_MG_FD_204942 | JGI IMG/M metagenome (GOLD analysis project Ga0316206, IMG submission 204942) | Microbial mat bacterial communities from mineral coupon in-situ incubated in ocean water Damariscotta River, Maine, United States -... | ecosystem: Environmental > Aquatic > Marine >...
GTAAAGAAATTATTAGTTTTTTGGCCGAACGCTTCCCTGAGTGTTTTTCTGTAAAGGGCGTAGCTAAACCACTAAAAGTAGGGATTTTTCAAGAGTTGGCTGAACAGCTAACAGAACAAGAAGAACTCAGCAAAACACGTTTACGCCAAGCATTGCGTCATTACACTAGCAGTTGGCGCTATTTAAAATCAATTAAATTAGGTGCACAACGCGTTAATTTACAAGGCGAATCGGTAGCGGAAATTGATCAAGTGCAAGCCGATTATGCTGCGAAAACGCTTGCGGAAAGCCAAGAAAAATTTGCCAGTAACAAGCCAGTTAGTAAAAAACCAGTGGTTGCACATAAGCCTAAAACTGAACGTGATGCAGAACATAAACCTAGTGCAAAGCCAGCGCATAGTAAGGCTAAAGTGCATGATAAGTTTAACAAAGTAAAAGCCAAAGCCAGTGGAAAAACAGTAAAACCAGCCGTAACCTTGATTCCACTCGATACTGCATTAGTTGTTAAAGGTAAACAAGTGAAGGTGAAGTTGGGTAATAATCCAATGGATGCTACCGTTACTGAAGTTTTAGGAAACGATGTTAGCGTGCAACTATCTTCTGGAATGGTGGTCAAAACTCAAATTAAAAATCTGTTCAGCGAATAGCTTAGGGTGCTAAATATGCTTAAATTTTGTCGTGTAGCGTTGTTATTTTCATTATCATTGTCCAGTATCACAATATTCGCTAATACCGCTATTCCTAGTCAACCGAAAGATGTTGTATTAGTACCTTTAACCGAACAAAGTCAGCACGTGACTGAATGTAAACGCATAGTGGCACAATTTACCCGTTCGCATTATGAACGCATTAATATTAATGATGCGTTGTCAGAAAAAGTATTTGATCACATCATTAAACAGCTAGATTTTAATCGTAATGTGTTTTTGGCGTCAGATATTACCAATATTTCTAAGTATCGTGATCAGTTTGATGACATGATTTTAAGTGGTAATTTAGGGCATGCGTACGATATTTTTAATTTGAATATGCAACGCCGCTTAGAACGTTATCAATATGCGTTAACGTTACTTGATAAACCGTTTGATTTTACTAAAAAAGAATCATTTACCTTCGATCGCGAAAAGGCTCCGTGGGCAAAAAGTGAAGCAGAGCTCAATGCCATATGGCGTTTGAGAGTAAAATCAGATGCTCTAAATTTGGCACTGGCGGATAAGCCTTGGCCAAAAATTAAAGAAGTATTAACGAAACGCTATCGATATGCGATTAAACGTTTAACACAAAGTGAAAGTGAAGATGTATTTCAATTAGTTATGAATGGTTTTGCTAACACTATTGAACCACATACGTCCTATTTATCTCCGCGCAGCGCTGAACGTTTTCAAATGGAAATGAATTTGTCTTTAGAAGGTATTGGCGCGGTATTACGTGCAGAAGACGATTACACGACTATACAAAGCGTTGTAGCTGGCGGTCCTGCGGATAAGTCGAAAGCACTTAAACCCAATGATCGCATTGTCGGCGTATCACAAGGTGATAAAGATTTTGTTGACGTGGTAGGTTGGCGTTTAGATGACGTGGTTGATTTAATCAAAGGGCCTAAAGGCAGTAAAGTCAGACTACAAATTTTACCAAGTAAATCAGATGACGCGGCTAGTATTAAAGTAGTATCGATGATTCGCGCTAAAATAAAGCTAGAAGATCGTGCCGCTAAATCAAAAGTATATGATGTTCAAGCTGATGGTAAAATGCATAAATTAGGAGTGATTACTGTTCCGAGTTTTTACAACAATTTATCACGCGATGTACGTAAAGAATTAGTCAAATTGAAAGCGGCTAAAGTTGAAGGCATTATTGTTGATTTACGTGGTGATGGTGGTGGGTCATTAAATGAAGCAACCCTATTAACTGGTTTGTTTATTGATAAAGGTCCTGTTGTACAAATACGAGATGGCGCGAACCGTGTTGAAGTAAATGCCGATGAAGATGGTATTACCTATTATAAAGGCCCGCTAACTGTATTAGTGGATCGATATAGTGCCTCAGCATCAGAAATTTTTTCAGCAGCTATTAAAGATTATGGTCGAGGAATTATTTTAGGCGAACATACCTATGGTAAAGGGACTGTGCAACAACACCGTGGGCTTGGTAGAATTTACGATTTATTTCAACATCCATTAGGCAGCATTCAATTTACTATTGCTAAGTTTTATCGTATTAATGGTGGTAGTACGCAAGTGCGTGGTGTATTACCTGATATTTCATTCCCAAGTGCAATTGATCCAAAAGATTGGGGTGAAAGTAAAAATGAAAATGCCTTACCTTGGGATCAAATAGCTAAAGCGCAATATACTAAGCTTCAAGACTTATCTACGGATATTGTGGCGTTAAATAAATTGCATCAACAACGTATTAAATCTAATCCTGAGTTCGCTTACATACAAGAAGATATAAAAGAATACAAACTGCATAAAGATGACAAGTCTGTATCGTTAAATATTGATGACCGTAAGGCAAAACGTGAAGCGGCTAAAACTAAACAATTAGCGCGGGTAAACGCACGATTAAAAGCAATGGGCAAACCAGAGGTGAAATCGTTAGAGAATTTACCTAAGGAACTGGATAATTTAGACCCATTTTTAGATGAGGCAGAAAAAATTACGGTTGATTTTGTGGCAATGGATAAACTTGCAAAAAAATAACCGAACCTGTTGAACTCAATCTATAGGTAATTGAAAACCGTCAATATTGACGGTTTTTTTATTTTTAATGATTGCATGAATATAGTTTTCAAACGCATATTTAGTTACCTATATTGTTGTTAAAGTGTTGTAAATAGAACAACTTGCGTAGAAATAGCTTGCACATTAGCGAAACAGAGGGCATGTTATACAACCATTGTAGCCAGTGCCCAGTACTGAGTTACTATATGCGTTTAGCTAATTTTAGTTTTCGTGATGAACGCTGTTGAAATACGTCAAACAAAGTAAATTAATAGCAGATATAAAATGACCATTACCAATTACTAGCTTTTGCAGGCTGAATTTATAAACAGTCGTGCTAATTGGCTAAACCGATAATAATTGATTGAGAATAATGATAATAATTTAAAACACCTTGTATTCTCTGGAAGGAATGTATTGTTTATGAAGAAAGTTACTGAGCCAAAACCACCAAGTATGCTAGATTCGTTGATCCCCGTACTAGCATTAGTCTGCGCATTATCTGCATCGGTTTATTATTTTGGTAATAATTCGTCAACCGGCCCCAATCAAATTGGTTTGTTATTTTGTATGGGTATCGCCATTGTTATTGGCTTTAAGAATGGTCATCATTGGGCCGAAATGGAAAAAGCGATAGTTCATGGTATTTCCTTGTCGCTTGGCGCTGTGCTAATTTTACTCTCGGTTGGAGCGTTAATTGGTACTTGGTTATTATCTGGCACGGTACCAACCATGATTTATTATGGTCTACGTATTTTAGATCCCAGTTGGTTTTATGCCGCATCTTGTATTATTTGCGGCATTGTCTCGTTAAGTATTGGTAGTTCGTGGACCACCGCTGCTACGATAGGTGTGGCATTAATTGGTATTGCTCAAGGGCTAGGTATGGATACTTCCATTACCGCCGGGGCGATTGTTTCTGGTGCATATTTTGGAGATAAAATATCACCGCTGTCGGAAACCACTAATTTGGCACCTGCGGTGGCAGGTGGTGAATTATTTGCCCATATTCGAAATATGATGTGGACCACCATTCCATCCATTAGTATTGCGCTTGTGTTATTTTTAATTTTAGGTTTTCATGAGCCTAGCCATGTAAATAATAATTCAATAAATGTGTTAAGCGCTCAATTGGCGAAACAATTCAATATTTCTATTTTTAATTTAGTACCGTTAATTGTGTTACTAGTGTTGGCAATGAAAAAAATGCCAGCATTTCCCGCAGTGTCTATTGGCGCAATAATGGGCGCAATATGGGCGGTGATGTTTCAATCTGATTTAATTTTACGTTTGGCTGCAACCGGCTTAGATAGTCTAACAGCACATGTTACTGTGGTGTGGACAGCATTTTTTAATGGTGTTTCAATAGAAACCGGTAACGCGCAACTAAATAAATTATTAAGTGGTGGCGGTATGTCTAGTATGCTCAATACCATTTGGTTAATTATGTGCGCATTAAGCTACGGGGCAATTTTAGAACATCTGGGCATGTTGCGTAAATTTGTGAGCACTATCTTGTCGGTAGCAAAATCAAAAGGTGGATTAATTGCTAGCACCGTCGTTACTTGTATTGGTACTAATGTGATTGCCGCAGATCAATATATGGCAATTGTAATGCCCGGACGTATGTATAAAGATGAATATGAACGACGTGGTTTGCATCCGGTTGCATTAAGCCGAACACTAGAAGATTCAGGCACCATAACCTCACCACTGATTCCATGGAATACCTGCGGCGCATATATGTACAGCGTATTGTTAGTGAACCCTATGGATTACATATTTTATGCTTTCTTCAATTTAATTAATCCAGTATTAGCCATAATTTATGGTTATTTAGATTTCAAAATTAAACGATTAGTGGTTAAGGAAGAAGACTAACAAGATAGCCAATTTTGTTAAAAGCCTGAGTAAAATCAGGCTTTTTTGTTTGGTTAACGCACAGATACTATATTTAGCAGACTTAAATAAATTGTAACAACCATGAATTGAACAGATCCTCTTGATAAACTATTTAAGGGATGGGTGTCATATAGAATTTTAACCAAAAGCAAAGTGCCAGTAAAAAGCTATGGTTTTTTTTCATGGCAGGTTTTTTTGAGATATTTAATATCCGTTACCCCTTAATTTACTAATGTTAGAAAAGAACTAGATTTATTTTGGTGGTGTTCATAAAACCGGTTCATTTAACATATTTTGGTGCAATAAGCATTGTTTTAAAATGAGCAGCGCAGCGCGTAGTTGCTGTTTACTTTCTGGCGCACAAATACATAAACGAATATTTTGCGGTGCGGGGAAACGGCCGACAGCATAAGATTCTGCGGCGCGTACTAATACGTTATGTTGTTCAGCATAGCCAACAAAATCTACTGCTCGCCATGTTTCAGGTAAGGTTAACCAAGCATTATAACCATGCATATGATAGTTAATTTCAAAGTCGGCTAGTACTTCTTGTAAAATAACATTTCTCTCTGCCATTTCTGTGCGTAGCCAATTTTCTAATTTTGCCATTTTACCATTAGTTAACCAGCGACTGACTAATTCAATAGTCAGCGGCGGTAATGTCCAACAATTTGCTCTAAGTGCTAGTTTTATTTTTTCGCGCAAAGCGGTATTAGCAATTAAATAGCCAATACGTAATCCACCGGAAAAGCTTTTAGAAAAACTGGAGATATAAATAGTATTTTGGGGATCAAGTTGATAAAAGCTGGGTAATTTGTCTTGATAAGGCAAAAACTGCACATCATCTTCAATGATCAATAACTGATGTTGCTGACAAATAGCTAAAATTTGTTGTTTGCGAGCTAACGACATTTGCGTGCACGTTGGATTTTGAAACTGTGCAGTTAAATATAATACTCTTGGGTTTGATTGTTTAATTGCCGCGAGCAATGACATTGGCGTAATACCATCATTGTCCATTGCTAAACCGATACAGCGTAGTTGTTGCTGCTGACAAGCAATGCTGATCCCCGGAAACGATAAACCCTCAGCTAATACCGTATCACCGGCTAAGCAGCTTGCATGCAACGCTAAACTAATACCATGTTGGCCGCCACTGGTAAATAACAGATTACCTTCATTACAATGGATTTTGCGTAGGCTTAACCATTGAACCAAACTCTCTTTTTGATGAGGTAAGCCGTCTTCTACTTGATAACGTAAACAATGCTTTATAGTACTTTGCTCGGCAGCCAATTCGGCTAATCCTGAGGTCATCATCTCAAGCTGTAAGCCCATTGGGGCATTGGCACTGCGTAAATCATACGCTTGTTCAGCTATGTTAGGCGATAAATATACCGACGCTTGTTGAGCTTTAACATAAGTACCACTGCCCACTCTGGCAACGACAATGCCTCGGCGTTCAGCTTCGTTATAACCACGAGTAACTGTGCCTATAGTTACGCCTAAAGCATCGGCTAGTTGTCTTTGTGGCGGTAACTTTTGTTGTGGTATTAACACCTTGTTAGTAATCGCCTGTTCAATCGCGTCAGCTAATTGCTTATAAAGCGGTTTTGTTGAGTTAGCTAATGTGGGGCGCCAAATTGTCATGGGTACAATAAAGTTGTTGAAATAATTGTATCTATATATATCATTCATAAACGTTGATATCAATCAATTTGTTGCTATTTACTGTAGTTTGTATGCATACAGTTGTTTGTCTGAAAAATGCTAAGGATTAATAATGACATCTTTTGAAATACTGCAAGGTTTACAATTACCGCTATTGCTTTTTACCTTGCTTGCCACATTTACACCTGGACCAAATAATATTTTCTTAACATTGTCGGGTAGTCAATACGGATACCGGAGATCGATTCCTTTTATTTTAGGTATTCGTATTGGTATAGCATTACTTTTTATTGTTATGGGTAGTGGCGTTGGTGCGTTAGTTGTCGCCGAACCGCGCGCGTATTTTGGCTTTAAATTGTTGGGAGCAGGGTACTTGATTTTTTTGGCAATCAAAGTTGCTTTAACATCACATAACCTAAAAGCGGATAAACAAGTGCCGTGGTTAGGTATTAAACAGGGCATATTATTGCAATTTGTTAACCCTAAATCTATGTTGATGGTGCTTTCATGCGTAAGTGCATTTAGCTTACCAGGTGATTTATATATTATTTCTCTAGTGCAAGCTTGTGTGATTTTTACTGTAGTCGGCACGTTTAGTAATTGTTGTTGGGTGTTTTTTGGGAAAAGTATTAATCGGTGTTTATCAACACCATTAGCACAAACTGTTTTTAATTACAGCTTGGCATTGTTGATGTTGGTTGCGGTAGCTCTGCTGTTTATCGATAAATAGTGTTTGGTTTGTGATCATTGTTGATAAACATCTAAATAAAATAATAGTTAAGCGCAGAAAAGGAAATTTAAATATGACAAAAGCATATCGCGTTAGCTCAATCAGGCTTAATACAGTCGTTGCACCAAAAAATATTACAGTAAGTTGCGAGCAAGCCGCTATGCAACATCAGGCAATATTTAGCTATTTAACGCGTTCGTATTGGGCTAAAGGTATAACAGAGCAATTAGTTAGCCAATCGATTGATAACTCACTTTGTTTTGGGGCTTTTAGCGAAGGCAAACAAGTCGCCTTTGCGCGGGTGATCACCGATAAAACAAGCTTTGCTTATTTAGCTGATGTATTTGTACTTGAGCCATTTCGGGGGCAAGGGATCAGTAAACTGCTCATGCGAGAGATAATGGCACATCCCGATTTACAAATTATCCGTCGATTTATGCTATGCACTGCAGATGCACATGGTTTATACCAACAGTTTGGTTTTAGTGAAACGCAATGTCCGGAAAATTTAATGGCGATCCATCGGCCGAATATATACCAATTATCATTAGAGAAATAAATTCAGACCTTGATTTAAAACACACGAAATAAACTGGGTTAATATTATCATGCTTGATTTTATGGGCTGGCATGTAAGGATATTCCGAATAATTGGTAGACATTATCCTCTTATCAATGGTAAAAGTGCTCTACAAAATAAGAATAAGTGTTAATTTACTATGAGCTTTGTATTCCCTTCGTTAATTAAAAAAATTCAAACCATTAGCTTAGTTACTCAAATTATTATTGCTATTATTATTGGCGTCATTTTAGCGGTAGTTGCTCCAGACGTTGCGAAATCATTCGCTATTTTAGGTAGTCTGTTTGTTAATGCTTTAAAAGCTGTAGCACCTATTTTAGTGTTGGTGTTGGTTGCATCTTCTATCGCAAATCAAAAATCCAATAGTGACGCAAATTTGAAGCCAATCATTGGGTTATATCTGGTTGGTACGTTAAGCGCTGCTGTGGTTGCCGTTGTGATTAGTTTTTTATTTCCGGTGCATTTAACGCTAAATTTAGCGGGTGCGGTGGCTAATCCTCCGCAAGGATTAACGGAAGTGTTAACGACATTAGCATTTAAAATTGTAGACAATCCGATTAATGCGATTGCCACGGGTAACTTTATTGGTATTTTGGCTTGGGGATTAGGTTTAGGTTTTGCGTTAAAAAAATCGAATGATAGCAGTAAGCACATGGTGCATGATTTAGCGGAAGCAATATCGAGTATCGTAAAAATTGTTATTCGGTTTGCACCGTTAGGGATTTTAGGGCTAGTAACGAATACCGTAGCAACTACGGGTTTTGCGAGCATAGGTGAGTTTAGTCATTTAGTGATTGTATTGTTAAGTTCAATGTTAATTATTGCTTTGGTGATTAATCCGTTAATTGTGTTTTTGGTGATGCGTACCAATCCCTATCCATTAGTGCTGACTTGTTTAAAACATTCGGGCATTACTGCATTTTTTACGCGCAGTTCAGCGGCTAATATTCCGGTAAATATGGAGCTTTGTAAAAAACTTGATTTGCACGAAGATACTTATTCTGTGTCTATACCATTAGGTGCAACTATTAATATGGCTGGTGCGGCAATTACCATTACCGTGTTAACGTTAGCGGCGGCTAATACATTAAATATTCATATTGATTTTGCAACTTCAATTTTACTGAGTATTGTTGCCTCTATATCTGCTTGTGGCGCGTCAGGTGTAGCTGGTGGTTCATTATTACTTATACCGCTGGCTTGTGGTTTGTTTGGTATTAATAATGACATTGCTATGCAAGTTGTTGCGATAGGTTTTATTATTGGGGTAATTCAAGATTCAGCGGAAACAGCATTAAACAGTTCAACAGATGTTGTTTTTACTGCTGCAGCATCACATCATATTACTAAAAATTTATGAAGATAACTTTTGAATAATATTGGTGTTTCAATCAGATAGCTATATAGTTAAGCGACCACTGATTGTTACATCAATTAAGTGATAGTGAGATTGGTTTAGTTTTTTTGAATCAAGAAATCGGTTATTCAAAAATAATAACATATTTGTTTTTTCCTTCATTTTTAGCTTGATATAACGCAAGGTCTGCTTTTTTTATTTGATCTTCAAAATCAAGCTCTCTATCAGCACTACATACTTTAATACCTAAGCTGGCGGTAGATTGAATAATCTTTTCTGGTGTTAATTTAATCCCAATTTGTTGAACTTCAGCGATAATTCGCTTTCCTATTCCTTCCGCATCGCCAGCATCATTTATGGCAACTGCAATGGCAAATTCTTCTCCACCATATCGACAAAATGCATCATCGTTTCTAAAAAATCGATTAAAAAAGGCGGCATATTCTTTCAACACTGCGTCACCAACATCATGACCATAGCTATCATTAATTAACTTGAAATCATCAATATCTAATAAGCCAAATGCCACCAATAAATTTTTTCTATTACAGGATTTTATTAGTTTAGTGGCTTGATCAATAAAAAATCTTCGATTTGGCATGTTGGTCAACGGATCAAAAAAAGCAATTTTTTCTAACTGCGCTTTGGCCTTTTGCAGGTCAAGGGTTCTTTGTTCAATTAATTGCTCTAAATTACTTTTTAAAGCTCGTAAATCTTGATTGCGCTTTTCTAAATGAAACTTTCGTTCAGATACATCTCGTTCTATTGCTGCAAAGTGGGTGACTTCATGGTATTTGTTTTTTAGCGGGATGATGCTCATTTCAATCCAATAAGGCCGGCCGCTTGAATTATAGTTCAACAGTGTTTCTGTAATTGGTTGATGTTTAGTTAATGCCGTATGGATCCTGTTTTTTGCTTCTTTGTTGGTTAAGGTTCCTTGTAATAATTGTGGTGTTTCACCTAGTATATCTTTTTGTGAATAGCCGGTTAGTTTTTCAAATGCTTGATTAACGTATACAATTTTAGGTCCAAGTGGATAACTGATGTTGTTGGCTTCAGTCACAATAATTACATCTTGGGTATTTTCTACAATATCTTGAAATGAAAATAATCGTTTGCTATCTGAAATATCAGTAAATGTAACCACAATATACCGGTTGGAATTACCATCATCGCCTTCATAATAAGCATTAACCATGAACCAGCTAATATCATTTCTTGAACTATCAGTTACACCAATAACTTCATTTTCTAACCGCTTTTGTGTTTGTTGTACTTTATTGACCGGATAGTCTTCCACAAATAGTTTTTTACCGGCTTCATCTAAGAAGCACCATTGTTTGTCGAACGAATCTTTACCTATAATTTGCTCATAGCTTAGTCTTAGTAACCTAAGAGCGGTGGGATTAGCGTAGACAATAGACGTATCCCAATGGTGAATTACTACACCTATGTGGGCATGTTCAAGGAGTCGCTTTAAGTTAAGTTCATTTATTTCAGGCATTGACTACAGCCACAGCTTTTGAATTACCTATTAAATGCTAGTACAAAAACTATAATATTAGTAGCAGATGGAAAGCTTTATCAGTTAAATTTTGTTTGAAATACCAGCATTTTAATCGTATTCAACTCACAGGTCAGGGTTTGCTGGACATTTTTACTGCGTTATATGAAATACATCCTTGAATTTCACCTGTGCCCAGCTGACGTTGTGCTGCTAGGTTCCAGAGCCAGTGTATAAATTTCAAATAAGCGCTTGCAAAAACATACCGTAAACATCAACACGCTTTAGTATTACCAAATTTTCCTATTATCGGTGGTAATTTGGTGTAACCAGATTAGAATAAACGAATATGCAAATATCGAAATTTTCTAGGAATTATCATGAGTACCACGACAGCCCGTTTATTAGCCGATTATCAGTCACCATTATTTACCATCGATAGCATTTCATTAACCGTTGAACTAGATGATCATCATACTCGGGTTACCAGCCAATTACGGATAATTCGTCAAGGTGAGCATGATCATCCGTTGGCATTGGATGGTGAACAATTAACGTTAATGTCCGTAATGATGAATCAACAATCGTTATCGACAGAACATTATCAACAGACTGATGAACAATTAATTATTGCTACTACATTAAATGAATTTGATTTAGTTATTGAAACACAGATTAATCCGTTAGAAAACACCGCATTAGAAGGTTTGTTTAAATCAGGCGAGGCGTTTTGTACGCAGTGTGAAGCAGAAGGCTTCCGCCGTATTAGTTATTATTTAGATCGTCCTGATGTGATGGCTAAATTTACCTGCAAAGTCATTGCTGATAAGCAAGCTTACCCACATTTATTGGCGAATGGTAATCTGCTTGAACAGGGGGACTTAGCCGATGGTAAGCATTTTGCCACTTGGCGAGATCCTTTTCCTAAGCCTTGTTATTTATTTGCGTTAGTCGCGGGTAATTTTGATGTGTTGCGAGATCAATATTTAACAGCTGAAGGGCGTTTGGTGGCGCTAGAAATTTACGTTGATCAAGGGAACTTAGAAAAAGCGCATCATGCTATGGCGTCGTTAAAAAAGGCAATGCACTGGGATGAGCAAACTTTTGGATTAGCTTATGATTTAGATATTTATATGATTGTTGCTGTTGATTTTTTCAACATGGGAGCAATGGAAAACAAAGGCTTAAATATATTTAATAGTAAATATGTATTAGCTGATACAAAATCGGCAACGGATGCCGACTATTTTAATATAGAATCTGTGATTGCTCATGAATATTTTCATAATTGGACCGGTAATCGAGTGACTTGCCGAGATTGGTTTCAGCTGAGCTTGAAAGAGGGATTAACGGTATTTCGTGACCAACAATTTAGCGCAGATATGCATTCTCCTGCGGTATGTCGAATTCAAAATGTTCGCTCGTTACGCTCTTTGCAATTTGCGGAAGATGCTAGCCCAATGGCACATCCAATACGACCAGAAAAAGTATTAGAGATGAGTAATTTCTATACTATGACTGTGTATGAAAAAGGTGCGGAAGTGATCCGTATGATCCACACATTATTAGGTGCACAGAAGTTTAGATTAGGCATGGATCTGTATTTTGCTCGCCATGACGGCCAAGCGGTTACCTGTGATGATTTTGTTAATGCTATGGCTGACGCTTCAAACATCGATTTATCGATATTTAAACGCTGGTATAGTCAATCAGGTACACCCTTATTGCAGGTACAACAAACATGGTTAAGCGACGAACAAACCTTGCTGCTGACTATTAAGCAAATCAATCATCCAACAACCCAGCAGCCAAACAAGCAAACATTACACATTCCTATTGCAATAGAATTATTATTCAGTAAAGGACAAGCAAAACAACAGTTACTCGAATTAACTAGCGAGCAACAAACATGGCGTTTTGAACACTTAGCTGAGCGGCCAGTTGTGTCATTATTGGCTAATTTTTCAGCACCAGTGAAGTTAGATAGTGCAGTTGATGATGCAGCATTAAAAACCATTATACTTACAGCTATTGATGATTTTAGCCGTTGGGATGCGGTACAGCAGTTGTTTGGCAGATATGTAAAACAATTAGTGGTGAATCCGGCTAGTGATCTGCCCAGTGAACTACTATCGATTGTTGAGTATATTTTAACAAGTACGGCGGATCCTGCGCTAATTGCTGAGCAGTTAACGCTACCTAGTTTTGATGAAATGTTAGAAACCTTAGAGCAAGTAGATGCTATTGCTTTAGTCGATGCTATCGATCGGTTAGCTAGTTTTATTGCAGCTGGTTTAAACGAACAATTTACAACCATTTATCAGCAATGCCAGCAGCAACAATATTGTCAAGATGCTCTATCGGTAGCAAAACGACAGTTAAAAAATGTATGCTTATGGTATTTAGCAAAACTACCTGAGCAAACCGAGTGTATTAAACAGCAGTTTGATAACGCGGATAACATGACAGATACGTTAGCTGCAATGCGCAGTGCCTCGGTAAATAATCTACAAGAATTTACTCGCCAAATGGGCGTATTTGAACATAAGTGGTACGAAAATAGTTTAGTTATGGATAAATGGTTTACCTTAGCGGCAATGATTGAGCAAGCCGATATTTTTGAACGTTTAGCAAGCTTACTAGAGCATCCACTATTTAGTTTGAAAAATCCTAATCGGGCACGATCATTATTGGGCGCATTTGCTCAACATAATCCACGTTATTTTCATTGTTTGTCGGGGCGAGGTTATCAATTTTTAGCACAGCAGATTGCTCGGTTAAATGGCATTAATCCACAAGTAGCATCTCGTTTGTTAACACCCTTAATTCAATTTAAACACCTTGACGCTGTGCGCCAAGAATTGATCAAGCAAGAATTACAACAATTACAAAAACTGCCAAACTTGAGTCGTGATTTATTGGAAAAATTAAACGCAGCGCTAGCTTAGTTCGACTATATTTAACAAAGATTATGCAAAACTATTATTTTAACTTAACGTTAACAAGGGATGAAATGTTACGGTATTATCAAGGACAGGTTCAGGCCATTGTAGTAACAACGCTAACTGGAGTAAGGGTGCAATTTCCAGCAATGCATTTGCGTCAATATATGACGACATCTGGTATTAATGGGAAATTTTGCCTAAAAACACAAAATAATAAATTTTTTTCATTGATAAAAGTATCGGTTTAGAGTTTTTGCTTTAAACAGTGGTCAGACCATCCGATGAGGATTATTGATGCGTTTATCATTTTAAATGGCTGTTAATTCATTTACTTAGCGGGTTAGCAAAAATAGCTTAGGTAAAAGATTCAAACACCAGTTTTAAACGTGGCTTGTTCACAGCTTAGTTTTTGTTAACAAATCAAAGGAATACGGCTGAATAACAACATCTTTTTGGCTTGCCTAGTTAACCAAATGATGCAATTATTATTCAATCCCGTAGCAGGGAACATAACTATAACAATGTATATATTCTACATTTCGGGTCTGGGGAGATAACGAATGAAACACCCGCGAAATAAATTTATAACCAAGCCTCTCGTGTTAAGCGTTGCTACCGCAATGCTAGCATTGTCTGCCAGCCATTATGCTGATGCGGCAAAGTTTAAACTAGGAAGTTTTGATATTAGTTTTGACTCTACCTTTAGCATTGGTTCAAGTTGGCGCGTTCAAAATAGAAATTGGAATGATCAAATTGGTAAGGCAAACAACCTTAACAATGGCTTTGATTTTAGCCAATACAATGCGGTAACTAATCCTAATCCTATTAATTTAACAATATGGAAAGGTGCCGGTAGCTATTCTACTAATGGCGATAACGGCGATTTAAATTATGACGCTGGCAAGTCATTTTCAAAAATATTCAAAGGTACTCACGAGCTAGATATCCACCATGATAATTGGGGGATATTTATGCGTGGCATGTATTTTTACGATTTTGCCATGATGGATTCTCAGCGGGCATGGAATAATCCAACTTCAGGTTTGAAAAACAACCCTTGTCGAGATAGTGAAGCAAGAAGGCAGGTGTGTCGTGATGTTCGCCTACTTGATGCGTTTTTCTATGGTGATTTCAATGTGGGTGATATGCCATTATCGGTACGGGTTGGTGACCAGGTTATTAGCTGGGGGGAGAGTACCTTAATATCTCATGGTATCAGTGAATTAAACCCAGTTGATATTGCGCGTTTGAAAGCTCCAGGTGCACAACTAAAAGAAGCGTTTATTCCATTTGGGGCAGTATGGGCTTCGTTAGGGGTAACCGATAATTTTAACATTGAAGCTTTTTATCAATACCGATGGAAAAAAACCGTACTACCTGCACCCGGCAGTTATTTTTCAACAAATGATTTTGCTGGCGATGGCGGTCAA
>Ga0316206_1002061_pt1 | contig 14830 bp, 8 predicted proteins | sample 6monthpyrite_MG_FD_204942 | JGI IMG/M metagenome (GOLD analysis project Ga0316206, IMG submission 204942) | Microbial mat bacterial communities from mineral coupon in-situ incubated in ocean water Damariscotta River, Maine, United States -... | ecosystem: Environmental > Aquatic > Marine >...
CACTAGAGGGAAGACCCAATTTACATGAGAGTTTTGAATGGAATTAATTTCCCAATTCTCTCTTTTGTTCTTTAATAATGTCAGCTTTTTTTCTTGCAACATCCTCTTCTAATAATTTTTTGATAGCTTCATGCTCTTTTAAATCTTTTTCTCTGATTCGTTTTATTTTAGCTTCTTGGATCTCTTTTTTGTGTAATGTTCTTTTTATTCTTTTATCTCTTTCTTTGATTAACTTTGCATCTTCTTCCAAGAAATTTTGAATTATACCACTACTTTTTATTTCATCGTTATGGGCTAAATAATAATCTATAATTTCTTTTTTATAATAATCTGTATCTAATAATCCTGAATTTATGAGCTTGTAAAAGAGTTTACTATCTTCACTTTTAATTGCTAATTCAAAAGTAATTGTAACATTTCTTATAAAAAAATCATTTATTATTGAGAGCTTTCTTAATTGCTTTAGATATTCAGCTTTTTCATTATTTGTATCTTCATACATAATTGAATTTCCGAGTTGTTTTGTTTTTTTTACATCTAGAATATATTGCTTTATTTTTGTAGTGTATTGGCTAAATGATGGAATTTCTTGAAGCTTTGCAATTTTATTGATGTTATTATATATTGTATCACCCAAAGCAGCATATATTTTAGGATTTTGTGCAAGTAGACTTGTTATTAAAATAGATATGAAAAATATTTTTTTCATTACATCGCCTATTTTTTTCATTACATAAAACTACAATCTTCAAAGTTTTCTGTAATGAAAAGGGTTGGATTATATTTTATTAACTTAATACTATTAGAACTAATACTTCCCTAAAGGAAGTATTAGTATGGCTATATTAGCCGTTACGTTTTTTCTGAATTTCTTCAGAAACATTTTTTGGAACTTCTTCATAATGGTCAAATTCCATAGAGTACGTTGCACGTCCTTGAGTTGCAGAACGAAGGTCAGTTGAGTAACCAAACATCTCAGCAAGTGGTACAAAGGCATCAACAATTTTATTCCCTGAACGGTCACCCATGTTGTTAACTTGTCCACGACGACGGTTAAGGTCACCGATAACATCACCCATATAATCCTCAGGTACTTCAACTTCAACTTTCATCATTGGCTCTAAGATTGATGGTCTAGCTTTACGACAACCTTCTTTAAAACCCATTGAAGCAGCAAGTTTAAATGCCATTTCATTTGAATCTACATCATGGTATGAACCATCATATAATACGATATCAATATCTTCCATAGGGTAACCAGCAAGAACACCGCTATTCATTGTCTCAGCACAACCTTTTTCAACTGCAGGGATAAATTCTTTAGGAATCGCTCCACCTTTGATTTCATTATGGAAAACAAAACCTGTTCCAGCAGTACCTGGCTTGATTCTAAGATAAACATGACCGAATGCACCACGACCACCTGATTGCTTAGCATATTTATACTCTTGCTGAACTTCATCTTTAATTGACTCACGGTAAGAAACCTGTGGAGCACCAACTTCAGCAGCAACAGCAAATTCTCTTCTCATTCTGTCAACAAGAATTTCTAAGTGTAACTCACCCATTCCTGAAATTATTGTTTGACCTGTTTCTTCATCTGTAGCAACTCTAAAAGATGGGTCTTCAGCAGCTAGTTTACTAAGTGCAATACCCATTTTTTCTTGGTCAGCTTTAGTTTTTGGCTCAACTGCAACAGAGATAACCGGCTCAGGGAAGTCCATTCTCTCAAGAACAACTTTTTCACCGATAGTTAAAGTATCACCCGTAGTAGTCGATTTCAGACCAACAACTGCACCGATTTCACCAGCATAAATTTCTTTAACTTCTTCACGCTTGATAGCATGCATTTTCACGATACGGCCAATTCTTTCTTTTTTATCTTTAGTAGTATTATGAACAAATGAACCTGATTCTAATGAACCTCGATAAACACGAATAAAAGTTAATACTCCAACAAATGGATCAGTCATAATTTTAAACGCTAAAGCTGCAAAATCACCCTCATTCGAAGATGGAACTGCTACATGCACTTCTTCATCATCCATCAATGTGCCAGTAATTGGTGCACACTCTGTTGGCGCAGGTAAGTATGCAACAACAGCATCTAGTAAAGTCTGAATACCTTTATTTTTAAATGCAGTTCCGCAAGTCATAGGAACAATTGCCATACCAAGTGTAGCTGCTTTTATAGCTGCAGAAATCTCTTCTTCTGAAATCTCTTCACCATCTAGGAATTTTTCTGCAAATTCATCATTACCATCTACTTCAGATATTGATTCAAGCATTTTTTCTCTATATTCATTTGCTTTATCTAGCATATCGGCAGAAATTTCTTCAACATGATAGTTTGAACCCATTGCTGCATCTCTGTCCCATACAATTGCTTTCATCTTAACAAGATCTACAACACCGTCAAATTTATCTTCAGCACCAATTGGTAGTTGAATAGGAACAGGATTACCTTTTAGACGGTCACGTATTTGACTCTCAACTTCATAAAAGTCTGCACCAGTTCTGTCCATCTTGTTAACGAAAACAATTGATGGAACTTTATAACGATTTCTTTGTCTCCATACTGTCTCTGATTGAGGCTGAACACCACCAACAGCACAGAATACCGACACAGCACCATCTAGCACACGCATTGAACGCTCAACTTCAATAGTAAAGTCAACGTGACCCGGAGTATCGATAATATTTATCTGCTTTCCATCCCACTCACACGTAGTAGCAGCAGATGTAATCGTAATACCTCTTTCTTGCTCTTGTTCCATCCAGTCCATAGTAGCAGCACCATCATGAACCTCACCAATTTTGTGTTCAACACCAGTATAGAACAAAATTCTTTCAGTTGCAGTAGTTTTCCCTGCATCAATGTGTGCAGCAATACCTATATTTCTTACATCTTCTAATTTATGTGATCTTGCCATTTTTTTCAATGCCTTAAAGTTATTTATTTAGAGAGTTGGACCTCTTTTATAAAAGGGTTTTTACCATTTTATAAAAGAGGTCATTAGAGGATTCCCTGCCATATTCATGGCAAGGATAGTCCAACTTAATTCTTAGATATTACCAACGGTAGTGAGCAAATGCTTTATTTGCTTCAGCCATTCTATAAGTATCTTCTTTTTTCTTAAATGCATTACCTTTATCAGATGAAGCATCCATTAATTCATTTGCTAATCTCTCAGCCATTGTTCTTTCATTTCTCTTACGAGAAGCATCTATTAACCATCTAATTGCTAGTGAAAGTTGACGCACTGGGCGTACTTCTACTGGAACTTGGTATGTAGCTCCACCAACACGACGGCTTTTTACTTCTATAATAGGTTTAATATTCTCAATAGCTTCATTAAAAGTATCTATACCTGTTTTTTCGCTGCGAGAGCTAACTATGTCCAAAGCGCTGTAAATAATTTTTTCAGCTGTACTTTTTTTACCGTCGTACATAATTTTATTTATAAATTTTGTTAAAATTTTGCTTGAATAAACAGGGTCAGGCATAATTTCACGAACGGGAGCTTTTCTTCTTCTCATTTTTTTTCCTTCTTCAATTTTTTCAAATTTACTCAAAACATTTATGTTTATTTAAAACTTGTAAAGTGTTCTTAAGCTTACAAAGTTTCTTTAGAAACTAATCTTTTCTAAATCATAAAGTCCTGTAGTTAGCTTGAATATAAGGGCGCTAACGCCTATACTATAATTTGCCAGGCAAATTTTTGTGCTGTGCTTTTAAAAGAGTTGACTATTTTTTAGCTTTTGCTTTTTTAGTTCCATATTTAGAACGAGCAACAGTACGGTTAGCAACACCAGCAGTATCTAGTGCACCACGAACGATATGGTACTTAACACCCGGTAAATCTTTGATACGACCGCCACGAACAAGAACAATTGAGTGCTCTTGAAGGTTATGGCCTTCACCACCGATATATGAAATAACTTCAAAACCTGAAGTTAAACGAACTTTTGCAACTTTTCTTAAAGCTGAGTTTGGTTTTTTTGGTGTAGTTGTGTAAACACGAGTACAAACACCACGACGTTGTGGGCACGAGACAAGCGCTGGTGATTTTGATTTTTTAATCACTGCTTTACGCTCATTACGAATCAATTGATTGATTGTAGGCATACAATTCCTTTCTTTATTTGTTCCAGTAGAATTTAACCCTCTAAAATTTTAGAGAATTATAAACACGGAATTTTATATAAATAGTGATTAAAGTTAGCTTATTTTAAGTATGAATTAATATTAATTCTATTATTTGAGAAGGGTGTATGATTTTAGCGTATGAAATTCTTCATACGCTAAATGAAAAAAGTTATATACTTAAATTATATTTCAAATATAAGTTCTTGATTTTTGTATATACCTGTTCCAACAGGAATAGTACGACCAATAATTACATTTTCTTTTAGGTTATCCAAATTATCCACTTTTGCAGAAACTGCAGCTTCTGTCAATACCTTTGTTGTATCTTGGAACGATGCAGCAGATATAATACTATCAGCACTTACAGCAGCTCTTGTAATACCAACCAAAAAAGGCTCAGCAATTGCCGGACGACCGCCAAGACGAATTATCTTCTGATTTTCTAGTGCGAACTTAGATTTAGATATCAAATCACCTTCAATAAATTTAGTATCTCCAGACTTAACAATTTTTATTTGTCTTAACATCTGAGTGAAAATTACCTCAATATGTTTATCTGCAATATTTACACCCTGAGAACGATAAACTTGCTGTACTTCACTTACAAGGTAATTATAAAGTGCTTTAACACCCATAATTCTTAACAGCTCATGAGAAGAAAGGATACCCGTAGTTAATCTCTCTCCAGAGTGAACAAAATCACCTGGATTGACAACTGGGACATGAGACTTGTCAACAAAATATTCTTTAATAATTCCTGTCTCTGATGCAACAACTATTCTTACTTTACCACGAAGTAGTTTACCAAAGCTAACAATACCGTCAATTTCAGATATAAGTGCCGTAGCTTTTGGACGACGACCTTCAAATAATTCAGATACACGAGGAAGACCACCGGTGATATCACTTGATTTTTGAAGCGCCTTAGGTGTCTTGGCTATAATATCTGCTATCTTTACTGTTGCGCCATCTGAAATAAATATAGATGATTTTGGATCAATTGGATATTTAAGGAGTTCCCCATCTTCAGTTGCGATTACAATTGCCGGTTTATAATCTCCGGAAATATGATCATTAATCATAAGTCTAGTTTTACCTGTCAATTCATCTAGCTGTTCAGTAGCGGTTGTTCCAGGAAGAATATCTTCATATGATACCGTACCATTTGCCTCTGAAATAATCGGATTTGAATATGGATCCCATTCAGCAATTACTGTTGATTCATCTGTTGATGGTTTTGCTATAAGCGTATTTGATACAACATTTTCATTATCATCAGTGACTATTATTGAACCACGGGCGATATAATGTCGAATTGCTTCACGATTGTTATCATCAACCACAGTTGCAAATAAACCTTTCTCAACTACTTCATATCCAGATTTTAAACCTTCAAATCTTTCTAAATAATCACCTCTTAACAAGAAGTATTTAACTACACCTATTTCTTTGGCGTATGTTTTTTGAGTTACAGGGGCACCGTCTTTTACCATTACTTCTGATGCATAAGGGATATGACTCGGAACATTCCATCCGTCTTTAATTGTCTCAACAATAGACTCAAACTCTTTTACCTCAGAACCGTCTTCATAAGGAAAATAGTATTTACCCTCAATTTGACCGCTAACTCCTGCTAATTCATTTGCTTTTGCAATCTCATTTTTACGAAGGACATATCGTACTGTCTCACTTGGAGATGTAACACTAACTAGCACTTCATCATGAATAGTTTCTATCTTTATTTTACCGCTAAAAGGAGCTTTGATTTTTGGCTCAACCAGTAAAACACCTGCATTTCTTCTGTTAGCTACAATATTTTTACCATCTTTAGAAGCATAAGTTTTAAGATTATAATATCTAATAAAACCCTCTTTAGTTGCAACTACCTGTCTTTCTTGTGCTGTGCTAGATGCAGTACCACCAACGTGGAATGTTCTAAGCGTAAGCTGAGTACCAGGCTCACCAATTGACTGTGCTGCTACAATACCCACAGCTTCACCGGTACGAACAATCTTTCCGGTAGCTAAGTTTACTCCATAACATAAAGCACAGATTCCATCTTCACTTTTACATGTAGTTGGAGTTCTGATATGAGCAGATCTGATTCCGGCATCAGCAATAACTTTTGCACTGATTTCGTCGAGTAAAGAACCCTCTGCAAAAAGAATTTCATTACTTATCGGGTCAATGATATCATCAGCCAATACCCTACCGTTTAATCTATCTTCTAGAGACTCAATTAAAGTATTGTGATCACTAATATCTGAGATTTCTATTCCCTCATGTGTATGGCAATCATGCTCAACAACTTTAACATTTTGGGCAACATCAACAAGTTTACGAGTCAGATAACCAGCATTTGCCGTTTTAAGTGCAGTATCGGCAAGACCTTTTCTAGCACCGTGAGTTGAAATAAAATACTCAACTACATTTAGTCCCTCTTTAAAGTTAGAAATAATCGGAGTCTCAATAATTTCACCACTTGGTTTAGCCATAAGACCACGCATACCAGCTAACTGACGAATTTGAGCAGCAGAACCACGAGCACCTGAATCAGCCATCATGTGAATCGAGTTAAATCCATCTTTATCTGTTTGAACTAAATCCATCATCTGAGTAGCTAGTGTATTATTTGTATCTGTCCAAACATCAATTATTTTATTATATCTTTCTTGTTCAGTTAAAAGACCTGCTTCAAATTGCTTTTGAATCTCTAAAACCCTATTTTTTGATTCAGTAATTTTGGCTACTTTTGTCTTAGGAACAATAATATCATCTATAGATATAGATACCCCAGACTCGGTAGCATGTTTGAAACCTAGATCTTTTAAATCATCTAAATATGTTGCCGTAACACCCATACCTGCATATTTCTGAACATAATCAACTGTTTCATTTATGGCTTTTTTCTTCATAACTCTATTCCATAATTCTATTGGAACTAAATCAGGTAAAATAGCTTTTAATAACATACGCCCCGCTGTTGTATGGATAATTCTTCCATCAACGCGCGTTCTGATTTTAGCATGAAGGTCAAGTGCATCATGTTCAATCGCAATTCTTACTTCATCCACGTTGGCAAAAAGTTTATTAGAACCTTTTACCCCATTTTTTTCTAAAGTTATATAATAAATACCAAGAACCATATCCTGAGACGGTGTAGCAATCGCCTTACCTGAAGCAGGAAGTAAAATATTCATTGAAGCAAGCATTAAAACTTTTGCCTCTGCTATAGCTGCAGAGCTGAGTGGAATATGTACGGCCATCTGGTCACCATCAAAGTCGGCATTAAATGCAGCACAGACCAATGGATGTAACTGAATAGCTTTGCCATCTATGAGTATCGGGTGAAATGCCTGAATAGAAAGCTTGTGAAGCGTTGGTGCACGGTTAAGCAAAATTGGATAACCATCAACGATTTCTGCCAAACATTCCCACACTTCATTCGTAGTATCTTCAATCATTTTTTTAGCAGCTTTAACTGTTGTCGCATAACCTTTATCTTCAAGTTTAGCAATCAAATGCGGCTTAAACAGCTCTAGAGCCATTTTTTTAGGTAAACCACACTGATCCATTCTTAAAGATGGTCCAACTACAATTACAGAACGACCAGAAAAGTCAACACGTTTTCCAAGTAAGTTTTGACGGAAACGTCCTTGTTTACCTTTAATAATTTCACTTAAAGATTTAAGTGGACGTTTGTTAGCACCTTTTACAGCATTAGCACGACGACCATTATCAAAAAGAGCATCAACTGATTCCTGAAGCATTCTTTTTTCATTTCTTACAATAATTTCAGGAGCCTCAAGTTCAACTAAACGCTTAAGTCTTTGGTTACGGTTAATTACACGACGATATAAGTCATTTACATCTGAGACTGCAAACTTACCACCATCGAGAGAAACTAGAGGTCTTAAATCTGGTGGAAGAACCGGTAATACTGTCAACATCATCCAAGCAGGATTATTTCCTGAATTTAAAAATGATTCAATAACCTTAAGTCTTTTAGCAATTGTTTTTGTTTTCGCTTCACTTTTTGTTTCATTGATAGCCTCTTTTAGGTTACTAAACAAGTCAACCAAATCAATAGAATCAAGTAAATCACGGATAACTTCTCCACCCATTCTAGCCTTAAAGCCAAGCTCTCCAAATCTTTGAACTAAAGTACGATATTGTTCCTCATTTAGAACATCATACTGGAGTACCTGCGTTTTTTGATCAGCATCATAATATGCTTCTCCGCCAGACTCAACAATATAAGCTTCGTAATAAAGTACGCGTTCAAGATCCTTCATTTTAATACCTAAAAGTGTACCAATTCTTGATGGTAATGAACTTACATACCAAATGTGTGCAACTGGAGTAACTAGTTCAATATGCCCCATTCTATGACGACGAACTTTAGTGCTTGTAACTTCAACGCCACATTTTTCACACACAACACCTTTATAACGCATCTTTTTATATTTACCGCAAAGACATTCATAATCTCTCACAGGGCCGAAAATTTTAGCACAAAAAAGCCCATCACGTTCAGGCTTTAGTGTACGGTAATTAATAGTTTCAGGCTTTTTAACTTCGCCATGACTCCAAGACATCACTTTCTCCGGGGAAGCTAAGCGAAACTGTATTTGTTTAATGTCTGTTGGTCTTTTATCTTCAGTTATTACTACTGGTGCTAATTTACTCATTATCTTGAACCTCGTCTAAAATCTCTACATCAAGAGCTAGTGCCTGTAGCTCTTTTGTTAATACAAATAGTGTTTCAGGTATACCAGAAGCTGGCACTAATTCACCTTTAGTGATAGCTTTGTATGCACGAACACGACCATCAACATCATCTGATTTGATAGTAAGCATCTCTTTAAGAACAGCCGAAGCACCATAAGCCTCAAGCGCCCATACTTCCATCTCACCAAATCTCTGACCACCAAACAAGGCTTTACCACCAACCGGTTGTTGTGTTACTAAAGAATATGGTCCAGTCGAACGGGCATGAATTTTTTCATCCACTAAGTGATGAAGTTTCAGAATATACATGTAGCCGACATTAACACGTTCTTTTATTTTTTCACCTGTTTTACCGTTATAAAGTACAGTTTTGCCATCATGATCCATTTTTGCTAACTTAAACAGCTCAGCAAATTCTTTCTCATTTACACCTTCAAAAATTGGTGTTGCAAATCTAACACCATTTGACCAGTCACGAGCATATCTTAAGAATTTTTCATCACTCATAGCACCGATGACTTCCACTGCATTCATCATGCCTGCGACATCAGCAATTGTAATCATTTTTGAGCGAAGATTGTCTATAAAATCTTTTTGTTTATTTTCAAACTCAGCTAAGATTTGGTTACCAAGCTCACGCCCAGCCATACCTAAGTGCATCTCTAAAACTTGTCCGATATTCATACGGGATGGAACACCAAGTGGATTTAAACATACATCCACACTTCTACCATCTTCCATATAAGGCATGTCAACTTCTGGTACGATTATTGAAACGATACCTTTATTTCCGTGGCGACCCGCCATTTTATCACCGACTTTTAGTTGTCGCTTAGTTGCTATATAGACTTTGACATATTTAACTACACCGTTTGGTAAAATATCATCTTTTTCTAAGATTGTTAATTTTTCCTCATGTTCATCACGAAAGATTCTTTTTTGCTTTTGAAAATAATTTTTAGTTTTGTTATATTCTGATTGAATACTTTCACTAAAAGATTTTACAATAGCATTCATCGCAAAACGATTTACTTCAAGTAAATCATCTCCATTAATGAGATCACCAACTTTATATTCCGTATCACCAATTTTAATATCTGCGATTAGAGTCTCTTTTGTTAAGAGTCTAGTTACTCTTAACATTTCTTCTTTATCTATCATAAGAAGTCGATCATAATGCTCTCTCTCAAGATAATCACGTTCCTCTTTTTCAAGTTCTAGAGCACGAGGATCTTTGTCATAACCTTTTTTAGTAAATATTTTCACATCAACTACAACACCTTCCATACTTGGAGGGCAATATAAAGATTTGTTGACAACATGTCCTGCTTTTTCACCAAAAATCGCACGAAGAAGTCTCTCTTCTGGAGTAGGCTTAACTTCACCCTTTGGTGACACTTTACCAACCAAAATCATACCGCCCGAGATATTGGTACCGATTTTTACGATGCCACTCTCATCAAGATGAGAAAGTTCATCATCTCTAACATTTGGAATATCACGAGTAATCTCTTCAACTCCATGTTTTAACTCTCTAGCTTCAACTTCTTTTTCATAAATGTGAACAGATGTAAAAGCATCTTTACGAATTAATCTTTGTGAAATAACAATCGCATCTTCGTAATTGTAACCATGCCAAGGCATAAATGCAACCATAGCGTTTACACCAAGGGCAAGTTCTCCCTCATCCATGTTTGGACCATCAGCAATTACCTGACCTTTAGTAACTATATCACCAACATTCACAATCGGCTTTTGATCAAACGATGTATTTTGGTTTGTACGAAGATTTTTCTGTAATGGATAATAATCTATATAGATTTCTCCATCTTCTTCACCCATAACATAAATATGTCTTCCATCCACCTTTTCAATTGTACCGGCACGGAGTGATTTAACACATTCCCATGAATCACGAGCAACAAGTTTTTCAACTCCCGTTCCAACTATTGGTGCATTAGTTCTCATAAGAGGTACTGCCTGACGTTGCATGTTTGATCCCATTAGAGCACGATTGGCATCATCATGTTCTAAGAATGGAATAAGTGAAGCCGCAACACCTACAACCATATGAGATGATAAGTCTGCGTATTCACATACATTGGGCTTACGCATTAAAATCTCACCATCTTTTCTAACAGATATGATTTCTTCAATAAATTGACCATTACCATCAACTTTGTTAGAAGCTGCTGCTATTTGCTTACCCTCTTCTTGAGTAGCTGTTAAATACACAACTTCAGAAGTAACTTTTCCATCTTTAACTATTTTATATGGTGCTTCAATAAAACCATGCTCATTAACTTTTGAGTATGTAGCAAGAGTATTGATAAGACCGATATTTTGACCCTCTGGAGTCTCAATCGGGCATATACGACCATAATGAGTCGGGTGAACGTCACGTACTTCAAAGCCAGCTCTTTCTTTAACAAGACCACCCTCACCAAGAGCCGATAAACGACGCTTATGGGTAACCTCTGAAAGTGGATTCGTTTGATCCATAAACTGAGACAATTGCCCACCAGAGAAAAATTCCATAATAGTAGATGTAATCATTTTAGAATTAATCAAATCATGTGGCATAAGCTCAGCCATTGGACCACTCATTGTAGACAACTTATCACGAATAGCTTTTTGCATCTTTACTAAGCCATTATGTAACTCATTTCCTAAAAGTTCCCCGATAGAGCGGATACGACGATTTCCCAAGTGATCTCTATCATCAATATGACCTTGACCATTTTTAACTTTAATAACATATTTAACAGAATTGATAATATCTTCATGCGTTAATACAGTTACATATTCAGGGATATTCATCCCAAGTTTATGATTCATTTTCATACGACCAACTTTCGTCAAGTCGTATCTTTCAGGGTCAAAAAATAGTTGGTTTACAAATGCTTTTGCAGCATCTTTTGTTACCGGTTCACCTGGTCTCATAACTTTATAGATACGAATTGCAGATAAATCATTTTCATCTTCAATATCTTCGGTTTGTTTTAACAATTTAAGTGAATCAGCATCTGCTATAAATGCATTTACAACAGAAGCATCAACACCATCAGCTAAATCATTTGCAATATTGAATTCAGTTATACCGATTTCAGCCATTTTTTTCAGCTTAGCTTCATCTATGCTAGCCATAGTATCAAAAAGAATTTCACCTGTCTCTGGATCTATTATTGGCTGTGCCAAGTATCTGTCAAGTAAAATTTCCAGTGGATACTCTACTTCCTTCAATCCATCCTCAACAAACTTTTGTGCTCTTTTCAAAGAAAGTCTTTTCCCAGTTGAGAGAAGAACTGTTCCGTTTAAATCGACCAAGTCATAGTCTAATCTAGATGAATAATTATTTGGATTAAACTCCATTGAAAATTTATTATTCTCAATTTTAATTGTCTGAATTGGATAAAATAATTTTAATATATCTTGTTTAGAATAACCCAAAGCACGGAACATGATAGTTACTGGAACTTTACGTCGTTTGTTGATTCTTACATAAAGTATATCTTTAGGATCGTATTCAAAATATAGCCATGAACCACGATCTGGTATGATTTGACCGGTATAAATACGTTTGTTACCAGCTGTAGTTGATTCTTCTTCTTTAAAAATAACACCAGGAGATCTGTGAAGCTGATTTACAACAACTCTTTCAACACCGTTAATAATAAAAGAAGTCCGTTCAGTCATCAATGGAATATCACGGACAAATATACTTTGTTCTTTAATATCTTTTACGCCAAGCTTTTCTTTAGTATTTTCATCTCTATCCCACATAATAAGGCGAGTTTTCATTCTTAATGATACTGCGTACGTAAGACCTCTTTCCATACATTCTCTAACTGTATATTTAGGTCTCCCAACTTCACTTCCAAGGTACTCAATAGTTAATCTATTTTGAGAATCATGAATAGGAAAAGCTGATTGAAATACATTTTCAATGCCACTAGTAGTTCTATCTTTATCTTCTAGCATTAAAAAGCTATTATATGAACTTTGTTGTAGTTGGAGTAAATTAGGTACTTCAATTTCTTGTGGGGTTTTAGAGAAATCTACACGAAGACGGTTTCCGGAGTATAAAGTGTTTAACATAGGCTACCTCGATGAGTTGTTAATTAGGGGCTTAATTATTAAATTAAGCGTATATTATCTAAGCGTCCCTAGATAATTTTTGAGCTCTAAAATCAGAGCTGAGTTTTAAAGTGCTTATAAACGACATAAGGGCACTTTTACAATAAGACTAAATCTCATTGTAAAAGCGCCCAAAAAGTACACTAAGGTAACATAGGAAAGTTTTAGTACTTTTCCTATGTCGCGCTTTAGCGCAGAATTATTTAATTTCTACAGTAGCACCAGCTTCTTCAAGCTCTTTTTTAGCTGCTTCAGCAGTATCTTTATCTACACCTTCTTTAATTATTGAAGGTAAAGCTTCAGTTGCTTCTTTTGCTTCTTTTAAGCCAAGGCCAGTAAGAGCACGAACAGCTTTAATAACACCAATTTTCTTAGCGCCGGCATTTGTAAGAACAACATTAAATTCAGTTTTTTCTTCAGCAGCCTCACCACCAGCAGCAGCACCGCCAGCCATAGCTACAGGTTGAGCAGAAACTCCAAACTTTTCTTCAAATTCTTTTACTAATACAGAAAGTTCTAATACAGAAAGTCCTGATATAAATTCTAATACATCTTCTTTAGTTATTGCCATAATATTTTCCTTTAATTTATTTCATAAATTCAAGGGAAGCTTTTCCCTATCATTTATCACAGTAGTGGAAATCAAAACATCTTTTCTCTTGAAAAAGGTGCTATTGGGGTTTAATCCCTAAAATTCCACTACTTACGCTAACACTTGTTTCTACAAGCTTAACGTGTGGCATCTGCCACACATATTCAGCGAAGAGCTCAAAATGTCAGTATTATTCAGTCTGAGAAATCAGACAACTCCAAATGTTAGCTATTAAGCTTCTGCTTCTTTCTTTTGTCTAAGAGCATCAAGACCAACTGTAAAGTTGGCAACAGGTGCCATCCAAGTTGCAGCAAGCATTGCAAGTAATTGCTCACGTCCCGGAAGTTTAGCGAATGCTTCAACTTTAGCAGCATCAGACGCTGTGCGATCAATATATGCAGACTTAATTACAAATTTATCATTCTTTTTAGCAAAATCAGAAACTACTTTAGAAGTAGCTACAGAATCTTCACCCCAAACTAATATATTTGTATCTTTAAGCGCAACACCATTCAACTCAGCATTAGTAAGTGCAACAGTTGCTAAAGTATTTTTAACAACTTGTACTTTTGCTTCTTTAGCGCGAGCTTCATTTCTTAAACTTTCTAATTCAGAAACGCTCAAACCTTTATAATCACAAAAGATTACAGTTTGGGCAGTTTTGAATTCATTAGAAAGTACTTCAATAATTTCAGCTTTTTGTGTTTTTGTCATAGAGTATATCTCCTTTCTAGACAACACTTCAAATAGGTAAGGAATTTTCCTAATATTAAGCTTTCGCCCCCATTATCTTTAGTCCATAAAATGCAGTTACAAAAGTAAATTTAAGTAACTTTGATATGCTTTACACATAAAACATGTCAAAGTTACTCAATGGGCAAAAAGCCCATCATAGTAAAAATAAAATTATTTAATGTCTGCTAATTCCATAACATCTAATTTTACAGCAGGACTCATAGTAAGAGAAAATGCTGCACTCTTAATATAACGACCTTTTGCAGATGCAGGTTTTTGTTTATTGATTGCAGCAATAAATGATGCCAAATTTTCAGCAATTTTATTGGCATCAAAGCTAGCTTTACCTATTCCAGCATGAATATTACCTTTTTTGTCTACACGAAAGGCAACTTGACCACCTTTCACATTTGTGACAGCATTAGCAACATCTGGTGTAACTGTACCAGTTTTAGGATTAGGCATCAAACCTTTTGGCCCAAGTA
>Ga0316206_1002063_pt1 | contig 14805 bp, 14 predicted proteins | sample 6monthpyrite_MG_FD_204942 | JGI IMG/M metagenome (GOLD analysis project Ga0316206, IMG submission 204942) | Microbial mat bacterial communities from mineral coupon in-situ incubated in ocean water Damariscotta River, Maine, United States -... | ecosystem: Environmental > Aquatic > Marine >...
CGTGGATCACGTACCGTATCGGCTGATCCCAGCTCACCAGCGACTGTGGAGAAGCGAATGAACATTTCACATTCATTACCGATATTTTCAAACAGCTTGGCGCGAGTGTATTTTGAAATATCGCCCGTTACTTTAAATGTACCGTAAGCACCGGCTCCCTTTGCATGTACCACGCGCTCGGGTACACGCTCACGATTAAAGTGCGCTAACTTCTCAAGCAGATGTACATCTTGCATCAATATTGGGCCGCGTTCACCGGCCGTCATAGAGTTCTGGTTGTCTGCTACAGGGCAGCCGGCTGCTGTGGTCATAACTGTTTTTTTATCACTCATTGCTTTCTCCTAATTTTTATAGTGTCCGCCGCTTTTGAATTAATCAATCCAGGTTTAGTGCCGGCTTGAGTGAAATAATAGGGATAATTCACTTATAGGTGAAATCGTTTATAATTATCACAGTAATAGTTAAAAACTATTAATGCGGTTTTACACAAAAGCAGAGTCCAATATGAACCTAAGAGACCTTAAATACGTTGTAAGCGTGGCGGAAAGCCATCATTTTGGTAAAGCGGCAGAGCGCTGTTTTGTAAGCCAGCCCACTCTCAGTGGGCAGATTAAAAAGCTGGAAGAAGAGTTAGGTATCAGTATCTTCGAACGAACCAAACGTTCTGTTGAAGTAACGCCTGTAGGGGAGATGATATTGAACCATGCTCGCAAAATCCTGGAGCAGGTAGAGGATATTGAGCAAGTCGCTCAAACCTTTGAAGACCCACTGGCAGGATCATTGCGAATTGGCGCAATACCCACACTCAGTCCTTACTTGATGCCGTCAATCTTAATGCCACTTAAAAACACGCACCCACAAATGATACTGGTACTCTCAGAAGAACTTACCGACACCTTGACAGAACGCCTGAAAAATCACGAGATAGATGCGGCATTAATAGCAACAGAAGTAGACGAGCAGGAATTTGGTGTAATGCCATTATTCAAAGAGCCGTTTTGGTTAGCTTATCCCTGTGATCACCCCATAGCCAGTAAAGCTGAAATTGGTCGAGCGGACCTGGATGGCGCCGATTTACTGTTATTAGCTGAAGGTCACTGTCTGGCAAAACAGGCCATGGATATTTGTCATCAAAATCGACAAGATCAGGGCGACATGGCTGATTTGCGGGCTTCAAGTTTAGAAACATTATTTCAAATGGTGAGTGCAGGTTTTGGTTCAACTCTTGTTCCTGCATTGGCGATGCGAGGCACCTGGAGAAGTGATGAGGGCATCAGCACATGCAAACTAAAACTTAACGATGCCTATCGTTGCATCTCACTAGTTTATCGAAAGAGCTACCCGCGACAACAGGCACTGGATGCATTTGCGCAGGTTATTGTTGAGAATTTGCCAGATTCTGTTGAGCGGCTAGCAAAAGAAAAAAGATAACCTCTAGCCACAGCCAGAGCGTATTGTTTCTTGCTTGATGATCAGGCAATTAAAAAACTGATTAATCCTAAATGTCTACTTCAGGGTTGTCAGTCACTCAATTGCTTATTTACGAATGTCTGCTTTCGGCCAAAAGCGGAAGCTGATTTATTAAGTAGCAGTGTCTGCTTCAGGGTGTTAAGAGTCTTTTAAAATATACTCATATCTGATAGATGTTGTTTTTCTATAGCCCTCAGTGTTTGTCTGAGGGCAGATGTCATGATTAGTTTTGTAATCGATTAGTTTAAAGGGATCGGACAATCAAATGATGATTTAGCCATGGCTTTGCAGCCCATTGATAAAAAACCACTGGTTTGATCGCAGGCTTTCAGTGCTGCAGCTAGTTTTATACACTCCAGTGGCATATTTTTTTCTTTCTGTTGTTTTTGGGTGAGTTGAGGTTGCGCTCGTCGCTGACTGTTTTTAAGTGCCTGCGCTTTTAGTTTGTTGTTTTCTTCTTCAAGTTTATTCAATCTTGCCTGTACCTGGTCAGCCTTCTTCTTATTGAATGTGGATTCAATCATGGCGCTAATGATGTTGTCTTTGATTCCAAAGTTATTTAAGTTTGAAATCTCTTCAAGACTAAAGTCCTTATAAACGTGTTCGCCGGTTTTGATTTTGGTAGCGATTAATGTGCTGCTCATATTTCTTTCTATCAGATGCAGTATGTCTGATATTTTCATTCTATTAGGGCCAACCTTAAGCAGTTCGTAAGATGCAGGCTGGTATTTTATTGCAACCGGGCATCTCTTAATGAGTGTTGAATATTGATTAATAAAACCCGATCCTTTTTCTATTTTCACAAAATGTGACGATAAGGCATTTGAGAGAAGACTTGAGTTAGGGTATTGCTGGCAAAAACGATAAAGGCCTTGTTCTCCACTGCGGGCTAGTTGGGCGTATGCGTCTTTTTCTTTTTTAAGAATCTTGCTTAACAGTGTGCTCGCCATTTTTTTATAGCGTTTGTCAGTGATGGTGTTGATGTAATGTTGATAACCGGCCGATGAGTTTTCTGCTTTTACATTTTTCCATAATAATTGAGCGGAAGGGTTTGCACGGGGGTGTGATTTTGGAATAATGCCGGGAGTCATTGTGATGGTTCTAATGACTCCATTTCGATTAAGTTTGATTGTTAGTGGTTTGTCGTAGGGTAATTTGATTAGCGCCAGTAATAAATTTGAAACGGTCTTGCTGTGAAATGATTCGCCATTAAGTGACATGATTTTGTCGTCATTTTTAAGACCAGCCAGATCAGCAGGTGAATTTTTAATTATTTTTAATGCATTGATATAGGGTGTTTCATCTTTTAGTTGAATGCCGAGAAATATTCTTTTACCTCGTGTTTTGGCAGCGGCTTCAAAATCACCTGTAGCAAGCATTGCATCCAGTTCACCGTATTGTTGAATAGATTTTCCATCTTTAATTAAGTTATATGAAACCAGTCCGTTAACAGTGTTAAATATTTTGTGCAGGCCTTCGGCTTTTCCATCGGTATAGTCTCCGACGCTAGTGCTATTATTTGAGCCGATGAATGCGCCGCGCCCGTGTAACTCGTTGTTTTTCATACTGCCAATATAGTAACCACCAGTAAATCGTTTTTTGTAGCCTGAGACAATTTCTCCATCGGGCAGGGTGTATTTAATTTTTTGTTGTTTTGGAGGTGGGGTTTGGCTGACGGGTTTGACATTTTGATTGCCGCCGCAGGAAAAAAGCCCAATCGAAATTAGAGTGATAAATATGATTCTATTTTTTATTGTTATCATTGTTAAAAGCCCAGGCTATAGTTTGTAATATCTTCTGATATATTCTAGTGTACTTTCAGCCAGTTTATAACTGCCGTGATCATTTTTTCCTGATGCTGCGTAAATTTATGGTTAGCACCAGTAATCATAATTTGTTTGTAGTTGTCTGAGATGAGCTGTGAACGGTCTTTAGCATGGTAAAAGTCTTTACGGTTGCCGCCATTACCAAACAAATCCAGTACAGGTATATCTGTGTTGATCAAATTTTCTCCGACATTGAGAGGGTGTTCACCATTGTTTCTCATGCCGATGCCAATAAAACCACTGATCTTATGCGAAGGTGTGGCAGCAATATATGCACTTGCCATTCTGCTGCCCATACTGTGACCGATTAAAAAAACTTTTTTAACATGATGATTTTTTGTTAAATACTTAATGCTGTTTTCAATGGTTTGAAATGCTTTCGGAAACAGGTGTCTGTAATCCTGCCAGGCAATTTCATTATCGGTTGGCATTTGTAGTGAAAGGGTGTGAAAACCGAGTTCTTTATTAATTTGTTTTCGTAACGGATCAACGACTAGCCAGTGTGGGTGCTTACCGCGACCGTGACATAAAATTACAGCGGTTGATGTGTTTACGGCCTGTAAAAATGCATGGTCCTGAATCTGGAAGTTGTCACTCTTAATGGTTTTGTTATTGCAGGCGGTAATCAGCAGCAGGCTTAACAGATATAGAGCTGTCTTTTTCATCGTTCGATTGCCAATTGTGAATATTTTGAGTAGCAGCTCTTATGGTAGTTCTGTATTTAATGAATAACAAATGTTATCGAGATAATGAGTCTTTATATTGCTGTGGGGCAGTGTCTGGCTTAAGGTTCTTCTCTAAATGGCTAGATTATTCGCGCTAAGAAATTAGAAGAGATAGCAAATAGGTAAGCTGGTTTACTAATCGAACAACAACAATAATAACTATCTTGTCAGGCTTCGGCCCGATTCAAAGGCCTCGAAAGGGGTCTTTTTTATTTAAGTGATTGATTTAAAATAGATTATTCTAAAGGGTATGAGCTGCTTTTAATACATAATTAGAGACTATATAATCAATAACGTTAGCAAGCAGGCTAACAGTATAAACAGACAGGGAATTCGTCGTACATGTTACCAGTAACAATCCAGCACCCGGATGGTGTTGTCTATCACTTCTATAATGCAAAAGACTCCTGTAGCCGAAAAGGCTCCAGGATTGTTTTCTCTAAAATTGATGAATCCAAAGCATCAAGATTTCTAAGCTTATTTTCCTTTGAAGACCTTTCTAAAATATACAAACTACTACCAAAAAAAGATTTAGAAAGAGCATTTCCAAAGAAACATATTATTAAAGCCTTAACAGCTGGCACCTTATTGGCATTTGAAGAATGCGCTAATGATGATGTAAGTGAAACTGAAATGACTTTATTGCGTCTTGAAATCAAGATGACGCTCAATCAGATTCTAAGTGTCGAGATCGCAGAAGCAGCAGACATTGAAAAATCTCTCGAAAATAAGAATGCTGTGCAGAAAATACTTCTATATAAGCGAGAGTATGACAAAGGATTTATCGATGCTGGTATAGAGTTTTTAACATGGATTAAAGATATCTATGAGGTGGTATCTCCTACAGAAAATTTAAAACGAGCGATTGATGCTGGTTGGGAAACGTATAAAGCAGATTCTCCCGAATGGAGACAAACATTTGCCGATAAACTGAAAGCGTCAAACTACAAAGAAGTTATTGATGCATTGGGGTTTGATCCAGGTAAGTTATCAACGGAGCAGATAGTTGAAATATTTGAGTCTGCTAAATTAATCTATGATGATGAAAAAACACAGGAACTTATTCTTAAGTTTATAAGAGACTATGCGGGGGCTCAGCACTCACTTGAGTGGGCTAACTTCATCGGTAGTGCAGCATTTGATATTGTGCTTACAGCTTTACTGGCATTTGCAACTGGCGGTGTTGGAGCAGTTGCATCTGTAGGAAGTAAAGCTGGCAGGTTAATGAAGCCTTTGGCGAAGTTAGGTGAGAAGTTTTCAGAGCTAGCTAAAAAGCTTAGTAAGAAGTTTAAGCCGAAGAAAAGAAAGAAAACTAAGGTTGGAGGTGGAGATAAAGGGGGTAAAGAGTCCGGTTCGAAGAATAAGAGAGATAAGAATGAAGAGCTTAGTAATTCTGAAAAACAGAAAGCTATCAAAGTCACTGAAGATGCTGATAAACCTCTTGAACCTGTCAATCCTAATAAAGCACAGCATGGACATGGGCATGCAGAGCATGGTCATCAAACTACTGAGACCCAGCAAGAGAATAGAATTAGAACTGGTGTTAAGCCGTCGGGAGAACAAGGTAACCAAACATCAAAGGCTTCAAAATTTTCAACTCCAGAAAAAGAATCTGAGGCTTTAAATAAGGGAAGAAACAAATTAGAGGCAGAAGTTGAAGCGGATAGTATTCCGACAATGGTTAACGGAGAACCAAATAGACATGCCGTTACTGTTGAGTCTGGAGATGCTGATGGATTTGGGGAAAGGTGGGTTCGATCAAAAAATGAGAGTGGTCAAAATTTAAAAGATGCAAATGATAAGTTTATTCCAGAAAAAGATAGTGTAAAATTAGGCAAAGCTAAGCTTATATATGAATATGTCCCTACTAAGGGTGTATGGGAACCAGTAACATATTTTCCAGTTGAGTAAGAGTATTTATGAGTACACAAAATTTAGATGATCTTCTTACAAATGAATTTCTATGTTATTACCATATAGATTTATTACCTATTGACTGGAAAGAGCCTGTTGTTATAAAAAAATTAGCTTCAATAACATCTGGTCGTCTGAATGAGCTTGCTTCAAATTTAGAAGAATTAAAACGAATATTATTGGATATGAAGAACGAACGAAATCACTATCTGAATGAAAAGATTTCTGAAGAGGTAGATATTGAATGGTGTATTGAAGACGATGATTGGAATGCGTATTCAATGTTGTTAGAGGAAATTTTAAAGGGTTTATAAGTTTCGTCATTTTTTGTGAGATTTGACTGACTACAGTATGTTATTTGTATATATTAGTGCTGTGAATATTTAATTTTCATTTATAACGTTGAATAATACATGTTTTGCTGGCTTATGATCATATGCTAAGGATGGATGATTGAAATCAGAGTCTGTGTTGTTCATGCCAATTTTTTCCATAACAGAAATAGAGTTTTCATTAATTTTTGAAGTAAACGAGTAAACTTTTTCTAGTTGTAATGAAATAAGGGCAAATCGTAAAACTTCTTTAGCAGCTTCGGTTGCGTAGCCATTTCCCCAAAACCCTTTTGATAATCGCCAGCCTATTTCTATTCCGGGTGCAAATGGGAGTTGGTCATCAATATCGTGTAGCCCTGTATAGCCAATAAACTCACCGGTGTCTTTAAGTTCGAGGGCCCATAGTCCCCAGCCTCTATTTTGAATAATATCTCTTAAGCGATCAGCGAACTGATTGCTCTCTTCCGTTGTCAGGATATTCGGAAAATATTTCATGACCTCTGGGTCGGCGTTTATTTGTGCAAAGGGCGAAAGGTCTTCATCTTTCCATTGACGTAGAAGTAGTCTTTCTGTTTTGAGTTGTATGATTCTGGCCATAAGTTTGTATTGTATATTATTCTCCAGCCTCTGTAAGAGGCTCGGTGCCCGTTTCACCGCCAAATTTTGGCAGGCTGCTGACTAGGTGAAACCATGGTGCTTTATCAGACATATAGAACTCTGCACTGGCTTCATTATTGATGTCATCGCTAATAGTGCCTCGTAGTATGCTGATGATGCCAGCATATTTTTTGTCAGTGGTTGTGATGCGTGTGCCGCAGGTTTTACAAAAGGTCTGATTGCATTGTTCAGAAACAGCATATGAACTTAGATTCTCTTTGCCCTTTGTTAATGAAAACTTATTGTCGGGCACAATTACCCAGCTTGTGTAGTCAGACCCACTAAGACGTCTGCACATATTACAGTGGCAATGCAGCACCTCTTTTACAGGGAGTTCAATCTGGAACTTTACGGCTTTGCAGAAGCAACTTCCATTTGCTGTGGTGTGCATGGTTATCCTTATGTCGAGACTGGTGATTTTTTAAATACATTAGCAATTCTATATGACTCGATTCCTTGTTTCTATAGGGTGAGTTAAATGGTGTTGGTGCAGTTTACTGAACGAGTCAGACAAGATATCGATAATGAAAGTATGGGTGTCTGATGATTTGATCTTTTGATGATGTGGGCTATAAATCAGTTAGAGGTAAGTTCGACTATTTAGCATGGCCTGAGTAAAAGAATGAAAGATATAGATGCTGTATTAAAAAGTAAAAAGATTCTTATTGTGGATGACGAGTCTTTTATGCGTACCGTGCTTAGCGGTATTATCAAGCACATGGGTTTTATGGGAGTGAGTGAAGCCAGAGACGGGAAATCAGCGCTGGATATGTTAAAAGCTAAATCATTTGATGTGTGTTTTTGTGACTGGGAAATGCCCGGCATGAACGGACTTGATTTGTTTAATGAGATTAAGGCTGATGAATCGTTAAATATGCTGGCTTTTGTTATGGCGACGGGCAACAGTGAGGCAGATAAAGTAAAGGAGGCGATTGACTCTGGCGTCAAAGAATATATAGCAAAACCTTTCAATGAAGATGTGATACGACAAAAACTTATCAAGGTTCTAAGTGCTACCGATAATTGATAGGGTAGCGCTTAAATAAAAACTTTTTTCAAGGGCAGAAAGATTACAGAAATAAGCGTCTCAATAGTTCTGTAGTGTTGTCAGTATAGATACGCGTTAAAAAGTGATCGTGCAATTGCCGCCATTAAACTTTGCTTTGTAAAGAGCAATATCTGCCTGGTTTATAAGTGTTGCAGATTTATCAGTTCTTGTGGGTGTGATTGAAGCAATGCCACAGCTTACAGTTACGTGATCTGAAACAGTGGAATAACCGTGAGGCGTATGGACTTTATCAAGAACATCCTGAAACCGTTTTATTATACGGAATGCACCGGCGTCATCAGTATCAGGAAGAATGACCATAAACTCTTCACCACCATAACGTAATGCAAGATCTGAAGGGCGAGATATAGTCTGGTGCAGGGCAAGTGCAATCGTGTGTAAACAGTCGTCTCCCATTTGATGTCCGTAATGATCATTGTAGGATTTGAATTGGTCAATATCGATCATGGCAATAGAAATAACCCGGTTGTAGCGGATAGCTGTATTCCATTCATTACTTAGGTGTTTGTCTCCATAACGACGATTGGCCAGGTTTGTCAGGTGATCCTGTGTTGCCAGCTGTTCCAGCTCAATATTTTTTTTCTCGAGTTGTATTTTTGAGGCGGTTAAATTGTTGAGTAAATTGGTGTTTTCGTAATGAATCGTCAGAGATTTCTCAATATTTTCTCTGGTATGTCGCGAAAGTAATAATAAGGCAGAAGAAAATATAATTATTAGTAAACCTATACCTGCGTTTATTCGGTCGCCACTAAGTAACGTATTGGTGGTGATCGGTAGTAATGCCGGAATCAGAAATGCAGTGAAAATGTTTTTGTCGATAGCCAGGGTTGTAATAGAAATGCTGGCTAATGTTATCAGCCCGACGGTAAGTATTAACGGTAAAAAGTGTTGGCCAGGTAAAAAACTAATTAGCCCGCAAGAACCAATAACAAGGCCCGTGAAGAAGCTGGAAATAATCAGTCGCTGCTGCCACTTTTCGGGGCGAATATTTTTTTCATGACTACTCTGAAAGGAAAGAGTGAGTAGGCAACGTATCGATAAGACGACAATGATACTAATAAACCAGCCAGTTAAAATAAACTGGTTGGTGTGTGGCCAGGCCATAAAAACCATGATCAACGTAACAATGATATAGCTGGTTAAAGTAAAAGGCTCATCATGATAGATTAATCGTAATCTTTCGATGTCTCTGTTGCTTTTATTGTCATGAAATAGTGTTACGGTCTCTGATGGATCAAAGAACGTCTCGCTATCTCCCTTTCTTTGTAATTTCTGTGTGCGAAAACTGTTCATGTTTTACCTTGTAAAACATGTCGCTATCCTTAGTTATTATTATTTTAGGTTATGTTATATGTATCGGATCAGCAAAACATGCTGTTTGTTATATTGGCTGTTTAGCCTGTTAATTTAATGGTTAATAATTAGCAGCTTCAGTTTATATCACGATAATGACGTATTGTTATGATGCTTATCAAGTATTTTAAATATTTAGATTTAACGCCTTATAAATTCAGACGTTAAGTGTTAAATATCCTGACATAAAAAATTTAGTTAGTGTTTTCCATGCATTTTTCTTTCGTGCTCGGCAAAGCCTGCTGGCGCTTCAATCTTGCCTTCAAAAATATAAGTCGCAATTTTTTCGATATCGGCGCTGCTGACGGAAATTTTAGGCATCAGGCCAAAACGGCGAATAGCACCGCGCATCTGAGTTTTATTTTTGTCTGGCGATGCTACCCAGTCTGTAATTGCATTTACAAATGTAAACTCGTCAGGATAAGTGCCAATATAATGCCGTCTGACACCGGCCATAGGTGGTGCTAGTCTTTTACTCATATCCATGCCACCAGAAAGTCCGTGGCATGATGCGCAGTGTTTGTTAAAAAGTTGTTTGCCATTATCGCTATTTGCCATTGCAATATTTGATGATAAAACACTCAGAGTGAGTACGGCTGTTTGTAATAAATTCATATTAGTGCTCGTATTTAAAAGTACTTACTGATGTTGCTCGGTACTTAGATAACCTTTGAAAATTTGCTGCCATTCTTTTGTGCTTTTTTCAGATAAACATCAAATACCATACAAATATTTCGAATTAACAGCCTGCCCAGTAAGTTTACCTGTAAACTGTTTTCATTGAGTTTTAGTAGTTCGTCATCATGCATGCTTTGCAGTGCAATAAGCTCGTCTTTAAAGTATGTTTTGAATTCAATATCAAATTCAGTTTCTATTTTCGTGTAATTAAGCATGAAATTACACATGAGTTGTTCGATGATGCTTTTTCGCAGCATGTCATCGTTAGTCAGGGTAATACCTTTTTGAATGGGTAGTCTATTTTCATCAATTGCTGTGTAATATTCATCCAGTGTTTTTACGTTTTGACTATACACATTGTTGACTTCACTAATCGATGAAACACCCATTGCTACCATGTCACATTGTGCGTGTGTTGAGTAACCCTGAAAGTTTCGATGCAGCTCACCGTTTTTTTGTGCCGCATTCATCGGGTCGTCGGCTTTTGCAAAATGGTCCATGCCAATATAAACGTAGCCGGCATCAGTCAGTTGCTGAACGCTCTGATTAAAAATAATGAGTTTGTCTTCACCGGCGGGTAGTTCATCTTCATTAATACGGCGCTGCGGTTTGAAGACATGGGGCAGATGCGCATAGTTAAAAAGTGAAATACGATCAGGAGCCATCTGGATCATTTTCTCCAGTGTGTTTTCGAAGCTGCTGATCGTTTGTAAAGGCAGGCCATAAATTAAATCGACACTAACCGAGTGAAAATCATTCTTTCTTGCTGCGTCGATGGTTCTGAAGGTTAAGTCATCTGGCTGAATTCGGTTAACGGCTTTTTGTACTTTCTCGTCAAAGTCCTGAACGCCCAGACTTAATCTGTTGAAGCCTATGTCTCTTAAACCAGCGACCATTTCCGGGCTGCATTCACGCGGGTCAATTTCAATTGAATACTCGCCTTTATCATCATTCCGTAAGCTAAAGTGTTCGGCTGTTTTTTTGAACAGACTTTGCATTTGTTCAAGTGTAATAAAAGTTGGTGTGCCACCGCCAAGATGCAACTGGTCGACAACCCGATCTTTATTATAAAGCTTGCCCTGCATTTCAATTTCTTTGAACAATGCATTTAAATAGGTTTCGGACTTGGAGCGATCTTTGGTTGCAATTTTATTGCAGGCGCAATAAAAACAAATCGTGTCACAAAATGGGATGTGGTAGTACAGCGATAAAGGTTTGTAGTTATCGGTATTGCTGCGTGTAGCGGCTGCCTCATAATCTTTTTGCGTAAAATTTTCGTGGAATTCTATCGCCGTTGGATATGAGGTATAACGTGGACCACTGGTGTTATAGCGGGCAAATTGTTCATTTGTCAGAGAAAGTTTATTCATTGCGGGGGAGACCTGATTAATTACAATAGTATGATAAGTGATGTTTCATCGAAATATAATGATTAATGTCAATTACTTATGCTATTAAATAGATTGGATAATAAAAAAAATAAACCTTGAGTTAAGTAAGGGAATATTAAATATTGCTAATGCAGTAGTTTTTGATTCATATCATTGTTTGCATAAGCCTGTTTCCATATTCTCTTAGGGCGCCAAAGTAGTGTGCATGCACTGCTTTGGCTATCGTATTCATTAACAAGCTACAAAGCAGAGAAAATAAGAATATGGAAAACGAAACGACTTATAACTATCGCGTCGTACGTCAGTTCTCGGTCATGACCGTGGTCTGGGGTATTGTCGGTATGCTGGTAGGTGTGATCATTGCTGCAGAGCTGGTCTGGCCACAGATGAGCTTTGATTTGCCCTGGTTGCATTTCGGACGCTTACGTCCTTTGCATACTAATGCTGTCATCTTCGCCTTTGGTGGATCGGCTTTATTTGCAACCTCTTATTATGTGGTGCAGCGAACCTGCCAGGCACGATTGTTTGGCGGCAAATTAGCTGAATTCACTTTCTGGGGCTGGACCCTGGTTATTTTACTGGCAGCCATTACATTGCCGTTGGGTTATACCAGTGGTAAAGAGTATGCAGAGCTGGAATGGCCGATTGATATTCTGATCGCCGTGGTCTGGGTCAGTTACGCCGTCGTCTTCTTTGGTACGATCGTAAAACGTAAAACGCCTCATATTTATGTGGCCAACTGGTTTTTCGGTGCCTTTATTATAACGGTTGCGATTTTACATATCGTTAACTCGGCGGCGATGCCAGTGAGCATGATGAAATCGTACTCTGCTTATTCCGGTACCATCGATGCGATGGTGCAGTGGTGGTATGGTCATAATGCAGTGGGCTTTTTCTTAACAGCTGGTTTCCTTGGTATCATGTATTACTTTGTACCGAAGCAGGCAGGTCGTCCTGTATTTTCATATCGTTTATCAGTGGTGCATTTCTGGGCGCTGATCTCTACTTATATGTGGGCCGGTCCTCACCATTTACATTACAGTACGCTGCCTGACTGGGCACAGTCTGTTGGTATGGCCTTTTCATTGATTCTGCTGGCGCCATCATGGGGCGGTATGATCAACGGTATCATGACCTTATCCGGTGCATGGCATAAGCTGCGTACTGATCCTATCTTACGATTCCTGATTGTTTCATTGTCTTTCTATGGTATGTCGACCTTCGAAGGCCCGATGATGTCAATTAAGACGGTTAACGCGTTATCACACTTTACTGACTGGACGATTGGTCATGTGCATTCAGGTGCATTAGGCTGGGTTGCGTTAGTCACGATCGGTGCGATGTATATGCTGATTCCAAAAGTGTTTGGTAAAGACGGTATGTATAGCAACAAAATGATTGAGCAGCACTTCTGGATTGCAACGATTGGTATCGTGCTTTATATCGCTTCAATGTGGGTATCGGGCATCATGCAAGGTCTGATGTGGCGCGCTGTTAATAGCGACGGCACATTAACTTATAGCTTCGTTGAATCTCTGGCACGTATGTATCCTTACTACACCATTCGACTGGTGGGTGGTCTGCTGTTCTTTATCGGCATGCTGATCATGGCGTACAACGTTTATAAAACCATAACCGGCCCAGCTAATGTGCACAGTGCTAATAACACTAATGCGCAAACTGCATAGGAGGATCAGACATGAGTCATGAAGTAGTTGAAAAAAATATAGGACTGATGGCCGTTCTGATCGTTATTGTGATCAGTTTTGGTGGTCTGGCAGAAATCGTACCGTTGTTCTTTTTACAGGAAACAACGGAGCCGGTTGAAGGTTTAAAACCTTATTCAGCATTACGCGTTGAAGGACGAGACATTTATATTCGTGAAGGCTGTTATTTATGTCATTCACAAATGATCCGTCCTTTCCGTGCTGAGACTGAACGTTATGGTCATTATTCCGTAGCAGGTGAATACGTATACGATCACCCGTTCCAGTGGGGATCAAAACGTACCGGGCCTGATCTGCATCGTGTTGGTGGTCGTTACAGTGATGACTGGCATCGTGCGCATTTAATGAACCCACGTGATGTTGTACCGGAATCAAATATGCCTTCATTCCCGTGGTTAGCGGAGACAATGGTTGATGCTGATGGTACGGCTGGAAAGATGAAAGCATTACGCATTGTTGGTTTGCCTTACACCGATGAAGAAATTGCAAACGCAAAATCTGAAGTTGAAGGAAAAACAGAGATGGATGCGCTGATTGCCTACCTGCAAGAATTAGGTACGGCGCTGAAAACGCGGAGGTAAGTGAAATGGATATGTCAGATTTCAGATCATTTTACACCGTCGCCCTGCTGATAATTTTTGTCGGCATCTGGGCCTGGGCATGGAGTCGAAGCAACAAGTCGCGTTTTAATAATGCAGCGGGCTCGTTGTTTGATGAAAAAGAAGAACAAATCCATGCGGCGTCTCTAGAAGAAAAAGCCAGTGAGTCAAATCATGGCGCGGAGAATAAATCATGAGTAATTTTTGGAGTGGCTGGGTTATTGTAATATCGCTGGCCAATATTTTAGGTTGTGTATGGCTTATCTGGTGGGCATCAAAACCCAAACAGGGTGAAGCTGCAAAAGGTGATGTCACAGGTCATACCTGGGATGATGATTTGCAGGAATTAAATAATCCAATGCCGCGCTGGTGGCTCTGGTTATTTTATATCACCATCGTTTTTGGTTTGGGTTACATCATCGTTTACCCGGGCTTCGGTGCTTATCAGGGAACCTTTGGCTGGTCTCAGACTGGTCAGTATGAGCAGGAGATGAAAGAGGCCAATGATGTTTATGGTCCGATTTTCTCAGGCTATGCGAAACAGGATGCTGACACGCTGATGAATAATAAAATGGCAATGGACAGTGGTCGTCGTTTATTTTTGACTTACTGTTCAACTTGCCATGGTTCCGATGCGGGTGGTTCACAAGGTTATCCAAATCTTGCTGATAATGACTGGCTCTATGGTGGCACAGCAGATCAAATCAAAACCAGTATTCTTGATGGCCGTAGCGGTGCTATGCCTACCTTTGCTCATCTGGGCAACAATGGTATTGAAGATGTTACCAACTATGTCATGTCATTAAGTGGTCGCAAAGCCGATGCTGCAAAAGCTAAAGCAGGTAAGGCAACTTTTGATGTGCAATGTGTCGCTTGTCATGGTGCAGATGGTAAAGGTAACGTCTTTATAGGCGCGCCGAACCTGACTGACAAAACCTGGCTCTATGGTTCAACGAAACGTCATATAACGAACAGCATTGAGAAAGGTCGGAATGGTGTGATGCCAGCTCACCGTGAATTCCTCGGTGAAGATAAAGTTCATTTACTGTCGGCATACATCTATA
>Ga0316206_1002065_pt1 | contig 14800 bp, 14 predicted proteins | sample 6monthpyrite_MG_FD_204942 | JGI IMG/M metagenome (GOLD analysis project Ga0316206, IMG submission 204942) | Microbial mat bacterial communities from mineral coupon in-situ incubated in ocean water Damariscotta River, Maine, United States -... | ecosystem: Environmental > Aquatic > Marine >...
CAAAGACAAACGCGGCGAGGCACCGTTTAGTGTTGACGCCAACCTACTGCACACCTCGTCTGAGGGCAAAGTACTAGAGGACCCCGCCGTCGAGGCGCCCGATTACGTCTATCAGCGCACCGTGCATCCCGAAGACGCGCCCGATAAGCCCGAATATATCGAAATCGGCTTTGAAAAGGGCGATGCCGTATCTATCAACGGCAAGGCGATGTCGCCCGCCACTGTGCTTACCAAGCTGAACGAACTGGGCGGAAAGCACGGCATTGGCCGCCTCGACCTGGTCGAGGGTCGTTTTGTTGGCATGAAATCGCGCGGCATTTACGAAACGCCCGGCGGCACCGTGCTGATAGAGGCGCATCGCGGAATCGAATCTATCACACTCGACCGAGGTGCAGCGCATCTGAAGGATGAGCTGATGCCGAAATATGCCGAGCTGATTTATAACGGCTTTTGGTTCAGCCCCGAACGCGAAATGCTGCAGGCGCTGATCGACAAAAGTCAGGATCATGTCACCGGCACCGTTCGCCTGAAACTGTACAAGGGCCTCGCCCGCACTGTTGGCCGCTGGTCCGATCACAGCCTGTATTCCGAGGCGCATGTCACGTTCGAAGAAGACGCAGGCGCCTATGATCAGAAAGACGCCGCCGGGTTCATTCAGTTGAATGCCCTGCGGCTGAAATTGTTGGCCGCGCGTGACAAGCGGTTAAAGTGATCCGACGTCACACTTGCCCATCGACCAATGCCTCCGCTACGCGGCGGGGGCACTTAACGGGGGCACAAAATGACGCTAATCGAAATCGCCGCGAAACTACAAAAAGGGCTGGATCGCCAGCCAATTGAGGATAGCCTGAAATTTGATTGCGGCGAAGACGGCACAATCACTTTGGCGAATGGGCAGGCACAGCTTACCGACGCCCCAGCCGACTGTACGATCCAGATTTCCTCGGCCAATCTGGCAAAATTGATTCAGGGAAACCTGAACCCGATGACCGCCTTTGCGTTGGGCAAGATCAAGGTTTCTGGCGATATGTCCGTCGCGATGAAACTTGGCCAGATGTTGAAATAGTCACAAAGTTAGCCGTTTCAGCGCATCATAATACGGCAATGCCGCGTCCAACACCGGCCGAAGTGCGGTTGGCACCTCTGGCAACGGCCCCTCTGCCCCGGCAAAAGTCGTGCTTTTCCAAACAGACCCATACCAATGAGGCGCCCAGGCCCCATCTTGCGGGATGCCCCCCTGGGGCCAGTTCAGCATTTCCGGCGAGAACGCCAAGCCAATGGCGTTGCATAGGCGTTTCAACATTGTTTCGGGTGATTTTCTGATATCAGCCGAGTCGATCACCACCGGCGATTGGCCCAGCGCCCCTGCATGTTCAAACAGCTCAAATTGTTGCCGGAACCCGATATCGTCGAGCGTCGGATTTTCCCGCTTGGCCGCATAACTGGCAATCACCCGCGCCGGATGCCGGATCAGAAACACATTCGTCACCTCGGCCATCCAGTCACGATCCACCCCCGGCAACATATGCTGGGTCATGTGCTTTTGATAGAAACACCGCTTTCCGGACGGAATAGGGCCCAAGCAAGCCTTGATCACTTCGCCTGCGTCGACGTCTCCGGCAGCGATAATTTCTTTTCGCATCGGGTGGTCTAGCCCGGTCATCGTCAGATAGGCGGCATAAAACGGTTCGTCCCAGACCGCGCAATCCGGGTGCCGCGAAAAGGCATACATCATCGCCGTCGACAGGTTGCGCGGCCCCGACCACATCGCAATCCGCATCACGCGCATTCCTTTTCGATCAACGATTTATACAACCCGCGGATATGCATGGTCACCGGGCCAAGCTGCCCGTCGCCGATCATCCGCCCATCAATTTCACTGACCGGCGTTTGTGCGCCAAACGTTCCCGTCAAAAACGCCTCGTCGGCGCCATAGGTGTCAACCAGCGAATAATTCCGCTCAAACACCTCAATCCCGTCAGCGCGACACAAATCTATCACCTTTTGCCGGGTGATTCCGTTCATGCAATAGTCACCGGTCGAGGTCCAAACCTTCCCTTTTCTGACGATGAAAAAGTTACAGGCGTTGGTGGTATTCACGAACCCATGCAGATCCAGCATCAATGCCTCATCTGCCCCGGCCTTTTCCGCAGCGATGCAGGCGAGAATGCAGTTCAGCTTGGAATGTGAATTCAGCTTCGGGTCTTGCGTCATCGGCAACCCACGCACATGTGGAACCGTCGCCAGGCGGATCGGCCGGGGTTGGCTGGGCCGTGAATGTTCCATGATGATCACCATGGTTGGCCCGTTTTTTGACAAGGCCGGGTGCTGAAACGGCCGTATTTTCACGCCGCGTGTCACCATCAGGCGTGCATGGGAATCGGTCTGCATTCCGTTGGCCTTTTGCGTCTCTAACAAGGCCGAAATTACACCAGATCGGTCCAATCCGATATCCAGATCAATCGCCTTGGACGCTTCAAACAGCCTGTCCATATGTTCGTCCAGAAACGCCCAGCTTCCGTTATACAGGCGCAGGCCCTCCCACACGCCATCGCCCAACATGAAACCGCTGTCATATACACTGACCACGGCCTCGGCTTTGGGCACGATACGACCGTCAACATAAATCAGAATCTGCTCGTTCCGGGCGTCATCCTGGGCCTGGTGTGTGGTCACTGCATCGTTCATGTCAGGACTCCTTTCACCGCACGGTAGCCAGATGCGCGACCAAGGCCAAGCGGTAACCCTTGCGTGAGGTCACGCGTCAGTGACTTGCGACGCGCGCTCCGTCTGGGCAACGTAATGAAAGCAACGGAGGCATTTGAAATGGCACACGCAATTCGGTCGGCGAAACCCGTTCTGTTGGCAATTACAATCTTTTTGGGGATTGTTGTTCTGCAATCTCGCGCCCATGCGGCAGAAACAAAGACAACCATCTTCGCGGGCGGCTGTTTCTGGTGCGTGGAATCAGACTTTGAACATGTGCCGGGCGTGATCGAAGCCGTATCCGGGTTTTCTGGCGGGACGACGGCCAATCCGACTTATAAACAGGTTTCAAAAGGTGGAACCGGGCATCTTGAAGCCGTCCAAATCACTTATGATCCATCGGTCGTGAGCTATAAGAAACTGTTGCACCTCTTCCTGCGTTCTATTGATGTCACCGACGATGGCGGTCAATTCTGCGACCGGGGGCACAGCTATACCACTGCTATTTTTGTCTCTAATGCGTCTGAAAAGGCATCTGCAAGGGCCGCAATCGTACAGGCTCAGGCTGATCTGGGGATGCCAATCGTCACGCCTATTCGCGACACGACGGTGTTCTATCCATCCGGTGACTATCATCAGGATTATTACAAACAGTCCAAAACGGTTTTGACCCGCTTCGGCCCAAGCTCAAAAGCCAAGGCTTACAAGCGCTATCGCAAAGCCTGCGGGCGCGACGCGCGGGTCAGAGAGTTGTGGGGCGACGCCGCGCCTTTTGCACGTGGCTAGCAACTTGGTGCTTTTCCCCCTGACGGGCAGTTTGTAAGGTCACGCAGGACTGTCCGGGGGGATATCTTGACCACTGCCAACACTGCTCTGACGCCGATGATGGCGCAGTATCTCGACATAAAGGCAAACCATGCCGACGCCCTTCTGTTTTACCGGATGGGCGATTTTTACGAGATGTTCTTTGACGACGCCGTTGGTGCTGCCGCTGCGCTGGATATTGCGCTGACGAAACGCGGCAAGCATCTGGGCGAGGATATCCCGATGTGTGGGGTCCCGGTTCACTCGGCCGAGGGGTATCTGCTGACGCTGATCCGCAAAGGGTTTCGTGTTGCTGTCTGCGAGCAGATGGAAAACCCTGCCGAGGCAAAGAAACGCGGGTCAAAATCGGTTGTCCATCGCGAGGTGGTGCGCCTTGTCACCCCCGGCACGCTGACCGAGGAAAGCCTGCTAGAGGCGCGGCGGCACAACTTTCTGGCCGCTTTTGCCGAGGTTCGCGGCCAAGGCGGGCTGGCCTGGGTCGATATTTCGACCGGCGCGTTTCGCGTCATGTCCTGTTCACGCAGCAGGTTTTCGCCAGAACTTGCCCGGATCGCCCCCAGCGAGGTGGTTCTGTCTGAAGTCTGTGATGAGGGTTTGGCTGAAATAGTGACGGATTTAGGCGGTGCGGTAACGCCGCTGTCGCGATCCAGTTTTGACAGTTCAGCGTCCGAGAAGCGGCTGACAAAGCTGTTCAAGGTTGGTTCTTTGGATGCGTTCGGCGTGTTTTCCCGCGCCGAAACCGCCGCAATGGGCGCCATCGTTGACTATCTGAACATCACGCAAAAGGGCAACTTGCCCCTGTTACGGCCCCCGGTGAAAGAATCTGCCGCATCCGTCATGCAAATTGACGCTGCAACCCGGCGCAATCTGGAACTGACTCACGCGTTGTCTGGCGGTCGCGACGGGTCGCTGCTGGCCGCGATTGACCGCACCGTCACCGCCGGTGGCGGGCGATTGCTAGAGCGTCGGCTATCGAGCCCATCCCGGGATCTTAAAACCATCGTCGCCCGTTTGGACAGTATTGATTTTTTCCTTTCCGACCGGACAACCGCCGACATATTGCGTGGCCTGTTGCGCCAAACCGCAGATATTGACCGGGCCTTATCCCGGCTCGCGCTGGACCGGGGGGGACCGCGCGATTTGGCGGCCGTTCGGAATGGTTTGGAACAGGCGAGCGCGATCGCCGCGCGGATGAATGACAGGCAGCCTCCGGCGCAAATGGCAGCGGCTGCCGGTGATTTGGTCGGTCATGGCGAACTGCACCAACTGCTTGACGATGCGTTGATCGCTGAACCCCCGCTGCTGGCCCGCGACGGCGGGTTCATCGCCAGTGGATACGATCAAGAATTGGATGAAGCGCGGCAACTGCGCGACAAGGGACGCGGTGTGATCGCGGCGATGCAATCAGAGTATGCGGCGCAAACCGGTATTCCCACGCTGAAGATAAAACATAACAACGTGCTGGGCTATTTCATTGAAACCACGGCGACGCATTCCGAGAAAATGCTATCACCGCCGTTGAATGAAACCTTCATCCATCGGCAAACAACGGCCAGCGCCGTTCGATTTACAACAGTCGCTCTCAGCGAGATGGAATCCAAGATTCTGAATGCGGGAAACCGGGCGCTGGGGTATGAAAAGCGTCTCTATGACAGCTTAAAGAGTGCAATTCTTAGCCACGCTGCTGTGCTTGGTTTGTTGGCGCAAGGTCTTGCAGAGATTGACCTTGCGGCCGCCCTTGCCGATTTGGCCGCCGCCGGAAATTGGGCGCGGCCCAGAGTTGATGACAGTAGGTGTTTTCAAATCGAGGCCGGGCGTCACCCGGTGGTAGAGCGTGCGCTGCGTGGTCAGGGAGGTGCACCGTTTATCGCGAATGATTGCGATCTGGCCGCCGGGACAGATGGTGCCGATGTTTGGCTGCTGACCGGCCCGAACATGGCCGGTAAATCGACTTTCCTGCGACAGAACGCGCTGATCGCAATTCTGGCGCAGATGGGCAGCTATGTGCCGGCAAAATCCGCGCATATCGGGCTGGTTTCGCAACTGTTCAGCCGTGTCGGTGCGTCGGACGATCTTGCACGCGGGCGGTCGACCTTTATGGTCGAAATGGTTGAAACCGCCGCGATCCTTAACCAGGCCGATGACCGTGCATTGGTGATTCTGGATGAAATCGGGCGCGGCACTGCAACCTATGACGGGTTGTCCATCGCCTGGGCCGCGCTGGAGCATCTGCACGACGTCAACGGCTGCCGCGCCCTGTTCGCCACCCACTATCATGAGCTGACGCAGCTGACTGACCGTCTGGATGGCGTCGAAAATGCGACGGTGACCGTGAAAGAATGGGAAGGCGAGGTGATTTTCCTGCACGAAGTGCGCAAAGGTGCTGCCGACCGATCTTACGGGGTGCAGGTGGCGCGACTTGCCGGTCTGCCGCAATCGGTTGTCGACCGCGCCCGCGATATCCTGTCCCAGCTAGAGGCCGGCGCGCGTGAGGGTAAAACCGGTACCAAGACCTTGCTGGACGATCTGCCGCTTTTCTCGGTCGTGCCGGCCGCCCCTGCCCCACAGTCCGCGAAAATATCGCAAGCCGAAGAAAAGCTCGCCGGGATTCTTCCCGACGAGCTGACACCAAAACAGGCATTGAATCTGATTTATGAGTTGAAGGCGCTTAGCGAGGGCTCGAGCTGACACCAACCTGCGCGGGCCGCAGCAGGCGTTCGTGCAGCATGAAGCCAACTTGACTGACCTGAATGATGTCGCCTGCTTTTGTATCCGGCAGCGGGGCCTCGAACATGGCCTGATGCTGCTGCGGGTCAAATCTGTCGCCGACTTCAGGCACAATAGGCTCGATCCCGTGCTTTTTAAACACGTTCAGCAGTTCCCGCATCGTCAGCTCTATGCCCTCTAACAGCGCGCCAGAGACGGCACGTTGTTCATCGGTCACTGATTCCAGCGCACGCGACAAGTTGTCGAACACCGGCAACATATCGCGTGCCAGTTTTGACCCGCCATATTGCTCTGCCTCGCGGCGATCCCGCTCGCTGCGTTTGCGCGAGTTTTCGGCGTCCGCCAACACCCGCATGAACCGGTCGCGGAAATCATCACGCTCTGCGCGCACCTCTTCCAACTCGGCATACACCGCCTCAAATTCCGGAGCTTCGCCCAGAACCTCGGCGGTTACGTCGATCTGTTCATCCACTTCGTCCAACGCAGACAGGTCAATTTCTGGCATTGTCGGTTTTTTATGCTCTTCAGCCATTTCCGTCCTCTTTACCCCCGGTCGGCAATAAGCCGCCCGACAAGTTGCGCTGTGTAATCCACAATCGGCACGATCCGGCCATAGTTCAGACGGGTCGGCCCGATGACACCCACGGCGCCGATAATCTTTCGGTCTGAGTTCATATATGGAGAGACCACCAAAGAGGAACCCGAAAGTGAAAAAAGCTTGTTCTCAGACCCGATAAAAATGCGTACACCCTCGCCTTCATCGGTCAGTTCCAGAAATTCCGCGATATCGCGTTTGCGTTCCAGATCATCAAACAGGCTGCGGATGCGGTCAACATCCTCTGACCCGTCATCCAGCCCAACCAGATTTGCCCGGCCACGCACGATCAAACGCTCGTAGGGTTCACCCTCATCCTGCCAGATCGCCAGCCCGTCCTCGACAAGTTCACGGGCAAGTTTGTTTAGCTCTTGTCGACGCTGTGCAATCTCTCGGTCAAAGGAATGCCGCAGATCGCTAAGGGTTTTCCCCTCGGCCAGCGCATTCAGAAAATTCGCCGCCTCGCGCATCGAAGACGGGGTTTGCCCCAATGGGGGCGTAAAAACACGGTTCTCGACATTGCCGTCGGCAAACACCAAAACCACCAGCGCCCGGTCCGGCGCCAACGAAACGAATTCGATATGCTTGATCGGGGCTTCGTGCTTTGGGGTCAGCACCAGGCTTGCCCCACTGGTCAGGCCAGATAACGCCGATCCGATATTGTCGAGCATGGTGGTGACATCGCGTTCATTCGAGCCCATGGTCGCGTCAATCTTTTCGCGATCTTCGGCGCCCAAATGTTCGACCTCTAGCAGTCCATCGACAAACATCCGCAATCCCTGTTGCGTCGGCACCCGCCCGGCAGAGACATGCGGCGAATTCAACAATCCCAGGTATTCGAGATCCTGCATCACGTTACGGATCGTCGCCGCAGAAACCTTTTCCGTCATCGCCCGGGTCAACGTTCGTGACCCGACCGGTCCGCCGCTTTCCAAATACCCCTCGACCACACGCCGAAAAACTTCGCGGCTGCGTTCATTCATCTCAGAGAGTATATGGTTTGTGTCAGTCATGCTTGGATTCCTGAGGACCGCCCGCCATTAAGGACGTTGTGTCGCCCGCGTCAATCGGGGTTGCGTTCGAAAGCACCTCACAGGTAAGTCACCCGCAACCCGAATGGAAGGAATGTCATGCGACCCTCTGGCCGTGAACTGAACGAAATGCGCCCAATTTCCATCGAAACCGCCGTAACCCGGCATGCCGAAGGCTCTTGCCTGATCAAATGCGGCGATACCCATGTGCTGTGCACGGCCACCCTAGAGGCGCGCGTTCCCCCGTTTCTGAAAAATACCGGCCTTGGCTGGGTGACGGCGGAATACGGTATGCTGCCGCGCGCGACCAACACACGGATGCGACGCGAGGCGAAGAATGGCCAGTCCGGGCGAACGCAGGAAATTCAGCGGCTGATCGGCCGGTCCCTGCGTGCCGGTGTTGACCGTGTTGCGCTGGGTGAACGTCAGATCACCATCGATTGCGACGTGATCCAGGCCGACGGTGGCACGCGCTGTGCCTCGATCACGGGCGGCTGGGTCGCACTGCGGCTAGCGGTAAACAAACTGATGAAGGCGGGTGATGTCATTACCGACCCGCTGACTGACCACATTGCCGGTGTCAGCTGTGGCATCTACGCCGGTCAGCCGGTGCTTGACCTGGATTATCCCGAGGACAGCGAAGCCGGCGTTGACGGTAATTTCGTCCTTACCGGTTCTGGTCGTCTTGTTGAAATTCAGATGTCCGCCGAGGGTGCTACATTCTCGCGCCCCGAGATGGACGAATTGTTGGATCTTGCTGACAAGGGCATCGCCGAACTTGTCGAAGCCCAGAAAACGGCAACCGCCTAATATGCGGAAATTCGACAACACGTCATTGGTCATCGCGTCCCATAACGCAGGCAAGCTCCGGGAAACCGGGGCTTTGCTGCGGCCATTCGGGCTGGAAGTCCGCTCTGCCGCTGATTTCGGTCTGGAAGAGCCGGAAGAGACAGAATCGACCTTTATCGGCAATGCCCGGATCAAGGCACATTACGCCGCCGAAAAGACCGGCCTGCCTGCGCTGTCCGACGATAGCGGCATTGTCGTCGATGGGTTGGATGGCGCGCCGGGTGTCTATACTGCCGATTGGGCCGAAACCCCGAATGGGCGGGATTTTCCGATGGCGATGACCAAGGTCTGGACCTTGCTAGAGGAAAAACAGGCCCCCGCCCCCAGAACCGCGCATTTCTGCTGTACGCTTTGCCTTGCTTGGCCAGACGGTCATGATGAAATTTTTGAGGGTCGCGTCGGCGGGCAGATTGTCTGGCCGATGCGGGGTGAATTGGGCTTTGGTTTTGACCCCGTCTTCCTGCCTGATGGTGAAACCGAAACTTTCGGTGAGATGGACCCGACTAAAAAACACGGCATGAGCCATCGCGCCGATGCCTTTGCCAAACTCGTCGAGGGTTGTTTTGCCTGAAAATTGGCAAATCGGCGGGTTCGGGCTTTATATTCACTGGCCATTCTGCGCCTCAAAATGCCCCTATTGTGATTTCAACTCGCATGTCGCCAAGCAGATTGATCAAGAACGGTGGAAACAGGCCTATATAGCCGAAATCACCCGCATTGGTGTCGAAACTGGCGACAGGATTCTTGGTTCTGTCTTCTTTGGCGGCGGCACGCCTAGCCTGATGAACCCTGATCTGGTGTCTGACATTCTCGATGCCGTCCGTGCAACCTGGACGACTGCCAACGACATCGAGATTACGCTAGAGGCAAATCCAACGTCTGTCGAAGCAGGTCGGTTCTCGGGCTATCGGCAAGCGGGCGTTAACCGGGTTTCTCTTGGCATTCAGGCCCTGAACGACCCGGATTTACGCGCCTTGGGGCGCCTTCATTCGGTCAAGGATGCACTTTCGGCACTAAAAACCGCGCGGAATGAATTTCAACGCGTAAGTTTTGATCTGATTTATGCACGGCAAGATCAAACGCTTTCCGCCTGGAAACAAGAATTGCACAGCGCGTTGGCGATGGAGCCGGATCACCTGTCACTGTATCAGCTGACAATCGAACAGGGTACCGCGTTCGGCGACAGATTCAAACGCGGTGGCCTCGCCGGCCTTCCTGACGAGGATCTCGGCGCTGACCTGTATCATGTCACTCAACAGATGTGCGACTCGGCGGGTTTACCGGCTTATGAAGTCTCTAACCATGCAAAAAACGGCTCTGAAAGCCACCACAACCTGATCTACTGGCGCTCTGGTGACTACGCTGGCATCGGACCTGGTGCCCACGGCCGCCTGACGTTTGGGGCGGATCGGTTCGCCACAGACACCGCCCTCGCACCGCAAATCTGGCTGGACCAAGTCGAGGCGTCAGGCTGTGGCGAAAAATCACGGACACCTCTCACATCAGATGAACGGGACGCTGAATTCCTGATGATGGGGCTTCGGATCAATGAAGGGATCGCCTGCGCGAGACTTAAGAAGAGGACAGATTTCACCAATAAAATAAAATCATTAGAGGAAATTGGCATGTTGCGTTCAGACTGTGGCCAACTCTATGTCACCGACCAAGGTCGCCCCTTGCTCAACTCTATTCTGCGGGAATTGCTGCCGGAAACCGACTAACCCCGCCTAGCGTTGCGACGTCAGGATGTTGCAAAGCCGATCCAAATCGTCCAGCGAATCGTAGTTAATCGATAGCTGCCCCATCTGCTGACCATCTTTATGATCGATACGGACCTTCATTCCCAGAGTCGCTGAAAGATCGCCTTCCAACGCCACAGTATCTGCGTTGCGTTCCGAGGTCGTGCCTGCCTTTTTCGGTTTCGGGGTGCTTTCCTGCTTTACCAATTTCTCGGTGTCGCGAACCGACAGCCCCTTGCGAACTATCTGATGCGCCAGCGCCTCGGCATTTGGCGCTGTGACCAACGCCCGCGCATGTCCCGCCGAAATAGACCCATCGCGCACCATGCCAAGCACCGTCTCTGGCAGATTCAACAACCGGAGCAAGTTTGCTATATGGCTCCGGCTTTTTCCCAACGCCTCAGCGATACGTTCCTGTGTGTGACCAAAACGGTCCATCAGTTGCCGGTACCCAGCGGCCTCTTCAACTGCATTCAACTCTGCGCGCTGTATGTTTTCGATAATCGCGATTTCAAGCACTTCGGTATCTGTGTAATCGCGCACCAATGCAGGGACTTCGTGCAGTTGTGCGGCCTGGGCAGCACGCCAACGACGCTCGCCAGCAACAATCTGATAAATCTCTGGATTTCCGGGCGTTTCGCGCAGAATCAGCGGCTGGATGATTCCTTTTTCACGGATAGAATTCGTCAGTTCCGCCAATTGATCGGGCGCAAAATCGCGACGTGGCTGGTCTTCGTTCGGACGGATCTTTTCGATCGGAATCTGGCGTTCTCCGACGGGACCACGTTCAATCTCGGCGACCTGCTGTTCGACCGGCGCAACATCCGCCATCAGCGCAGATAGCCCGCGCCCCAAGCCTCTGCGTTCTGGTTTCTTATCAGCCATTCTTTTGTTCTCCACCCTTCAAGCCGCTGTATTCTTTTCGATCAGTTCTTTCGCAAGCATTTTATAGGCCTGGCTGCCCCGTGAAGTCGGATCATAGTCAAGCACCGAAACGGCATAAGACGGTGCCTCGCTGATCCGCACATTTCTGGGAATAATCGTCTTGAAAACCAGATCGCCCAAATTCTCTCGCGCATCTGCTTCGACCTGTAAAGAAAGATTGTTGCGCCCGTCAAACATGGTCATCACAACCCCCTCAATCCGAAGCGTTGGGTTTGCTGATTGACGGACCTCACGGATCGTCAGCATCAACTGCGACAGGCCCTCGAGCGCGTAGAACTCGGACTGCAAAGGAACCAAAACGGAATCTGCTGCCACCATACCATTAACCGTCAGAAGGCTTAGGGAAGGAGGGCAGTCGATCAGGATAAAATCCAGCTCGTACTTGTCAATTGCCGGTTGCCGCAGTGCATCGTGCAACAAAAAGCTGCGCTTTTCATTTGAAACCAGTTCGATATCCGCAGAACTAAGGTCGGTTGTTGCAGGCGCAATCCACAGGCCATCAACCGAGGTAGTATGGATAACGTCATCCAGATCGGCGTCTTCCAGCAATAAGTCGTAAGTTGTGACCTTGCGGTCTTTCATGTGGAGGCCAAGACCTGTTGATGCATTGCCCTGTGGGTCGAGATCAACAATCAACACATTATACCCGTCATCGACCAATGCCGCGCTTAGATTAATCGCAGTTGTGGTCTTTCCCACACCGCCTTTTTGGTTGGCAACTGCGATAATTTTTGTTCGATGCGAACGGGTTATATTATCCACGCGCGATATCTCCGATTTTCAGAATCACCGAGTCCGGGTGAGTTGGATTATCGTATTTTTCGACCTTAAATCGCCAGCTTTCAAGCGCATCTTCCACCTCGTTCCGCCAACTGCGCCCCTTGTGAAACACTGCGGTTCCATTCTGCGACAAATGGCGTTCTGCCATTTCAAGCAAGCCACTTAGCGGGGCCAAGGCCCTGGCCGACAGAACATCAGCGTTGTGCGGCGGCGTGTCTTCAATACGAGTGGATAGCACGCCAACCGAAATTTCTGTCATACGAGTCACCGTGCGCAAGAACTCGCATTTTCGTGTATCGCTTTCGATACAGGTGACCGCCAAGTCAGGGGCGTGTTCCTTGGCGATTATAGCGACGACCAAACCCGGAAATCCGCCCCCAGACCCCAAATCCAACCACCGGCCAGCGTTCGTGTTTGCCACTTCAAAGATCTCTGCAGAGTCCGCCATGTGCCGTGTCCAGATTTCGGTGATAGTGGATTTTGCGGTTAGATTGATGACAGGATTCCATTTTTTGACAAGCTGCTCATATTCGGTCAGCCGGTCAATTGTTTCACGTGAAACATTGAATCTGCGCTGAAATGAAACCTGTGCACTCTCCATTGTCACGCCGACTTCTTCCGCGTCGACTGACGAATTTTCGCCAATAACAATGTCAGGGCGGCAGGAGTCATCCCTTCTAACCGGGACGCCTGCCCCAAATTCTGAGGCCGTACAGCACAAAGTTTCTCGGTCAACTCGTTGGAAAGTCCGGACAATGCCAAATAATCAAACCCTTCGGGAATCAACAACGCCTCATCCTTTGCAATTGCGGCAATATCAGATGCCTGCCGGGCTACATATATTGCATAAAGCGAGTCCCGTTCCACCTGACGCCGAATGCCCGGCTCGATATCATCCAAATCGGCATCCAGTCGAATCAGGTTTTCGAAAACGACATCTGGGAACGCCAACAGCTCCAATCCGTTCCGCCGCTTTCCATCTTCTTTTACAGAAAACCCAGCGGCGTTCAAAGCTTTTGGAGTCAATGACAGATTTTCAAGAGAACGCTTCACATCATTCAATGATCCGGCCTTGCGTTCAAAAACAGACTGTCGCGCCGGCCCGACACAGCCAATTTCCATCCCGTATCCCGTCAAGCGTTGATCGGCATTATCGGCCCGTAACGACAGACGGTATTCGGCGCGAGACGTAAACATCCGGTAGGGTTCGTTGACGCCACGTGTTGTCAGGTCATCTACCATCACACCAATATAGGATTGTGACCGGGAAAAGCTTACCCCATCAAGGGACAAAGAGTGGCTGGCAGCGTTTAATCCAGCCACCAACCCTTGGGCTCCAGCCTCTTCATATCCTGTCGTCCCGTTGATTTGCCCCGCAAAGAAAAGGTTCGGCACATCCTTCACTGCAAGCCTTTGATCCAGCGACCTAGGATCAACATAATCATATTCAATCGCATACCCGGGTTGAAGGATGACGGCCCTTTCCAGGCCGACAATGGATTTTACGTAATCCTTTTGAACGTCGATCGGCAAGGAGGTCGAAATTCCATTTGGATACACCGTAGTGTCGTCCAGCCCTTCTGGTTCCAGAAATATCTGATGCGAAGATTTATCACCGAAACGTATTACCTTATCCTCTATCGACGGGCAGTAACGGGGACCAACGCCATCTATATGTCCACCGTACATCGCTGACTTTTTGAGGTTCTTATGAATTATTTCATGGGTTTTTACATTCGTATGCGTGATGCCACAACCGACCTGTCGCGCTGTAAGAGAGGTGGAAAGGAATGAGAAAAGCTCCGGATCTTCGTCGCCAGGTTGCATTTCCACCCGAGACCAATCAATCGTCCTTCCATCCAGACGTGGCGGTGTGCCGGTCTTGAGGCGCCCAAGCGGAAGGCAGAAACTATCTAGTCGCTCTGCAAGTTTCACTGACGGCTTATCACCCCAGCGCCCGCCTTCGCGACGGACATCCCCAATATGGATCACCCCGCGCAAAAAAGTTCCAGTCGTAAGGACAACCGACTTGGCCTTGATCTCGGTTCCGTCGGCCAGAATGACGCCACATACCCCCTGCCCACGCATAACAAGGTCTACAACTTCACCCTCAATTACCGAGATATTCTTGGCAAGGCCAACGGCATCCTGCACCGCAGCCTTATACAATTTTCGGTCCTGTTGTGCCCGTGGACCCTGAACAGCCGGGCCTTTACGGCGATTCAGCAGGCGGAATTGGATGCCGCCCCGATCCGCAGCAGTACCCATAACCCCATCCAAAGCATCAATTTCACGGACAAGATGGCCTTTGCCCAGACCTCCGATCGCCGGGTTGCACGACAAGGTACCGATACCGCCGGATTTAAGCGTTATCAGTGCCGTTTTGGCCCCCATCCGGTGGGATGCGTGCGCGGCTTCGACACCCGCATGTCCACCGCCAACAACAGCAACATCAAAATCCAAGTGTTTCACGTGAAACATTCCTCATTTGCCAATGCAAAAGCTTGCGAAAATCTCATCGAGTATGTGTTCGACGTCAACACGCCCCACAAGCGAATCAAGAGATCTTACAACAGAGCGCAGGTCTTCGGCGATAATTTCCA
>Ga0316206_1002067_pt1 | contig 14793 bp, 16 predicted proteins | sample 6monthpyrite_MG_FD_204942 | JGI IMG/M metagenome (GOLD analysis project Ga0316206, IMG submission 204942) | Microbial mat bacterial communities from mineral coupon in-situ incubated in ocean water Damariscotta River, Maine, United States -... | ecosystem: Environmental > Aquatic > Marine >...
ACACGGCTATCGCTATGCTGGACTCTGGTGAAGCTCGCGTTGCTGAAAAATCAGGCAATGACTGGGTAACTAACGAGTGGCTAAAAAAAGCCGTTTTGCTGTCTTTCCGTATCAATGACAACGACTTCATAAAAGGTGGTTTCACTAACTACTATGATAAATGCCCGTCAAAATTTGCTGACATGAACTCAAAAGATTTCCGTGAAACGGGTGTACGTGTTGTACCACCAGCGACGGCACGTTTTGGCTCTTACGTAGCTTCAGGCACAGTACTGATGCCTTCATACATTAACATTGGTGCTTATGTAGATTCTGGTACGATGGTTGATACCTGGGCGACAGTTGGTTCATGCGCACAAATCGGTAAAAACGTTCACCTGTCTGGTGGTGTTGGTATCGGTGGTGTTTTAGAGCCATTACAAGCAACACCAACCATCATCGAAGATAACTGCTTCATCGGCGCACGTTCAGAAGTAGTTGAAGGCGTTGTGGTTGAAGAAGGTTCTGTTATTTCAATGGGTGTGTACATTGGTCAGAGCACAAAAATTCTTAACCGTGAAACAGGCGAAATCTCTTACGGTCGAATCCCTAAAGGTTCGGTTGTTGTTTCAGGTAACCTGCCATCTAAAGATGGCACATACAGCCTGTACTGCGCAGTTATCGTAAAACAAGTTGATGCGAAGACATTAAGCAAAACAGGTATTAACGAATTGCTACGTTCAATCGACTAATTAATATCTGTGTTAAATTAAGGGCGCTACGGCGCCCTTTTTTATGAGAGAAAACAAATGATAACCATGTACGGCATTCCAAACTGTGACACCATAAAAAAAGCTAAAAAATGGCTTGAAGCAAACAACATCGACTACGAGTTTCACGATTATAAAAAGAAAGGCATCACGAAAGCCAAATTAAAAGACTGGTGCAAACAAGCAGACTGGGAAATATTATTAAACCGTCGTGGTACTACATGGCGCAAGCTAGATGATGATATTAAAAACAATATCAACAAAACATCAGCGATTGATGTAATGGCAGAAAACACCAGCGCTATAAAACGACCGGTGATTGAAACCGACAATGAAATACTGGTTGGGTTTTCAGTAGATACATATGAGGCTGCTTTTAAGTAAATAAATGGAGATTCAGTCACTAGATCATTTAGTTTTAACCGTTAACAACATTGAAAATAGTGTTCAGTTTTATTGCGACATTCTTGGTATGAAACACATCAAGTTTAGTGATAACAGGCATGCATTGAAATTTGGCAAGCAGAAAATTAATTTACATCAGGCGGGTAATATTTTTCAGCCAGCAGCAGAATCACCAACTTCAGGTTCGGCGGATTTTTGTTTTATTGTATCTACGCCACTTGAGTGGATTATTAATGAATTAAAATTAGCGGGTGTTGAGATTATTGAAGGGCCGATTGAACGAACAGGTGCAACGGGGAAAATTTTGTCGGTTTATGTTAGAGACCCGGATATGAATTTATTGGAGTTATCAAATATTATTTGATTCAAAATAAAAGGCATAGGCAATTGCACCTCCAACCTATATTCTTCGTATTTATTCCTGCACCTCCCAGTATTCAGTTTCGCCTTTATGGAGACTCACGTTTCTGCCTATAGCAACAGAAATATGACTTGTTACCGGTCAACCACCGACTCTTTTGACTTTGAGCTTAAAAACTCAGCTTCCAAATAAAAAAATAAAACCTTAAGGTGACCACGGCATCATCTGACGCATACCACTCATAGCCGGTGCAACGTTATGAGTCATAATATTCATATCGTGACGCATCCCCGCCATATTTTGAGACATAGTAGATACATTGACGGTTAATGAACTCATATCCTTGCGCATGCCGCTCATATCCTGTGACATCTGTGTCATTGCCTGTTCCATTACATTGACGGTATAAAACATATGGATAAGCCCGGCAAAGGCAAGCACAATCGCCGGAATAGCAATGAGCTTTGTTTTGGTTATGCTATGAGAATATTGCTGACTTTCTGCTTTCAGTCGTTTGTCCTGAAGCTTTTCCATTTCTTCATATTCTTTACGCATCTCTTCACTGGAACGAATGATTGTGCTGGAAAGCTCATCAAATGATGAGCTACTCTGAGAATCACGTGTACCAGTGTCCTTATGAATTTTACTAAACGCACTTTCCAGCCCTTTATAGAGTTCAGCCAGTTTTAACTCCTGAGCATTCATCCGCGTTTCATTTTGCTGTTGCAACGCAGTGAGCCCCTCCTGCAATGCCAGGATAGCTTTGGTGCTGTCATCATTTTGACTTACTGTAGCTTTTTTTGTAGCTGAAGTTTTCTTTTTGGCAGTAGAAGCCTTTTTATCTACAGGCTTTTCATTCTCATTACTCATTGTGTTTCTCCATAGTTATAGACATTATACTCACTGCCAATAATAGTTTTTTTGCGATTAAGAAAATTTAAGGTCATGATCAGAACACTAAAGAGGATTGTTTATTTTGTAACAGAAATAACTGCATGATATTTTTTGTTCATTTATTACAGCAATCTGGTTTAATCAATCATTATTAAAAATATTACTATCCACGCCGGTTTTAATCTAAATCAAATCATAAAAAGCAATGATGATGCATATCAATTGAAGTTGAATATTCAGTCTACTCATAAACATGTATTTATTGAATGGTAAAAAAAAGGGATAGTGACAAATGCTAATATCTCGCGCTTGTCACCACCCCGCTTTAGTCTTTTGTACGTAACATGGTTCACATCCTTATGAAACACGCTCATATTAGTAAATGATCGTTATTTAGCAACAACTCTCAGACACCATTTCCAAATATTGAGATACAAGTTATAGAGAATTAAGTTCGGCATACGCCGCCTGCATTTTCTGATGCATCTCTGACTGAATATTTTGAATTTTAGTACGCACTACTTTAATTTTATTTTGTCTGTCAATTCGTTCTTCATTCATGCGCTTAAAGTTTGCCATTCTGGCTTCATACATTTCAGACATTTTTTTATCATGCTTACGCTTTGCTGCTTCATAATTAGCGCGCTGATTTTTACGAACTTCATTGAAATATTCATTTCTTGATTGATTCATAACAGCTGGCTGCAAATTATTATTTACTTGCGCAAGTTGATCAGACACCTGAACGTTATTGACTTCACTTACTGCTAAATCAGCATTCTTAGTTGTAGCCGTTGAATTACTAACAAGTACACTATCTACGCCGGCAGACTGAAGTCCAGCGACAACTGACTCATACTCATCGTGAAAGAAAGTTACAATTGTTAAAGCTACTACTATCACAACACTTGCTGCTATTGATAAGTAAACACTGGCAGATGCATAGGACTTTGAAACTTTTTTATCCTTTTTTGACTCAATAGACGGATTTTCGATTACGTCTTCTTTTTCAACGACCACTTCTTCAATAATGGCCTCACTAGCAACTGTTTTTTCTGCTGCTTCAGCTTCTGTTTTCTTGGCTTTTTTAGCTTTTGGTGTTTTCTTTACTGATTTCACTTCTTCTACAGTTTCTGCTTTTACTTCAACACTATCTGTATTTGATTCGTTTAAAATTACGTCTGCTTCAATAATCTCTTTCTTATCGGAATTAGAATCACTCATTACGTTACCCCAAATTAAATATTAATAACAAAAAAGGCCAGACACTTTATAGCGTCTGGCCTTTTTTAAGTTAACTACCCTGAGGCAGTTCCTTATTTGCTAGCTGGTGCTTGAGCTGGTTTTTGAGATTGAGCAGGAGCATAACCGTATTGTGAGTTGTTATAACCATTGTAACCGTTATAACCATTACCATTCATATTGGTCTGAGCGTTACCACCCATGCTGAAGCCAAAAGAACCGTAACCATTACCGTTACCCCAGGTATTGCCATTACCCCAACCAGTATTCTGGTTGCTAGCATTGGTCTGGTTGTTAGCATTTGACTGGTTGTAACCATTATTACCATTGTAGCCGTTATAACCATTGCCATTCATATTAGTCTGAGCGTTGCCACCCATGTTGAAACCAAATGAACCATTGCCAGCGCCGTAACCATTACCGTTACCCCAGCCATTGTTATAACCGTTATTAGAAGGACCCCAGGCAGAAGCCGAAGTTGAAATTGCGAGAAGTGCTGTAGCTAAAACTAATTTACTAGATTTCATAGTTATTTCCTTAATTACAAGTTTATTAAAATTATTACTGAGAATTCAGAATTAAAATAAAACCTATAACTGAATCTCTACAAACTGTGCGCAATAATATAAGCATATAATAATATGTCAATACATTTCTAAAGGTTATTTGATTAAGAATGAAATTTATTTTTATAGATGTAAAATATTTTGACGAATAAGTGAAAACAGCATTAATTTATGTATCAAATGTTACATTTATTAAATTCGTTTGAATAAAAAGACTAAGTTAATACAGCAAACAGTTTTCTATAAAGTTAGAAACAATTGTAACCAGCTCTGACTAATTTCTGCATTTGATATAGAGATTATAAATAATGTGATGAGAAGTTAGCCATTAAGTGTATTAGTTACGACTTGTGAAAAAGACAGCTAAAAGATTCTACATTAGTTCTTATGTCACCTTTAACTATGCAGACGTCTTTGAATTTTATTTATATCTAAAAAAATATTTAAAAAATAAAAGAGTCGGTGACAAATGAAAACCATTAGCATGTACCGACAACTTTAAATTAATAAACATTCAACCAATTAATGTCTCAATTGCGATTTCTTTTTCTTCTTATGCATCATCAACAACAACCCAGCCTCACCTTCTGATAACTCACAGGTTGCCATTAAATCTTCTTTGTTAATGCCCTGCTTCACCAGATTAATTGCCTGTGAATATGAGCCGTTGCCACTTGCATGCAATTCCAGTTGCTCCAGTCTCTGAGCCAGCAGTTTTTGATTTCGTTCTATTTTCAAAAGGCGCTCACCCAGACCGATAGAGCCTGCGCTCAGAGCAGCCACATCACTGGATAAACGTGCTGGATTTTTAAAGGAGTTAAACTCTGAGAGGTGCCGAATTTTTTTTCGGTGCCAGAGTAATAAATTGATAAGTGCTAAAAATAATACAGATGATGTAATTACCAGCAGTGCATTCATGTTGCTTATACTCCACAACCAGCACTGTGTTGAATTTTCCTCTAAAGTGCGCCTACGTCAAGCCATTCATCATCAGTCAGGAGTTTATTCAGATCAACCAGGATCAACAACTCATCTTCTCGACTAACAACACCTTCAATATAGCGGGCAGCTTCATCATTACCCACACTTGGTGCTGTTTCTATTTCATTACGGCCAACATTAACAACTTCAGAGACGCCATCCACCACAATACCTACGGTTTGATCTTCGGATTCAATAATGACGATTCGTGTCGAATCATCCATCTCTCGAGCTGGTAAAGCAAAACGTTTCCGCGTATCAATTACCGTAACCACATTTCCACGTAAATTTATAATGCCCAGTACAAAATCAGGTGCACCTGGAACTGGTGCTATTTCTGTTACCCTGAGTACTTCTTGTACCATCATGACATTAATGCCGTAAACTTCACCTTCTAGACGAAATGTTACGCATTGTAATGGACCTGTGCCGGAAGCAGCATCTGTCATTTTGTTTCCCCACCTCTACAAACCTGAAAGAGTGTCAAAAATTTTACTTTTTTCAGGCTTGTGTTGTTAATCTGCATGAAATATGCCAAATACATTAAATGTTAATATCTTGAGTGTAGCCTACTCTGCCGGAAACGCCAGAATCAGAATCATTAAAGTGTGTGAAAAATGTAATAAATTCAAGAGGGTTACTAAGGCCTTGTTATTGATTACATTCCAGCATATCGGCAAAAGCCTCTGTATCCATAACCGCACACATATGATCAATAGCCGTTCCAAGCAGCCATGGGCGCTTGGTTTTATTAGTTCGCCATTTCACATCGGTATTTTTTAACCAGACCACATCGCCGATCGAATCACACGCCAGTCCCCAGCGCTGATCATCAACCAGTAAAATATGACTTAATCGCTCGGCCGGATCATCAGACATTTCCTGACGATGCTCTGCTGGCAGCACCATCACCGCTGTATCAATAACCTGTACCTTATGACCATGATTCATTAACACACCCAGATACCAGTCTGTTTGATTAGGCGTTTCAACAACTTTTTCTGACCACGGTATGACACCATTTAGTCTCACTAATGGCACTGCCAATGAAAGCCCACCCACTTTAAATAATAAACATTGAAATGGCGCTTCTGCCCAGTCCGGGATCAATTTTTCCGCTTTAACGATTTCAGCCACAGGTGCAGCAACTATTTCTGGCTCTGCTACTTCGGTAATAACCTCTTCTGTTTCTACAACAACCTGTTCAACAACTTCGGCTTCGACAACCGTTTCTACTTCTACTTTTGGAGCAACATCAGGTAATGGTATTGATATCTCAGCAACCGGCTCAGCAAAATCAGTTGAAGGTTCTGGTTCTTCTATACTTTTTTCTTCAACGGTGGCTAACATATCTGCAATACTGTTTCGCCCTGGTTTTTCGGCAACCGTTTCAGATACACTTTCAGTTACATTAGAACCGTGTTCTTCAATATGTACATCTGCCGTTGTATTCTCAGGTGTTATACCCTGTTTTGTTTCGGAAATAACAGGCTTATCATTACCATCGACCTCACCATCCATTTCAGATAATAATGATTCAAAATAATCTTCCAGCGCTGATTTCTGGTTACTGAATTTATGGTCATTCATTTGGATTTACCACATCAGCTGAATTCACTTTATCTGACTCGGAACCATCAATAAGATAATCTAACAAATGTGAATATGCTCGGCAGCCTCTGCTACTTGGCCGGGCTATTGATAGCGGAACCCCTCGACGACTTGCCTCTCTGAACAGGGTATCGATAGGAATCACGCCACTCCAGATTTTATCCTGATATGTCTCACGTAATTGTTTCAATGTATCTGTGGAGGCACGTAACCGCTGATCAAAAAAAGTTGGCACAATCGAATAACTAATTTGTTGTTTGCGGGCTTTGATAATCATGTTCAGCGTATTAACCATACGCTCAAGTCCTTTAGCCGCAAGAAACTCTGTTTGCACCGGCACCAATAAGTGATCACATGACGCCAGCGCATTTACCATCAATAAACCTAATACAGGTGGGCAATCTATAACCGCATAATCGTATTTATCTGAAATTGATTGTAACGCATTCTTTATCACCAGACCCATGCCACCATTTGTACCTAGCTGACGGTCTAATGTTGCCATTGCAGACGAGGCCGGAAGAAAAGAAAGATTGGGAAACTTTGTTTCGATAATAACTTGTTCAGGTGAAGCCGTCTTATGAAACAAATCATAAACTGTTGGTTCTAATTCATCAGGGTCATAGCCAAAATAGCTGGTCATCGAACCATGCGGATCAAGGTCTACAAGCAATACACGCTTTCCACGCATACTGAGCGTTCCACCCAAAGTTATAGCAGTTGTTGTTTTACCAACACCACCTTTTTGATTTGCAACTGCCCAGACTTTCATTATGTTTTATTATTATCGTTTTTCGTTTCTAAAAAAATATCATCACTGGTAAATACTCTGACAACCACTCTTCTGTTTTTACTTCTGCCTTCTGCCGTTGCGTTATCAGCAACAGGTCTTTGCTCGCCAAATCCAATAGCACCTAATAACTCAGGATCTAGCCCAAGGCTTGAGAACACATTAACAACACTGACTGCTCTTGCTGCAGATAACTCCCAGTTTGACGAAAACTTTTGAGTATATATCGGTACATTATCGCTATAGCCTAACACATAGATTGGTCTGTTAGACCCTAGTAATTGATAACTTAGAGGCTCCAGCACTTTTAACGCTTTAGGCGATAAAACCGCACTACCACTTCTGAATAACACACCTGAGCCAATTTCAATATCAACCCACCTGTTTGTCGATTTTACTTTGACTTTACCATCACTAATCCATTTCGTTAGACTCCGCGAAATTTCCTTTTTCATTGAGGCAGATGATGAGTCGATCGATTTTACAGGTTTAGTGTTTTTATTCGCGTCTTGTCTGGAGACTGTATCTGGTACTGGCGCAAGCATTTTTGGTGTCTTGCCAATTTGTACAGCCGTTTTACTAACAACGGGTTCTGATTGTAAAGAAGAGTCTTCATTAACAGTCTGAAATGCTGACACCATTGAATCAGCCAGCACCCGGTATTTGCCTTCGTTCACTGATGAAATAGAATACATCATTACAAAAAAGGCAAATAACAACGTTATAAAATCTGCATAAGAAACCAGCCAGCGTTCGTGGTTTTCATGTTCTTCTTCTTGCTTTCTGCGGCGCACTTTTTATAACCTTACTGCAAAAAGCCCTGAAGCTTTGTTTCTATATTGCGAGGATTTTCTCCTTCAGCAACGGAAATTATTCCTTCAATAATCAATTCCTGTAACTGCGTTTGTTCACCCACAATTGATTTTAGTTTATTTGCAACAGGCAGAAATATCAGGTTTGCAAAGCCAACACCATATATTGTTGCCACAAAAGCGACAGCTATTCCCGCACCTAACTTACTTGGTTCTGCCAGGTTATTCATAACATGAATAAGACCCATGACCGCACCAATAATACCTATGGTTGGACTATAACCACCCATTGATTCAAAAACTTTTGCTGATAAACGTGAAATTTTATCGTTTGCATCCAGATCAACTTCCAGAATATTTCGAACGGTCTCCGGTTCATTGCCATCAACCACAAGCTGCAAACCTTTTCTTATAAAAAGTGATTTTTCAGATTCCAGAAAATTTTCGAGCCCCAGTAAACCTTCTTTTCTGGATATATTACTCCAGCTTACGATTTTATTAATTTCCGTTTCCATATCAATTGACGGCGGAAAAAAAATCCAGACTGACATTCTCATAGCGCGCACAAATACAGGTAGTGAGTACTGAACCATCACTGCCCCCATCGTACCGCCCATCACAATTAGAAAAGCTGTTGCCTGAAACAAAGCAGATAAATGACCACCCTCAAGTATATTGCCTCCAATGATGGCACCGATACCTAACAGCAATCCCAATATACTCATTATGTCCATAATACTTTTTATTTCCCTGAATCAATCATCTTGATTTATCCTGCCAATAATTTTGCTATTTCAGGTAATGGTAAGATTTGATCTGCAAGATTTGCCTGAGCCACGGCAGCAGGCATACCATAAATTAAACTGGTTTCTTCATCCTGCGCCCAGATTTTAGATCCTGCCTGTTTCATTCTACGCGCACCCTCTCGACCATCAGCTCCCATACCTGTTAGTACGATACCTAATGATTTAGCACCCGCTGCCATTGCGATGGTTTCGAATGTACTATCAACACAAGGTTTATAATTCTGGCTTGGTGTTGACTCTTTTATTTTCACCGTTAAATCACGCCCCTTTTTGATGACATCAAGCTGCATACCACCAGGAGCAATTAAAGCCACACCGGCCTCCAGCTTGTCTCCCTGTTTTGCTTCACGCACTGAAATTTTACAAATCTTATCAAGTCTATTGGCAAACGCTTCTGTAAATTTTGGCGGCATGTGTTGCACAATTAGTATCGGTGCTTTAAAGCTGGCCGGAATAGTCGTCAATACTGTTTGTAATGCAACTGGGCCGCCTGTTGAGGTGCCAATGGCCACAAGCTCAACCAAGCTTGAGTCAAATGATTTTATAACAGGAGATAATGCTTTTACCGGAGCCACTGATGCAATCTTCGCGCCCGGGCTTGCTCTGGTACTTGCTACAGGGCTTCTGACAACTGTAGATGAACCTCTGCCAAGGGTTTTAATTCTGGAGACCAGAAGTTTCGTGGCTTCTTCACGCTGATTTGAAATATCTTCAAAACGCTTCGGTAAGAAATCGGCGGCGCCTGCTTCAAGCGCTTTAAGGGTTGCTGTTGCACCATCGTAACTTAATGACGAAAACATTAAAATACTGGTTGGTGTAGAACGCATTATTTGTTTTGTAGCTTCAATACCATCCATAACTGGCATTTCAATATCCATGGTTATCACATCTGGCTTTAGCAGACGCGCTTGCTCAATAGCCTCCTGGCCATTATTGGCACTACCAACAACTTCTATTAATGGATCACTGCTAATGATTTCCGTTAAACGTCTTCTAAAAAAACCAGAATCATCAACGATCAGAACTTTAACAGACATTTTTATCTCTTGATTTGAATAATAATAAAGCTTTGCCAGCTCAAGCAAAGCACCTGATTAAAAGCCTTTTACAGCCCTGTGTTTAAATAAATGAGCAAGATCAAGAATTAATGCAATACCACCATCACCGGTGATTGTTGAGCCGGCAAAACCAATAGAACTACTTAAAAATGCACCCAAAGGCTTTATCACAACTTCTTCCTGACCAATAACTGCATCAACAACAATACCGACAGTTTGGTTTCCCATGCGAATAATAATGACCTGACCTTCTCCTTCACCTTTCTCGGCCACTTCACCATAAGGCAACAACCATTTAGAAAGATAAAAAACTGGCACTGCTTTTTCGCGCACCATAATGACCGGATGACCATCAATTATATTGGGCGTTTTGGTATCCATTTCAATAATTTCTCTGACCATGGATAACGGTAAAGCAAAAGCATGATCACCAATTTTCACCATTAATGTCGGTAAGATAGCTAATGTTAAAGGTACCTTAATACTTAACTTGGTTCCTTTGCCCAGCTCTGAATCTATATCAAGCTGACCATTGAGTTGTGTGATGCGAGTTTTTACTACATCCATCCCCACGCCACGCCCCGAGATATCGGAAATCTGCTCTTTGGTTGAAAACCCGGGCATGAAAATTAAATTAAAACATTCTTTATCTTCCAGACGAGATGCGCTTTCTTTATCCATCAAACCTTTTTTAACAACAAGGCCTCGTAAGAAATCGGGATCCATGCCTGCACCATCATCTTCAATGGATAACAGAATATGATCACCTTCCTGCTCTGCAGCTAGTATCACTGTACCTTGTCTGGGCTTTCCAACTTTTTCACGATCATCCGGCATTTCAACACCATGATCGACGGAATTACGAACCAGATGCACTAATGGATCAGCCAAAGCTTCAACCAGATTTTTGTCAAGATCTGTTTCTTCACCAATCATTTCTAGGGCAATATCTTTGTTCAAACTTCTGGCTAAATCACGTATAACTCTGGGGAAGCGACCAAATACTTTTTTGATCGGTTGCATCCGTGTTTTCATCACTGATGTCTGCAAATCAGCGGTAACAATATCCAGGTTACCGATAGCTTTGCTCATTTCTGTATCGCCAAGATCCATATCTTCTTTTAATTTTTCAAGACGATTTCTGACCAGAACAAGTTCACCGACCAGATTCATAATGTCATCAAGACGTTCGGTATCAACACGAACCGTGGTTTCACCTCTCGGAGCTGCAGGTGCTGCTTTGCCTGCCGGAGCCTCTGCTGGAGCAGCAGCTGCTGGAGCGGCAGGTTTCTTTTCTTTTTTGGCAGCAGGCTTTTTAGCCGGTGCTGATTTTGAAGAACCATTACCTTTTGAGGTCGGCCCTGCCCCCTTTCCATGCATATCATCTAATAAGTTTTCAAACTCATCGTCAGTAATAAGTTCATCACCACCGGTTGATTTACTTTCACTTGCTGGTTCAGTTTTCTTGACACTGGCCTCTGGCTTTTCAGTTTTTTCGGCCGGTTTATCACCCGGTTTCCCTTTGCCATGTAACTGGTCAAGTAAATCTTCAAACTCATCATCGGTAATCAATTCACTACCATCAGACGTTTTTTCGGCAGACTCTTTAGTAGATTCAGTTTCTGCTGCAGGGTTTCCTCCATGTTGTCCTTTACCATGTAACTGATCGAGCAAATCTTCAAACTCATCATCGGTAATATCTTCAGAAGCCGATTCTGTACTCACAGAAACTTCAGGCTCAGGTTCTGGTTCTGGCTCTGGCTCTGGAGTAGGTTCGGGTTCTTGAGCAGGCTCTGCTTCAGGAGAAGCATCGCCAGGAACAGCAAAAACTTTTAAACGTTCAAGTAAAGCTTGATCAGCCGGTTCGGGATCTTTAGCCGATTGAATATCATTAAACATGACATTAATGATATCCAGTGCAGTGAGTATTTCATCCATTAAATCCGACGTAGCAACCCGTTCGCCTTGTCTTAGAATGTTAAAAATATCTTCTGCAACATGACAGGTTTCGACCATTGGCTCAATCGAGAGAAACCCAGCGCCACCTTTAATGGTATGAAAACCTCTGAAAATTGCATTCAGAAGATCGGTATCTTGTGGGTTTTGCTCCAGCTCGACGAGCTGCTCACCCAGTAATTCAAGAATCTCTCCGGCTTCTACCAGAAAGTCCTGTAATATTTCGTCATCAAGATCAATGCTCATAAATTATTTTCTCAAAACCCCAGACTGGCTAACAGATCATCAACATCATCCTGATTAGTCATTACATCTTCAGCTTCTTTTCCAGGAACCTGAGGTCCTTCTAATTTAACTTTATCAGCTTCTTTTGGTTTTGCTTCTTCACCTGCCGGTTTAGCACTGTCACCTTGCAATCGAATCAAGTTCACCAGATTGTTTTCAACATCATCAACCAGATTAATTACACGGCGAATAATCTGCCCAGATAAGTCCTGAAAATCTTGTGCCATCAAAACAGTATTAAGATTCGTACTAATTTCACCGCTCACTGTTTTCGAATAGGATAAAAATTCACCAATGTCACTAGCAAGCTGTCTGAATTCATCAGCATTCAGATCTTTATTCATGAAACGAGACCAACGATCACTCATATCATCAACTCGCTGTGTATGCTCATCAATTTTTGGCTGACTATCTTCCACTGCGGTTAATGTTTTATCCGCAGACTGTTCTGTCATTGTCAGAACATATTCAAGGCGTTCTTTTGCATCCGGTATTTCAGACTCTGCAATATCATTGAAACGATCATCGAGTTCAAAATTTCTGATGGAATCATGCAATTCTCGGGTCAGTTTTCCCAGTTCCTGAAATAACCCGTTTTCACGTATTGAAGCAACCTCATCCAGTGCTTTTTCTACACCCGCATCATCACCACTTTCCAGCAGTTCAATAAGTTTAGAACTGACTGAAAGTAAATGTTCTTTATCTAGACCTGTATTTTCCATATCAAACCCTGGTTTAACCTTCAATACGTTCAAAGATTTTATCGATTTTTTCTTTTAACGTAATGGCGGTAAAAGGTTTGACAACATAACCATTAACACCAGCCTGTGCCGCTTCAACAATCTGTTCTTTTTTTGCCTCAGCAGTTACCAGCAACACAGGCAGTGATGCCAGTGATTCATCGGCACGAACTTTTTGCAGTAGCTCTATCCCGGTCATAATCGGCATGTTCCAGTCAGTCACCAGAAAATCAAAATTTCCTGTTTGTAACATTGGCCATGCCGTTTGACCATCATCTGCTTCCTGAGTATTGTTAAATCCCAAGTCTCTTAACAGATTTTTAATGATTCGTCGCATTGTAGAAAAATCATCCACAATGAGAATTTTCATATTTTTGTCCAATTGAAGCTCCCCAGTTCAATAGATGTTTGATTATTAAATAAATAGTATAGCTAACCTAACCAAGAATGTAAGCGACTGCGCAATCTAATTAGTGCCTGTCCATGTATCTGACTGACTCTTGATTCACTGACATTTAGAACGACGCCGATTTCTTTCAAATTCAGTTCATCGTTATAGTATAACGACATCATTAGCTGTTCTTTTTCCGGTAAATTTTGGATCTCTTTTGCCAATGCCTGTTTAAAACTGACTTCTTCCAGTTTGCGTTCCGGTTCAGCAACACTGGTCTGTCCTGGCAGCCCATGTTCGTCTTCAACCTGCTCCAGACTAAATAAACGAGCCGACATACTGTCTTTTAAAATCGTATGATATTCATCCAGACCAATTCCCATGTGTTCAGCTACTTCTGTATTGGTCGGATCTCTACCCAGTGCATTTTCTACTTCATGCACGGCCTGACTTACATTACGAATTTTTCGGGTGACTGAGCGTGGTGTCCAGTCAGTACCTCTAACTTCATCGAGAATAGCACCACGAATTCGGATACTGGCATAGGTTTCAAAACTGGCCCCCTGGCTAGGGTCGTAATTTTTGGAAGCCTCCAGCAATCCGATCATGCCTGATTGAATCAGATCATCGACCTGGATATTACTGGGTAAACGACTGGCAATATGATGCGCTATGCGTTTTACTAAAACGGCATGTTCCGTGACCAACTTATCACGCTCATCATGCTGAACCTGACTATACATCGCGCACCCTGCTGACATTAATCATTCAACTCCTGCTACAGCACTGTATTTGATCAATCTTTCGACAAAGAACTCAAGCTGGCCACTGGCTTTATCCGGTAGCGGCCATTGGTTTACTTTTCTTGCCACATTCACAAAAGCTCTTGAAGATGGGCTGGAAGGAAATGCTTTCAATACGGCTTTTTGTTTCTTTACGGATTTTTTTAAGCTGTCATCGTAGGGAATGTAACCCAGCATATTGAGATTTACATCAAGATATAATCCAGCCACGTGATTAAGTTTGGCAAATAACTGTCGCCCTTCCTGCTCAGTGTGAACCATATTAGCTAGCACCTGAAACCGCTGAATACCATGATCCTGATTCATGACTTTAATTAATGCGTATGCATCGGTTAGTGAGGCA
>Ga0316206_1002069_pt1 | contig 14786 bp, 17 predicted proteins | sample 6monthpyrite_MG_FD_204942 | JGI IMG/M metagenome (GOLD analysis project Ga0316206, IMG submission 204942) | Microbial mat bacterial communities from mineral coupon in-situ incubated in ocean water Damariscotta River, Maine, United States -... | ecosystem: Environmental > Aquatic > Marine >...
AGATTTTAAAAAAGTAAAAGCAGAACTGACAAAACTTGAAGAAGAAGAGAAGAAGATAGTCGAGTTAAAAGAGTTCGCTACTTTTGAGATTAAAAAGATAGAAGATGTGTCTCCAAAGATTTCAGAAGATGAGGAACTTTTAGAGATAAAAAAAGAGTTGTCAAAAAAAGAAAAGGTGCAAGAGCATATATCTTCTGCTAACTCTATTTTTGATTATGAACATAAAGTTTCATTGGCTCTTGATTCACTTGATGTGCAAAGTTCATTTTTTGATGATGCGATGAATGAGCTTAGAGCAGTTCTAGATAACGCACAAGAAAGATTTAGCGCACTTGATGAAGTTGATATAGAAGAGGTCTTAAATCGCATAGAAGAGCTTGGCGGACTGAAAAGACGCTACGGAAGTATAGAAGAAGCACTCAAATATAAAGAACAAAAAAAAGTCGAGTTAGCTGAATATGAAAATATTAAAATAATCAAAGGTGACTTAGAAAAAAGATATGCTCTGTTAGAAAAAAAAGTTGAAGATTTAGCAGGAAAATTAAGCAAATTAAGACATGTAGAAATCAGCTCGTTTAGTAAAGATTTAAATGTCTATCTAAAAGATCTCTATTTAAGAAATGCAGATGTAGAGCTAAAAGATATCGAACATACCTTTTATGGAAAAGACGAAATATCGTTAAAATTAAACAACACGGAGCTTCAAAAAATAAGCACAGGTGAATTTAACAGACTAAGACTTTCTATTTTAGCACTCAAATCAGAGTACATGAGCAAAAACGGCGGTGTCCTGATGCTAGATGAAATAGATGCAAATTTAAGCGGTGAAGAGTCCATGAGTGTTGCAAAAGTTTTAAGACAGCTATCAAAGTACTTTCAAATATTTGTTATATCTCATCAGCCACAGCTAACATCCATGGGAGATCAGCATTTCTTGGTACATAAAGATGGTGACACTTCGCATGTGAGTGAGTTAAACTTTGAAAACAGAGTTGATGAAATAGCAAGAATCATTAGTGGAGACAGCATCTCAAACGAAGCTAAGAAATTTGCTAAAGAGCTGCTGGAGGCTAGTAGATGTGTTTTATAATTTCAATGGTTTCGCTGATATTAGGTTATAACTTTTTCATCTCCGGGAATATGCTTTTAGCCATTGGCACATGGCTTGTGACAACGTTTTTTATTTACTTGATGATTAAAAATATACTTTATGTAAAAAAATTAAAAGAGAAAAACAAATGATAATAGATACCCATATACACTTAGACGATAACAGATACGATGATGATTTAGATGAAGTTTTAAATAGAGCGAGAGAGAGTGGGGTGCAAAGGTTTATCATACCTGGTGCTGACCCCAAAACGCTGGATAAAGCGGTTCGTATTGCCCAGAAGAATAGTGATGTATATTTTGCTGTTGGTATTCACCCCTATGATATGGAAAATTTTGAAGATTTAGATTTTGAGATGTATGCTGGACATGAAAAATGTGTAGCCATTGGAGAGTGTGGACTTGACTATTTTAGGCTTGAGGGCAGTGACGAAGAAAAAGAGAGAGAAAAGAAAAGGCAAAAAGAAGTATTTGTAGCTCAAATAGAGTTAGCAAAAAAATACAAAAAGCCTTTAATCATCCATATCCGAGATGCTTCAAGAGATTCAAAAGAGTTACTTTTAAAACATAAAGCTGGTGAAGTTGGTGGTGTATTACACTGTTATAATGCTGACGAAGAACTGTTAAGTCTTGCAAATGAAGGTTTTTATTTTGGAATAGGCGGTGTTTTGACATTTAAAAATGCAAAAAAACTTGTAAATATTTTACCGAAAATCCCACATGATAAGCTGCTTATAGAAACTGACGGACCTTATCTGACTCCAACTCCTCATCGTGGAGAAAGAAATGAACCTAGCTATACTGTTTTTGTAGCTGAGAAAATGTCTGAACTTTTAAAAATCAAACTAGATGATATCAAAATAGCAACAACACAAAACGCCATAAAACTGTTTCATATTTCTTAATATGAAATGGCGTGGTGAGTCTACTTGACTGTAATTAATGAAAATTTGGATAAAATCTAACTTTTAAATTATTTCAAGGTATACCAAAACACATGATTAAATACTTCTTATTATTAATTTTTCCAATTTTACTTGCTGCTAATTTAACATATACTTCCAACTATAACAAAGAACTTTCTCTTTTAGAATCTTTTGATATAGATCCATCTTTTCTTTACGATCCGGTTATGAACAAGATGAAGACTTCAAAAATCTCAAAATATAAAAATCAACATTTTTTTAAAGCTATGGATGAAGCTTATTTGTTTATACCTGCTATTAAAAATATTTTGTCAGAGTATGGTATCCCTCCTGAATTTTTGTATCTTGTTATGGCAGAATCAAACTTTTCAAATAGAGCATATTCAAAAAAGCGAGCATCTGGCCTTTGGCAGTTTATGCCGGCAACTGGAAAAGCTTATGGACTAAAAATCGATGAATATGTTGATGAAAGAAGGGACTTGGTTAAATCAACAAGAGCTGCTGCAAGATACCTTTCATCATTGCATGATAGGTTTGGTAAATGGTATCTCGCTGCAATTGCTTATAATTGTGGTGGTGGAAGACTCACAGATGCAATCAAGAGAGCTAGAACTGATGAGTTGAAAGTTTTACTAAATCCTAGAAAGAAATATATCCCAAGAGAGAGTAGATTATACATCAGAAAAATAGTTGCTCTAGCTTTGATTGGTTATGATGAACGGTTTTTACTAAAAAGCGAATATGAACATCTCTTGAACAGAGCAAGCGCATACTCTGTTTCTACTGTAAAACTATCAGGTGGCGCATCTTTAAAAAGACTGTCAAAACTTATAGGAATACCACTCAATGAGTTAAAAAAACTCAATAGACATTTAAAATATGATTTTGTACCGCCATACAAGAAAGGCTATGACGTATATATTCCATATATAAAACTTTCGGAATTTAAGCAAAAGTACTACGAAGAAAAGAATCAAAATATTTATAAAATATATAGAGTCAAAAGAGGCGATAGTTTGTATAAAATTGCTCATAAATATGGCATTAGCTATAAAGTAATTATGGATTTTAATAAATTGAAAAATTCAAGATTAAGAATAAAACAAAAACTTATCGTACCAATTGAAATCGTAGCTAAAAATCGAAAAATTAAAAGCAAGTATTATTATATGGTGCGAAATGGTGATACTTTAAATTCGATTGCTAAAGCATATAAAGTGAGTATTCAAAATATAAAAAGTCAAAACAACCTGCGCAGTAGTTTTATTAAAATAGGGGATAGGTTGAAAATTTATGAGTAGATCAGCCCTTATAACTTTATCTTTATTTATGATACTTTTGAGTGCTTGTAGTACAAAAGGAACTAGAATATATTCAGACTATGATTATTCAGGAACTAAAACATATTCTTCTGATAAGAGTGATTACAGTTCAGGAATAGATAAAAAAACATATTTTCATCCAACCATGAAACCTTATATTGTGAGAGGAATAAGGTATCATCCAACGGTTGTTAGTGTTGGTGATAAGTTCAATGGAAATGCTAGCTGGTATGGACCTGACTTTAACGGTAAGCTAACATCAAATGGTGAGACTTATAACATGTATGGCATGACAGCAGCACATAAAACTCTACCTATGAATACGATTGTGAAGGTAACTAATCGTACGAATGGATTACATGCCGTTGTGAGGATAAATGACAGAGGTCCATTCGTAGGTACGAGAATTATTGATTTATCAAAATCTGCCGCTAATAAAATAAATATGATAGGAGTAGGAACTGCACCGGTAACTATAGAGGTTTTAGGTTTTGTAACTAAAGGCAAAAAATATATTCCTTCAAGAAAAGAGCTCAAGAATAATTCAAAAAAGAAGTCTATAGGAAGTTTTGCCTTACAAATAGCATCTTTTTCAAAGATAGAGGGAGCTATGGCAACTCAAAATAAATATGATAATACAGATGGGTATCATACAATTATAAAAGACATGAGCAATAGCAGTAATAGTAGTGGCGGCACATATAAAGTTTGGCTCAAGGGATTTCAAAGTGAGCAAGAAGCTAGAGACTATAAATCGCAGGGTCACTTTGAGCATGCATTTATAGTAATGGAGGATTAAAATGATTAGTAAAAGCCGAAAAACAAAAGAAACAGATATAGAAATTTCACTAAAGTTGTACGGAACTGGGAAAAGTCGTATAAAAACCGGTGTAGGTTTTTTAGATCATATGCTGGAGAGCTTTTCAAAGCATTCGCTTATTGATTTGGATGTTAATTGTAATGGAGATACGCACATAGATGATCACCATAGCGTAGAAGATATAGGTATTGTTCTTGGATCTTTGTTGGCAGAAGCAATCTATCCAGTCGAAGGTGTGGAACGATTTGGTAGTGCAAATATAGTTATGGATGAGGCATGTGTGAGTTGTGATTTAGACCTTAGCAACAGACCTTTTCTAATCTACGAAGTAGATTTAAAGGGCAAAGTAGGGCAGTTTGATACAGAACTTGTTGAAGAATTCTTCAGAGCACTTGTTTTAAATGCTAGAATAAGTGCGCATATAATTGCCTTAAGAGGTAAAAATAAACATCATATGATAGAAGCATCTTTTAAGTCTTTGGCTGTTGCAATTCGCAGAGCTATCACAAAAAATGAAAGAGTCGGTATTCCTAGCACTAAAGATGTTTTATGATAAAATTGATTGTTTTAGATGTGGATGGTTGCCTCAGTGATGGCAAAATTATTTACTCAGAAGATGCAATTGAGAGTAAGGCTTTTAATATAAAAGATGGGCTTGGTATCAGTACTTGGGTAAAGATTGGAAATGAGGTTGCTATCATAACAGGTAGAAATTCTAAAATAGTCCAAAAAAGAGCTACAGAATTAGGTGTGCAACATCTATTTCAAGGTATAAAAGATAAAGATAGAGTTTTAAAAGAACTTGTATCTTCGTTGGGAATGAGCTTTGATAATGTTGCGGCAATTGGTGATGATTTAAATGATTTTAAAATGCTTCATCTTGTGGGAAAAAGTTTTACTCCACAAAATGGAGTTAAAGAGATAAAAAATATTGTTGATGTAGTATTATCCCATGCTGGTGGTGATGGTGCTGTTCGTGAGATGATAGATACTTTGATTGATAGCAATAATCAAAGAGAAAAATTTATGGCAGTATGGCTTTGAATATAAATATTTTTTTTATTATTCTATCTGTTGGTTTAATGATGATATTTTTATTATTTAAACCAATGCATATTCAACAACATAAATTTATAGATTTACCACTTTTTGAGTTATCATCTTTTTCACTTTATGAGTTAAATAAAAAAGGCTTGAATAATATAATGCTAGGAAGCAAGGCAACTAAATATAATGATAGATATTCAGTTGAGAATATAGACTATACAGATAATTCAAGAAATTTTATAGCTAATATGAAATCAAATACCGGGGTTTACAAAAATGATATTGTAAATTTAGAGGGAAATGTGACATATACGAGAGAAGATGGCTTGGTTTTTGTTGCACCGTTCATCACCTATAATAAGCAAACTACTATCGCTAGCACAGATAGTAACTATGTACTATACAAAGGTAAGGACAGGATTTCTGGAACTTCACTTAGATATAATAATATTTCAGATCAAGTCAGTTCAAAAAATGTTCTAGCAATATATAATTTTAAGGATAAACAAAAATGAAACTTCTATCACTTTTAATACTTCTTTTAACGTCATCTTTAATCTCTCAGGAAATTAAAGTAAAAGCAAACCAATTTAATGCAGATGAAAAAAAAGGAATTTCCATATTTGAAGGTAATGTAAATATAATAGAAGGCAACGACGAACTAAATGCTTCAAAAGTCATTATTTTTACAGACAAAAATCATGAACCAATTAAATTTGAAGCAACAGGTAATGTTTCGTTTAACATAATAACTGATGATGGCTCTGTTTATCAAGGGACATCTGAAAAAGTTGTATATTTACCAAAAAAGAAAGAGTATCATTTTCTTAAAAATGTTCATCTCAATCAAATAGATGAAAAGAAAGAGATACATGGAGAAGAAGTTGTATTAAAAATAGTAGAAGGTAAGGCATATGCTAAGGGTCTTAAATCAGAGCCTGTTATTATGATATTCAATATGCCAGATAAAAAGGAACAATAATGGTAGAAATAGTCGATGCTAAATTTATTACATCTTCTCAAAACATTCAAAATGCTCCCGAATCAACAGAGCAGGATGAAGTTGTTTTTATGGCTAGATCCAATGTTGGAAAAAGTTCACTTTTAAATGCTCTTACTAATCACAAAGGATTAGCTAAGGTGTCTTCAACACCTGGTAAGACTAGACTTATAAACTATTTTGATGTCACTTTTATAAATAGGGAGAATTCTATTAAAGATAATGCAAAATTTGTGGATCTACCAGGATTTGGCTATGCAAAAGTAGCAAAGTCTATGAAATATAACTGGGAAAAAAACCTAACCGATTATATAGCCCAAAGAGAGCAGATTAAACTTTTCGTTCATTTAGTGGACTGCAGACATCCGGATTTAGAAATCGATGCATCTGTCAGTGATTTTTTGATTACCAATTGTAGAGATAATCAACACATTTTGCAAATTTTTACGAAAATAGATAAATTGAATCAAAAAGAACAAGATGCGCTAAGAAAAAAATTTCCACATGCTATGATGGTATCAAGTTCTAAAAAAAGAGGTATGCAAAAAGCAATACAAGTTATTCATGATATTTTACAAGAAGATAAGAATGAACATTAAGTATGTGAAAGCAAGACTTGAAGACATTCAAAAAATGCAGGAACTTATACTTCCAGAAGTTGAGTCAGGTGTTATTCTTGTAAGAAATGATGATGAGATAGCTACAAATATCAGATCATATCAATTAGCTTTTAATGGTGAAACATTAGTCGCCTTTTGCGCTTTGCATGTCCATACATCGTCACTTGCAGAAATCAGATCTCTTATTGTGAAAGAGAGCTTTAGAGGCAAAAAAATTGGGGAGCAATTAATCAATAAATGCCTTGAAGAAGCTGTCGTTCTAGGTCTCAAAAGAATACTTTGTTTAACCTATAGACAAACATTTTTTGAAAGATTAGGTTTTATTGAAATACCAAAGGAGTCATTACCAGAACATAAAATTTGGGCTGACTGCATTAAATGTAAACATTTTCCAGTATGCAACGAAGTATCATTAATCAAAGACCTTTAGCCGCATTTTCATATATTGTATTTTTTACAATATATGAAAGCTTAAGCAGTATTTATCTGTTTTTGCCACCAATGCTTGCTGTATTATATGTACTTTTTTCCAGGGCCTTAAAACAAGAAGATACTATTTTTATAATTTTAGTATCTCTGTGCTTAGTGATCTTTGAAACAGAAAAAGGCTATTTAATATTTAGCACAATTATTTACTTTACTTTAGTCTATAAATTTATTATGCCAAAGCTAGAACAAAATTTCAACTGTCATTATTGTGTGAAATTAGCTTCTGTTTTATTGGCTTATATTGGCTTTTTTATCTATTCTTTAATAATTTCAAACATTTTTATATTACCGCCGCCAAATCTGAACTACTATGTAGTATATTATATAGTGATTGAATTTTTAATAGTGAGTATTGTATGAAAATAAAAATTATTTTGACAATATTTATTTCGATATGGTTAGCCATCATAGTGAGAGTTTTTTCTCTTGCAGTAGAATCAAATAGTTATTATAAAAAGCTTTCTCATAACAATACTATAAAAATAGAAGATATCACACCCGTAAGAGGTGAAATTGTTGACAGGAACAATAAACCAATTGCAATCAATCGACAAGGCTTTAAAATACAAATAAAACCACATCTATTGTCTAAAAGAAATATAAAAAAATTTAATGATGAGTTAGACTTTTTAATGAATCTAATACCGGGTTTAGATAGAGATAAGTTAATAAAAAAATATAAAAAGAAAGAATCCTACTATAATCATGACTACATAGATATAATTGACTTTATATCCTATGAAGATATTCTTCCAGTTTATTCTCTTATTCACCTAAGAAAAAATATTCATATAGTCTCAGCACCCAAAAGATATTATCCTTATGGAAAAATTGCTGCTCATTCCATTGGTTATGTTTCTCGTGCTAATAAAAGAGATATAGAAAAAGACAAGTTACTCGAGCTCATAGGTTACACAGGAAAAACAGGACTGGAAAAATATTATAACACATACTTACAAGGTGAAGTAGGAAAAAGAAAAATTAAGGTGAATGCTAATAATCAAGAGATTGAGGAGCTTTCATATGAAAGTCCAAAAGAAGACAGGAAACTAACCCTCAATCTAGATATAGAACTTCAGCAGTATATATCCTCACTATTTACAGAAAAAGCAGGAGCTGTGATAGTCATGAATGTAAATGGATCTATTCTTGCAGCAAGTAGTTATCCTGAATATGATTTAAATACTTTTGTCTCTGGTATATCTCATGCAAAATGGGATTTGCTATCAACTGACCTCGATAAACCGTTTACAAACAAGTTTATAAACGGACTCTATCCTCCAGGATCCACTATAAAGCCAGGTCTTGGTCTTTTATACATAACAACAGTTTTGAATGAAAATACATTTTTTACTTGTGAATCACATCTTCCACTTGGAGGAAGGATTTTTCGATGCTGGAAGAAACGAGGACATGGCAAAACAAGCATTACAAAAGCAATCAGAGAGAGCTGTGATGATTACTTTTACAAAGGAAGTCTATTGTTAGGAAATGCAGAAATGAGTTCTGGATTGAAAAGATATGGTCTTGGCAGTAAAACAGGTGTAGATTTACCAAATGAATTTATAGGAGTTGTACCTTCACGTGAGTGGAAAAAAAGAAAATATCATCGTAACTGGAGTATTGGAGAAACAGCAAATACTGCTATTGGTCAAGGAGACTTTCTTGTTACTCCAATGCAAATGGCTCAATATACAGCGCTTTTAGCAACCGGGAAACTCCCAACACCTAGTTTTGCTAAAACTATTGGAGATAAACTAAATACCCCAATATTAAAAGAAGTTTTTAATGCAAAAGAGTTACAAAAACTTCATATTATACAAAATGCGATGTACGAAGTTTGTAATAGTCCCCATGGCACCGCAACTCACTATTTAAGTTCTAAGGTTAAAATCGCAGGAAAAACTGGTACAGCACAGGTTGTTACGATTATGCAAGATGTTAAAAAGCGAACCTTAGAACATGATCTGGAATACTATCAACGTTCTCATGCTTGGTTTACTTCCTATGGACCATATGAAAACCCACAGTATGTGGTTTTAGCTATCGTAGAGCATGGAGGACATGGTGGGTCCGCAGCAGGTAAGATTGTCTCTAAAATATACAATAAGCTTTTAGAGCTTAAATATATTAAAAAATAAAAAATTACATAATCGAATTTTGAATAAATAACGCAAGAATAATTAATAAAAATATTGATCCTGCTTTATTGTAAAGTTTGTTAGCCAAAATAAATAAAAGCGTTACTGAAGCTACAACCATGATGAGCATGTCAAATTTTGTAGTCAAGAAATTGACTGTTAATGGATGTACTAGTGATGCAGCACCTAAAACCATAGAAAAGTTAGCTACATTGGAACCTATAATATTTCCAATACTCATCTCAGGATTACCTTTTTTGATTGCAACCAAAGATACAACTAGCTCAGGCAAAGAGGTGCCTAAGGATATAAGAAATATACCTATAATCCATTCACTTACACCAAATACTCTAGCAATGTTTGTCCCACTATCAACGACGAAATTTGCACCGCCTATCGTTAATACAAATCCTATAAATAGTAGAATTATGGATTTACCCCAGTTGAACTTTTCTTTAATCAGCTCATTATCTATTTCACCTTCTAAGTCTTCTTTGGAGCTAGTAAACAAAAATATTATATACGACACCATCAAAAGGAGATAAAGAGTACCATCTATTCTACCTATTTCACCATCTTGAGCCATAACAAAAAAGACTATCATAGGAACTATAACCCAAGCGCTATCTTGCGCAAAAAGATCTCTTTTGGGATTCATTTTTTTTGCAATCAAGAATACTAAACCTAAAACTAAAGTGATGTTAAAAATAACACTACCAACTACATTGGCAACCGCCATATCACTTTTTCCGGAATAAGACGCCATCATAGATGCTGCCATCTCCGGAAGCGACGTTCCAAAAGCCACAAGTGTAGCTCCAATTACATAGTGAGATATATTAAAATGCAGTGCTATTCTCTCCGATTCTTTTACTATAAAATCAGCTCCATAAACTAAGCCTGCCATAGCTACTATAAAAATTACAAAATCCATTATCCGTTATTCCTTATTATCAAACTCTTAGGCAAATTAAATTTTTCTATAATTTTTATTTCTTCTTCTCTCATTTCACCAGAATCAATCTCATGGTCAAAACCAAGCAAATGCAGCAAGCCATGAACAAAGAGCAGAGCGCACTCATCAGAATGAGTATGACCTAATTCTTTTGCTTTATCCTCAACATGCCAAGTCGAAATAACGATACTTCCAAGTGGCGCCATAGGCATCTCTTCATAAGGAAAACTAAGAACATCAGTATCTTTATCAACTTTTCTATACTCTTTATTTATATTTTGTATCTCTTCGTTTGTCGTAATGATTAACTCTATCTCTTTTTGTGTAAAAGTTGCAGCAATAGTTTCTAAGAGTTTAATATCAATTTCGAGTGAAGTTCTGTTGTCAAGTTCAATCATGCGTGAGATTATATCCAATGGGGGCTTTAGTTTGTAAGCTATATACGAAAAATATATAGCTTTTTGTTCAGAATGAAATATTAAGCAGTGAGATCTATACCACTTCCCATACCGGTTTTCTGCGCTGTAACCTGTTTTGATTGCTCATTGGCACTTTCAATCACTTTCATGACACTCTGCTCCTGCACCTGCATAGCCTTTTTCATAACTTCTATCTGTGTAGAACTTTGTGTACTACCACTAGTCGATGATGATACATTCATGATGTCTCCTTTAAGTCTATATCTGGGCATTATAATATTTAAATTGTTTATTCAATATTAAAAAAATATTTTACCTACTGATTTATGATAAAATATATTTATGAAAAAGCATATGAAAAAACAAAAAATAGATAAAAAAGCGGTTTGCGTAATCAGTGGTGGGATGGACTCAGCGCTCAGTGCATACATGATGAGGCAAGATGGTTACGAAATAATTGCTCTGCATTTTAACTATGACCAAAGAACACAAACTAAAGAACTAGAGTGTTTTCATAAAATTTGTCATGATTTACATGTAACAAATAAATATGTATTAAATTTGGATTTTTTTAAACAGATTGGGGCTTCTGCTCTTACCGACAAAAGCATAGAAATTCCAACTTCCGGAATAGAGAAGGGCATACCGATTACTTATGTACCTTTTAGAAATGGTATATTTTTAAGCATGGCAGCGGCCATTGCGGAAAAAGAGGGCGCTAAAATTATTACAATTGGTGTGGTTGAAGAAGACAGTAGCGGTTATCCTGATTGTAGAGAAAGTTATATAAAAAGTATGCAAAAAAGTATCAATCTCGGGACTAAAGATGAAACAAAGATAAAGATTAAAATGCCTCTTGTACATTTACAAAAATCTCAAATAGTGCGAAAATCTTTAGAACTAAAAGTTCCTCTAAAACATACTTGGAGTTGTTATAAAAATGAAAAATTTGCATGTGGAATATGTGATAGTTGCAGATTAAGGTTAAATGGATTTAAATTAGCTGGAGTTAACGATCCAATTCCTTATGAATGAGATTATCTTTAAAGATTTGACTGTTGAACATATTTGTAAATCAAATTTGAAAAACAGCTATATAAGCGTAAATCCATATGCCAAAATAATTCTAAAAACACCCAAGGTATCTCAGGCGTATATAAAAAGTCTTCTTCTAAAAAAAGAGATTTGGATAAGAAAACAGCTTTTAAAGGCAAAAGAAAAACCACAAATTAGAATAAACCTTGAAGATGAAATTCTACTTTTTGGTGAAATTTATAGTATTGACTTGGAAGAAGCAACAGAATTAAGAAAATTTTTAGAGAATATAAAAGTTAATACTCCTAAAAATATTATAAAGTGTTATAATGATTTTTATAAATTTTATGCAAGTGAATATTTAACCAAGAGAGTGGAATACTTTTCTAAAATAATGAATCTAAACTATAAAGAAATAAAGTTTAGAAAGATGAAAAGTAGGTGGGGCAGCTGTAGTTCACTAAGCGTAATTACATTCAATAGTGAGTTAATAAAGATAAAAAAAGAGCTTATTGATTATGTAGTAGTTCATGAATTAGCTCATTTGGTTCATATGAACCATTCTAAAAGTTTTCATTTTTTAGTTGAGAAATATATTTTAAATTCTAAAGAGATAAGAAAAGAACTTAAAAATATAAATTTATCTAGATACTATTTGTTTTAAAACTTCTTTATTTTTGTTGAAATAATCTAAATGGTATTTACTTGATGGTGACCACATCATCCACCCACCTGTCTTTACTTCCCGTGTTGCTCGTATCTGTTCAGTTACTTCAAACTTTCCATAATGTCTTTTTTTTGTAGTATAATCCCTAAAGTACTGCAGCCAAGGTCTAATTCGTAAGGTTTTAATTCTGTCTTTTGTATTTTTGATACTTCTGTATATTACAGCATGAGGATGATCAGCTGGATATTTGAAATAAAAAGAACCGCTTGAAAATCCGGATGGATACAACATTGGTGACAAATAATCTGCATGAGCAGCCAAGGAGCTAACTGTTTGCCCTATATTGTTATCACCTTTGCTCCAGCATATATTTCCGTACGTATCAACGGAGATAAAAACACCATATTTTCTAAGTCTCTTCTGGGCTAAACTTAAAAAATCACCTATAGCTTTGATACGGTTTTTTGCGTTATTTTCTTTGGAGAGTTTAAGCCCACTTTTTGCAGGAAAACGGATATAGTCAAAATTGATTTCATCAAATCCAACTTTTGCAGCTTCTTCAGCTATAGAAATTGTATACTCGTGAGCTCTTTTATCAAAAGGATCAACCCAAGCCATATTGTCATGATTTCTCCAAATAGTTCCATCAGCTTTTTTTATGGCATAACTAGGATTATTTGAAGCTTGAAGTTCATCTTTGAAAACAACAATTCTGGCTATTGTATAGATATTTTTTGATTTCATCAACTCCATAAACTCTTGTATATTTCTATTTGTTCTATGTTTATAAGCACCGTAATTATTTGCCTGCTTGAATGAAGTTTTGTATGAAGTTGAGCCATATTCATTTTTTATATCTACAACGACAGCATTAACTTCACTTTTTTCTATTATATTTAAAATCTTTTTAAATGTTTTAGAGTGAGCATTAGCACCCCAAAAAGTCAAATACAATGCTTTAACATTTATGGGTTCGACTTTTATACATGTTAAATTCATATCTTTATCAAAGGAAAAAGGCTTATGTCCATAGGCTTTTATATGATAAGTATTTTCATCACTTTGTAGAGTAAATGAGCCATTATCATCAGATCTTACACTATGTTTTGAATCACTTATTATGGCGTTGCATATTGGGCTTGAAGTATTTGCATCAATTATCACACCATTAAATGAAGCAAATACTAGTGTATGGAATATGGCAATTATCAATAGTTTTTTCAAATGGATTCTTTTTTTTAAATTTTTATACTGGAATTATATCTTGTTAGGTTTATCTTTCATTTAAAAAATACCTTAAACTTACATCACTCCATTCTTTTGATAATTTGAGATATGCATGGATTGATGAGTATACTCTTTTAAAATCTTCGTTTTTATCACTGAGTTCTTGAATAACTTCAACAAGAGCTAACTTACCTGCTTTGGTTACATCTTCAGGATACTGGAGGATTTTAACATTTAACTCTTTTAGCTTTTGAAGTGCTTTTATATTCTCAGAATGAAATTCATATGCCATGTTTGCATTCATTTCACTTGAGGATACTTCTATAATTGACTGATGCTCAAAGGCTAGCTTACTCCAAGAGTGCTTATTAAAAGTTAACTCAAGGATAGAACCCGGTTCATGCCATCCTGAATAATAGTATGGTGCCACTTTATAAAATCCCATCTTCATATCAAGTGCAGGTCCGACCCATTCAGTGGCATCAATAACTCCGCGTTCTAAAGATGTGTATATTTCTCCAGCAGGTAAGAGGATAGGATTAACTCCCATTTTTGAAAAAACTTCACCACCGAGACCTGGAATACGCATTTTCAAACCCTGCATGTCTTTAAGTGAATTTATAGGTTTTCTGAACCATCCGCCCATTTGGATATTTGTGTTTCCGCCTAGAAATGGATAAAGGTTATATTTTGCATATTGTTCTCTCCAAAGAGAGAGCCCATCTCCAAAAAGCATCCATGAGTTAATCTCTTCGGCCGTAAACCCAAAGGGCATACCACTATAAAGAGAAAAAGCAGAGTTTTTACCTTTCCAATAATACGGCCCGGAGTGAAAAGCATCTATCTGTCCACTGCTTGCCGCATCAAATACAGCCAATGCCGGCACCAGGACATTCTTAGGATAAAGTTTAATCTCTAATGAACCGCCACTTATATCGTTTACTCTTTGAGCAAATTTCTCGACACCGATTCCCATGATTGGAAAATGTGCCGGCCAGCTTGTTGCCA
>Ga0316206_1002072_pt1 | contig 14759 bp, 9 predicted proteins | sample 6monthpyrite_MG_FD_204942 | JGI IMG/M metagenome (GOLD analysis project Ga0316206, IMG submission 204942) | Microbial mat bacterial communities from mineral coupon in-situ incubated in ocean water Damariscotta River, Maine, United States -... | ecosystem: Environmental > Aquatic > Marine >...
CATGCTAGATTTGGAAAAGGAAAAGTTGTTGCATTAGAAGGGTCACCTATAACAAAAGCAACTGTGTTTTTTCCAAAAGTAGGTAATAAGCAGTTATTATTGAAATTTGCTAAATTGGAGATTTTAGAGTAATTAAAAGAGAACCCTCCCTTTTAATCAAATTTATTTATCAATCTTATCAAGGAAATAAACCAAACCAACATAAAATTTAAGATTAGAACCTTTAGTGACAACAGAATTGTAATAAACCGCATTTTTTTCTGGCTCTACATAAGAAATAAATTGTGTACGAAAAGCTTGATCAATCAACCTATTAAACCCTTTATTAATCTCGACAGAAAATTTAAGCTTCATTTTACTGCCTACATCATAAAATAATTGCGGTTTAAAACCAACACCAAAAGTTAATAAATTGTTATAATAAGTTGGTTCTGTGTATGGGAGCACCTCCCAAATGTGTTTTACAACCCCATTAGTAGTTGCAGTCTCTTTACCTCCAACTAAATTATAAAATTGTTTATTAAACTTTGCTATAAAAACATTTGCAGAAAACACTAAATGTAATTTATTAAAACTATACATTTTACCAGCAGATAAAGTTAGAGTTTTCGCTTTACCTCCTGCAATCATTGAAAAACCTTTCCCATCTCTCAATTCAGGATAAAACAAAACATTTAGTGACCTATCATTTGCTGTAAATGTAAAATTACTAAATTCAAAATTAACATCAAAAATATAATTTTGTTTAACACAATAAAATGTTTCAAACTTTAACTGAATACCCGCAAAAAAGTTTAAAGGCGCCCTGAAAGTATGTTGTGGTGATTCATTAAGTTCTGTTTTAGAAATTAAACTACCAACACCTGTAGATATCCCAAAACCAAATTGGTTTTGGGATATTCCTAATTGACTATAGGACAATACTAATATGAATATAATTCTAATAACCACGGCTCAATACAGGTAAAGTCCAACTAACTTGACCATAATAACTACATTTACTTCTCAACTTGCAAGAAGGACCACTACAATTTGAATTAATGGAACCTATAAAATATTTACTTAAAGCTCTAGTTCCCTGATAAAACTTAACAACTAAATTATCACTTGTATAATTATAAGTTACATTAGTTGGAAATTCCATCTGACCACTCCCCGACTCTCTACACCTCTTTTTATAAGAATATCTATACTCTACTGAGAAATCAGTTACATCATCACTACCTCCTAAATTATTATGGTAAAATCCTAACTTCAGTACTTTGTATATACCAATTGTCCAATAAGATGATTTGAATTTATATTCATAATTAGGACAATATTCTGTCCAATCTTTTTCTTTAGAACCATTACCTTGCCCTTTTTCTCCACAAAACCATTCCTTCTTTTTTGAATTTAATAAAGATTCATCTTTTAGATAATCTAATACATCATCTTCAGTTGACAAAACGTAAACATCACTGTTTAAAGATACCAAATTTGAATAGGAGTTTTCATTTTTATCTTTAATTAAATATACTAAATTTCGCTTCATATCTATTTTAATAAACCAATCTTCAATCTTAACAATAGCATCTTTATTTAAAAGTGCTTTTGTAAAATCATCATCACAAACTAAGTCATTTGGAAATGTTTTACCATAAGAACTAAAAGTACTTTGATTTATTGCTTTAGTTAACAAATCAACTTTGTTATAATCTTTATTATCGACAATTTGCTCATAATATTCAATAGTTTCAAATTCAAGTACAGAATTATTTTGATTTATTTTAACACCTTCAAAACCATCAATATTGGTTGATTTTTTTTTCAATTGAAACATCATTTACTTGTGAAACCTCCGCTTTATTACAAGACACAACAATCATGCTTAGCGACAATGCGCTTAAAATTAATTTTCTCATTTTTATAAATTTAACTTGTTACATTTCTTAAGTTTTGCTAACTTTTTTTGACGTCATAGGTTAACGGTATAATTAAAAAAAAAAAAAAAACAATTCCAAATTTAATGAGAGTTATCTTTAATTTAATCTTATTTTCGTTACTATTGGTTGTGTTTTTTTTTGCTAAACACTTTCCTATTTCTAAAAATAATTATTTTCTAAGCTTTGGGCTAGACCATTAGCTATATGTTAATCAAAAATTTTCTCAAAACTCAATCCTTAAATATAAAACCCTTATCTTTGCACTGAATTTTGGTTTCAATCGCAATTTGTGAATGGATTAAAATGGGAATTAGGTGTAAATCCTAAACTGTTCCCGCAGCTGTAAGCTCTACAGTTAAATAATATTACCACTGTCGATTATAGATGGGAAGGATTATTTAAAATGGAGTGAGTCAGAAGACCTGCCAATATTCAAAAAAACGCGCTTTCGGGATAAGAGCAAAGTTTAGGTATCTATATTTTAGGTTTACCTACTCTATTGATTTTATTCTTTTTTATTAATGGTTCTTTAAAAATAAAACAAGAACACAAACAAATTAAAAAAGATGAAAAGAATTTTACTTTTTGCAAGTGCACTATTTATGGGTGCAAACGGAATGGCACAAGTTGCCGATTTTGAAGAAACTTTACCAGCTGTAACAGACACTGCTTGGTTTGGTCAGGATCAAACATTAACCAATACCTCTACCTTTGTAAGTGGAGACTTTAAGTTTGAAAACACTTATACAATTGCTTCATGGGGAAGTTATTCAACAGGATGTTCATACTCAAATATTACCGACAACACAACGGCAGGATCGGGAAACCAGTACAGTAATATTACAGGAAGTGGAGATGCATCTACTCAATATGGTATTGTATATGTGACGGACAAAGACAGAGTTTTTACTGCCAACGATATGCCATTTTCGCCAACATCAATCAAAATAACAAATAATACCTACACTTATTTATCAATGCTAAACGGAGATGCATTTGCCGTTCAGTTTGGTGATGTTAACAACCCTTCAGGAGGAGAAGACTCTTTAGTATTATCAATTTACGGGCTGGATGCAAATATGCAACGCACCGATTCAGTTGTAGTGTATTTAGCCGATTTTACAAATGGAAACTCATTTTTAATGAACACTTGGACAACTGTTAATTTAAACTCTCTTGGTTCTGTTTACGGTTTAGATTTTGGATTAATTTCATCAGACAACGGAATATATGGTATGAATACGCCTGCTTATTTTGCTATGGATAATTTACAAGCTATTGGGTTGGCAGATGCCGACTTTGAAGTATTAGCTTTGGGAGCCGAAACTGCATGGTATGGTCAAGACAACACATTGTCGGGTTATTTTACTTTTATAAGCGGATTTTATGAATTCGAAAACAATTATAATATTGCATCATGGGGAAGTTATTCTCAAGCATGGTCATTCTCAAACTATACTGATGTTACCACTCCAGGATCAGGAAACCAATACAGTGCCTATACAGGTATGGGAGAATCTTCAAGTCAATATGGTGTTTGTAACGTAAGTACGTATAACAATAACCGTTTATTTTCTACAAGTAAAGTTGCTTTTACACCAAGTGGGGCCTATTTTACAAACACAACTTACACTGCATTATCAATGCTTAATGGAGATGCATTTGCCACCCAATTTGGTGACGTTAGCAATTCTGCCGGAGGTGAAGACTGGCTTTTATTAACAATTTATGGTTTAGGAATAGACAGTTCAAGAACTGGAGATTCTGTTAATTTTTATTTGGCAGATTACAGGTTTTCAGACAACACACAAGATTACATAGTTGACGCCTGGACATGGGTTGATTTAAGTAGTTTAGGTGAAATATATGGTGCAGATTTTGAATTGTCATCTTCAGATAATGGAACATGGGGAATGAACACACCTGCTTATTTTGCAATGGATAAATTTGGTGGAACTGTTACAGGAATTGAATCAAATCAATCTACTGAAATATCGGTTTATCCTAATCCAACAAATGGAAATCTTAATATAGAAGTAAATGAAAATTCTATTGTTTCATTATTTGATTTGAATGGACGCTTGGTTAAAACTGAAAATGTTTATTCGACTATTTTAAACTGGAACATTTCTGACTTAGAAAATGGAGTTTACATATTGACTATTGAAACAAATGGTACTATTTATAGTCAAAAAGTAGTGAAGAAATAAAAGATTTATTTTGGGTGGTTATTTTATAAGCCAATCATTTTTAAGCCCGTTATAAATAAAAAAACATTTGGTTAAAATGAAAAAGATGCAATTGAAAATAATACTTTTTGTTTTTAGTTGCGTCTTTTTTTATGACGTTAATGCTCAAAAAAGCGACACATTGCAAACCGTTAGTGTGGTTGCTAAAAAAGATTCTATTTTAAAGTTAACGGTTATCAATTCAAATGTACCACATTATGTACTGGACAAAACTAAACTAAACGAATTGTCGGCAAACGATATTGGAGATGCTATGAAATTTATTCCGGGAACTTACATTAAAGATTATGGTGGAATTGGCGGTTTAAAAACAGTGTCGTATAGAAGTTTAGGTGCAGCACACACTAATATTGAAGTTGATGGTGTTATTTTACCTAATACTCAAACAGCAACAGTTAATCTTTCTGATTTTGATGTGTTTTCGGTTAACAAAATCGAAATGACATCAGGGCAGGTTCAAAATCACTTTTCAACAGCAAGTTCATATATCAAAGCCAATGTTTTATATATTAACAATAGTCTTTTTAATATTCCTAAACAAAAAACTGTTCTAAAATTTTTGAATACTACGACATCTATAAACAGCTATCAAAATGGGATTTTATTTCAACAAAAATTAGGTAAATCTTGGTCAATCGGCACACAAGCACTCTATACTTTTGGCAGCGGTCAATACAATTTTTCGATTCAAAATATTGACAGCACTTACACCTCAACGCGCCAAAATTCAAATTTAACTAATTTAAAAATAAAAGGCGCAATTAATTATCACAAAAACAAGCTAAAACTTCATTTTAATAGTTTTTATAATTTGAACAATCAACAGTTGCCTGGTGCTGTTGTATTATACAATCCTTATAATGACCAAACATTAAATAATCAAAAATTTAACTCGATATTTAATTTGCAGTTTAAAGAAACAAAATATGCCCTTGGTGCCAATGCCTTTGTGCAAAATAGCACTACTCTGTACCGAGATAATCAATATTTGAATCAGCAGGGTTTTATAGAAAACTCATATTACAACCAATCATATGGCGGTGGAATTATTTATAGTAAATTTTTAAAAACAGAATCTCAAAAACTATTTTTTGGCTTAGATTTTAAATCGGCAAGTTTAAGTGGTTCTCAATTCACATCTACGCCAAATCGAAATCGTATCAACTCTGTTATTGGATTTTCAAAATGGATATATCGCTTAAAATTTCAAGGGAATTTAAGCCATCAATTTATTAATGACAAAACGCCAAACAATACCCTCAATATTTCTCATTTTTCTCCATTTTTTTCAGTAGCCTATTTGCCTTTTAAAAAAATAAATTTCAGAATCAGAAGTCATTATAAAAACAATTACCGCTTACCTTCTTTTAATGACCTATATTACAACTTAATTGGAAACACAAATCTTAAAGCCGAAAATGCACAAAGTTTTAATTTAGGGCTGACTCTTGGCAAAAAACTAAAAACGATTCAATCAGAAATAACTTTAGATGTGTATCAAAATAATATTAAAGATAAAATTGTAGCCATTCCTACAAAAAACTTATTTAATTGGAGTATGCAAAATATAGGAGATGTTCGCAGCCAAGGAATTGACTTTAACCTATTATTCATATATACAAAACAAAAATTCAAACTTACTTTTTCAACAGGCCAATCATACAATCGGTCTGTAGATGTTACCGATAAAAACGGGATAACTTATGGTCATCAAATACCTTATACACCAAACTATACCGCCTCCTATTCTACTTCAATGGCTTATAAAAATACTAATTTAACTATAACTTTGATTCAAACTGGTAAACGATATGTTTTAAATGAAAACTTACCATTTAATGAATTAGGTGGATTTACAGATTTGGCTATTGGCATAAACCGAAATTTTAATTTTAAAAATCAAAAAATATACGCTAATTTGCAAGTGGCAAATGTGTTAAATAACAATTATCAAGTCATTAAAAGCTTTCCTATGCCAGGCAGACATATAAGACTTAAACTTGTGTACACCTTAAAAAGATAAAAATGAAACAGTACCTAATTTTACTCCTATTAATAATAGGAATTACATCTTGTAAAAAAGATCCAAAATCTGAACCCATAGAATCTGACTTTAAAAATGGGATTATTTGTATGAATGAAGGCTTGTTTCAACAAAACAATGCTAGTTTATCTTATTACTCAATCGACAGTTCAACAACCACATCTAATGTTTTTTCAGCTATTAACGGCAGGGGTTTAGGTGACACTGCAAACGATATGATCTCATACATATATATGGGTAAACCATATATTGCAATTGCTGTTGATGTGTCGAGCCAGGTAGAGATTTTGGACGGATTAACGCTTAAATCAGTGAAACAAATACCGATTTTTAATGGAACATCAGCACGAGAGCCGCGAGCATTACAGTTTTTTGATGATTATTTATATTCTATAAATTTTGACGGGACAGTAAGCCGAATAGATTTATCTAATTACACCATAACAAATAACTTTAATTGTGGATTAAACCCTGAAAGTGCTGAAATTGTAAATGGCTTTATGTATGTGGTAAATTCAGGAGGACTCAATTCACCGACTTACGATAGTACAGTATCAGTTATTAGACTTGAAGATGGTTCAACTTCAGTTTTTGAATCAGCAATAAATTGTTCAGCGATAAAAAAAGATGCAAACAACGAACTTTATGTCATTTCAAGAGGGAATTATGGAAGCATTTCACCAAAATTGCTCCGTATCAGCACCAGTACAAATTCTGTTTTAGAAACTTTTAACATCAATATTTCGGCCATGAATTATTACAACAATACCTTATATTATTATGATGCGACAGATAATGGAATTCACACTTTAAATACACAAACCGAAACCATTTCAAACTCAATTTTAATTGACTGCTCAGGATTTCAAAACTTCTATAAAATTCAAATTGATGTTGTAAATCAACTCATTTATTTAATTGATGCAAATGGGTATGTCAATTCGGCAACTGTAAAATGCTATGATTTAAACGGGACTTTTAAATACGAATTTTCAGCGGGATTAAATACAGGTAAACTTTTATTTTTATAAACTATGAAAACAATAATATTCATAATTACACTCATTTTTTCGACAGTTATATTTGGGCAATACCCTCCTGCAGCGGGACAATCCGGAACAACAGCCATATCTAAAGATTCTTCAATCATTATAAACTGGGCAAACACTGTCACTGATTTTAGTAGGGGTTATTTAGATATAGCCAATCCAGCATTAGGTTTTACTTCATTTGGAGACTCATCTTTCACGCTTGGTCAAGCAGAAGGAACAAGTACTGACGTTGTGAGCTTAGGAGATGCAGGTTCAATAACTTTAACTTTTCCTAACCCAATAAAAAATGGAAATGGACCAGATTTTGTAGTATTTGAAAACAGTTTTAGTGATGACTTTTTAGAGTTGGCACACGTTGAAGTAAGTACAGACGGGGTTAATTTTGTGAGAATACCATCCATTTCGCTCACGCAAACAGCAACTCAAACAGACGGTTTTGGTTCAACTGACCCCACTAAAATACATAATTTAGCCGGAAAATATCGTCAAGGTTTTGGAACGCCTTTTGATTTACAAGACATTATAGATTCAACCAATATTAATTTAGATAGCATTAATTTTGTTAAAATAATTGATGTAATAGGAACTATTAATACAACATATTCAACTTATGACAGTCAAGGAAATATCATAAACGACCCTTACTCAACAGCATTTGAAAGCGGTGGATTTGACTTAGATGCAGTGGGTGTGATTAACGAAAATAAGTTTGTTGGATTAAGTTCAAATGTAGAATTATCATTTGTTATTTATCCTAATCCTGCTCAAAATAGTATTTTCATACATGCGGACTTATCAAATTATATTGAGATTTTCTCACTGAATGGAGAATTGGTTTATTCTTCAATAATTAAAAATGGAGATTCTATTGATGTCAGTTTATTTAAAAATGGGATTTACATTCTTAAAAACACATCTAATTTTGGTGTTCAGGTTAAAAAATTAGTGATTAAACATTAGACATTCAAGCAACTAAAAAAATGGATGTAAAAAAAATAATTTATTTTCAATATTCGTTTGGCAGTCTAAAATAAACAGTGTATATTTGTCGCCCGAAAGGAAATGTCCTTTTGAATCTTTTGCAAAAAAGATGATGCTCAAGTGGTGGAATTGGTAGACACGCAAGACTTAAAATCTTGTGCTCTTTGGGGCGTGCGGGTTCAAGTCCCGCCTTGAGTACTAAACCTTACCTTTACGGTAAGGTTTTTTTTATTTAAAATGCTTGTCAGTTGGCTTCCACCTCTGACTTGAAGAAACTCCCTAGGTATTTATACTTGGGGTTTTTCGTTTTAATCCAATTAGTAAAGGCAGTAGTTTATATAATATATTCGGAAATATTAAATAAATTCTATATTGGAAGTTGTTTAGACTTGAAGAAAAGAATTATACAGCATCAAAATCATGAATTTAACAAAGCTTACACTGTAAAATCTGATGATTGGAAACTATACTTTTCAATTGAGAGCCTTGAATACAAGCAAGCCAGAGATATTGAAAAACACATAAAAAAAATGAAGAGTTCTAAATATATCAAAAACTAAAAACTCTATCCTTAAATAAAAGAAAAACTTATTCAAAAATATGAATAGCGGGTTCATCCCGATAGTTATCGGGACCCGCCTTGAGTACTAAACCTTACCTTTACGGTAAGTTTTTTTTTATTTAAAATGCTTGTCTTCCGATAGCTATCGGAATGGCTTCCACCTTTTGTGAATAGAAAAATTTCAACTATTAATTTTGATATTAGGCTATTTACCCTCCCTCTATATTGTAAACAATAAAGAAAAAGATCCCATCTCAAATACATGAAAATGGGATTCTTAATTTTAATTATACGCTTAACTAAAATTTATTCTTTATCGTGTTCACCTTCACCATGAGGTCCTTGACCTTTATGTTTTTCTTTCATTTTTTCTTTTCGCTTTTGATGTAATTCTTCAGCTTTTGTTTTTTGTTCGTCTGTCAAAATTTTATCCATTTCATTTTTAGTGTTTTCACGTTTAGACTTTGCCTTAGATTTTAATTTTTTCATTTCAACATGAATAGCTTCCATTTCTTTTACATGCTTTAAATTAACGATATATACTTTCTTAGCTTGTTCTTCTGACAACCCTAACTCTTCAGTCATTTTATCGGTTCTTTTTTGGGCTTTTTGTTCAGTAGTTAAGCTTCTTTGTACATTTTTTTTAGGATTATCTTGTTTATCACTTTGTGCCATTACAGGTGTAATAGTTGCCATAATTAAGCCTAATCCAATTGTTGTCATTAATTTTTTCATTGTTTTGTATATTTATTTGTTTCTGTTATCTCAGACTTAAGAAATTAAAAAAGGTTTAATTGATTCAAAAAAAAAAGCACAACTGTTTAGTTGTGCTTTTCAATTTAAGTTTTAAGTTTTATTTTACACCATGCATCAATTTTTTAATCAAAGGGTTTAATAAAACACCTACTAATCCAAATAGAATTGGTACTACGGTAAATATTAAAAAGAATGTTGTCATGTCATATTGCTCAGTTATCTTATCTATTTGACCACCTAATAACCCGGCTAATTTGTTACCAATTGCAACAGCAATATACCAAATTCCGAACATCATTGCAATCATACGACCTGGCACTAATTTACTTACATAAGACAGTGCAACAGGAGATAAACAAAGCTCACCTAATGTATGGAATAAATAAGCAAATATTAACCAAACCATACTTATTGATGCTGTTTTTGCGCCTGGCTCAATACTCATAGATCCAAATGCCAACACACCAAATCCTAAGCCTAATAAAATTAATCCTAAACCATATTTTGAACTAGCACTTGGATTAAATTTAGATTCCCACCACTTAGAAAATAATGGTGCGAACATAATAATAAATAAAGAATTTAAAATCAAAAACCATGTAGCAGGAATTTCAACTTCATTTTCTTTTTTCTTAACAACCCTTGCTTTTACTACTGGAGTTTCAGTGCCTTTAGTTTCATTTCCAGCAATAATTTCCTCCATTTTCTTTTCTGTTTTATACTTGAGTTTCCCTTTTTTGTCAACATCCATTATTGACACAGTCTCATTTTTATTGAGCACAACTGGCTCAATAATTGTTGTTGTTTTATCAATGATTTCTTCACCAGGCTTAGTTTCAGTTAAGACAGTTACAATAGTTTCATAACTTAAATCACTTAACTTTGTTGTTTTAACATTAACTTTTTCATGATAATAAGCAACTGCATTTTCAGTGTCAGAGATGTTTTTTACTTGAGATAAATATTCATTATCAAATAATTTTTGCTCAATTTCATTTTCCGACATTTTTTCTTTAGTCGAATGATTGTGTTTAATTGAAGTGCCATTATAAACAATGCTATCAATTTTAACCTTTTCTTTATTTAACACAAACTTAGCATCTCCAGTTAGCATGCTTTCAAATTTTGCTAATCTGTTTGGATGTTTATTATATTCAGCGGGGATAACATTTGTCTTAATAGCCTTATAAGCAACTTCATAAGAATTTGAATTTAAGTCATTATTAATTTTCCAAAAAATAATTCCCCAAATAATTAAAAAGCTAAATCCTAAAGTAAAACTTGCTGCTTTATAGTTTTCATAAGTTTGTTTAAACAATAAAAACAAGACTAATGTAATAATCCCTACAGGAACAACTGTAATTACAATATTAACGACTACGTATATATAATAATAATTACCAGTCATCAATCTATTTGTATAGTCTAGAGCAAAAATACTCATAGAACCACCAGCTTGTTCAAAACACATCCAAAATATCACGGTCATAATAGCAAAAAATATTATCGCTACCATTCTGTCTCTTGTGATTATTGGATATCTCAAAATTCTCGTTATCAACAAAACAAAAAACACGCCTAATCCGAATAATATGTAGTGGTTAGAATAGTCTATTTCATTAAACATTAAAAAATTTGTTCCATTAATTTTAGATATTGGATCGTTTAATATCCATGTCACACCAACAAATGTGCTTAAATACATTAAGATTTTATCCACCTTTGTAAATGGATTTAGCTTATCACCTTCAAACTCTAACTGTTCTGCAGGATCTTTGTCTTCAGTTACAATAGGTTTATCTCCAATTGTTCCAAATATTTTTTGGCTAAAATAAAATTGAACCATTCCTAGAAACATAAAAACACCTGCCAATCCAAATCCATAATTCCACCCCACATTTTCGCCAATATAGCCGCAAAGTAATATCCCTAAAAATGCACCAGCATTCACGCCCATATAAAAAATTGTAAATGCTCCATCTTTTTTCTCGGGAACATCTTTATACATGTGCGAAATTATTGAGGTCATATTTGGTTTAAAAAATCCATTTCCAACAATTAATAAACCAATACCTATATATAAAAATATGTGATTTGATTCAATTGCCATTGATGCATGTCCTAGAGTCATAATTAATGCCCCTAACATAACAGCTTTTTTGTAACCCATAAATTTATCGGCAATAGCCCCACCAATAATTGGCGTAATATAAACCAATGCGGTATATGTACCATATAAAGCTAATGCATGACCTCTAGGCCAATCCCATCCACCTAAACCGAATGCGCTTACTAAAAAGAGAACTAAGAGCGCTCTCATTCCGTAGTATGAGAATCTCTCCCACATTTCGGTAAAAAATAACACGAACAATCCTGCTGGATGTCCTAAAACTTTTGATTTAAAAAACTCTTGATTCTGATTTGTTGTTCCTTGCATTGTATTTTTTTTGTAATCTTAATATTTGTTTTAATCTGCTAATTCAAAGCCTTCTGTTTCATCATCATGCATCTCTACCTCATTGTCTTCTGCTCCATGCGTTAATCTTTTTAATGGCTTTAATAAAAGGATGACTAGGAGACCGAAAACTAATGTTAGGATGAAAATAAACAAAAAGATATCGTGCTCTTTTTTAGTTTGAATCTCATCAATAATAAATTCACCTCCGTAATTTTGCCCATCACCTTTGTTTTCTTTAATTTTTTTAGCTTCACCATCCTTTTCAAATTTAAAAATAGCATGAAAAGGCTTTTCTTTAGATGCATTATTTTCTTTAAGAACAACGATTACTTCATTTAACTTTTCACTTTTTTCTTTCTGAATTTCTTCTTCAGACTTATCCTCTGTAGAAACAGAAAAATCAAATAGTTGTTTTACATCATCTCCTGTTTCATAGCTTGTTGCTTTGAATTCGTCATTTTCAATATAAATGTTTGATTTAATAGCAAAACTTTTATCATTTGCAATTAAGGTATCAGCTCTTTCATAGTTAACTACATCATTTGGACTAGCTACAAATTCAATTTTAATTGGGTCTGATTGTGAAGCTTCTCCAATACTTCCTGCTAATTTATTACCTAGACCTGTTGCTGCGAAATAAACTCCCATCATGATTGAAGCATATTTTAAAGGAGCAAGTTTTGTAATAAAAGATAATGCAGTAGGTGATGCAAATAACTCTCCTATAGTATGAAGTAAATAAGCAGAAGTCAACCACCAAAAACTAGCTGTTCCAAATTCCATAGAACCAGCTTCATTTGAAGCACCAACCATCACTAAAAACCCAAGCCCCATTATAATGGTACCTAAACCCATTTTTAATAGAGTTGAAGTTTCTTTTCCTTTCAATTTTCGATTAGCCCAAAACAAAGCTACCGGTACACCTAAAACCATAATAAACAATGCATTAAACGACTGAAACCAAGTAGCTGGCATCTCCCATCCTAATATTACACGATTTATTTTTTCATCAGCATATATATTCAATAATCCTCCAGCTTGTTCAAATGCTCCCCAAAAAACAATTATAATTAAAAAAGAAATAAATAAAACAATCATCCTATCTTTTTCAATTTTTGTAAGTGGTTTTTTCAACAATTCTTTATCAGCCTCATTCTCAGATCCACCTAAGTAATTCCCTACATGAGACAAATATTTTTGACCTTTCAAATAAACCAACAAACCAAAAAGCATTCCAATGCCAGCTAAACCAAATCCATAATGCCAACCAATATTTTCACCAACATAGCCTACAATTAAAGCAGAAAGAAAAGCTCCTACATTTATTCCTATATAAAAAATAGTAAACCCTTTATCCCTTCTAATATCACCTTTTTTATACAACCCTCCAACCATAGTCGAAATATTGGGTTTTAACATACCAACGCCAAATATAATTAAGCATAAACCAGTATAAAATGCCCACATTTGCTCGATAGCTAATATACCATGCCCTGCAACTAGAATTATTGCTCCATACAATACAGATTTTTTTTGACCCAATACTTTGTCAGCAATTATTCCACCAGGAATTGACATCACATACACTAGCATTGTGTACCATCCATACAATTCTAACGCATTTGCTTTAGTCCATCCTAAACCGCCACCATCAACAGTAGAAGATATATAAAGAACTAACAAGGCTCTCATTCCATAATACGAAAACCGTTCCCACATTTCAGTAAAAAACAAGATATACAACCCTATAGGCTGCCCGAATAACTCTTTTTGATGATTAGGTACAGTTGATGTACTCATAAGTCTATAATTTAGGTGCGTGAAATTAATAATAATAAATCAAATAATTGTTATTTTGAGTAACCTTTTATTTTAGTAGGTTTATTTGTTTTATTGAGCGAATATTAGGCGTGCTTAGTATAATTTTTTAAATCATTCATTATTAATAATGTACATTTGCAAACAAAAATTTAAACTATGAAACTAAATCATTTTTTTAAAATCTCAATTTTAAGCTTATTAGTTGCTTGTGGAAATGAGACAGAAAACACTCAAACTGATGCAGTTGCGGTAGATACAGCTGAAATTGTTGTGGAAGATATGCATTCTCACGCTAATGTAAATGAAGTTAAAACAACTCACTTATACTTAAATTTAGACGTGAACTTTGAAGAAAAAACACTTAAAGGTTATGCTGAGCATGAGATTGAAAATTTGACGTCTGCGAAAAAGATGGTTTTTGACACAAAACAATTAATAATTAGTAAAGTTGTTTTAAACGATACAGAAGAAGCAAATTACATTAAATTATCTGGAGACGAAATGTTGGGTAAAGCTTTAGAAGTTGATATTAATGATGACACTAAAAAAGTAACCATTTATTATAATACTGAACCATCATCTGAAGCATTACAATGGTTAACCCCACAACAAACAGCGGGTAAAAAATTACCGTTTTTATTTACTCAAGGAGAAGCCGTTTTAACACGTTCATGGATCCCTTTACAGGACACACCTTCAAATCGGATTACATACAGTGCCGACATTAAAACACCTGTTAATTTAATGGCTGTTATGAGTGCAACAAATCCTACAGAGAAATCAAAAGACGGAAATTATCACTTTGAAATGACTAATCCAATCCCTTCTTATTTAATAGCTATGGCTGTTGGAGATTTGGAATTTGCAGATTTAGGTACAAAAACAGGAGTGTATGCTGAACCATCAATGAT
>Ga0316206_1002073_pt1 | contig 14754 bp, 17 predicted proteins | sample 6monthpyrite_MG_FD_204942 | JGI IMG/M metagenome (GOLD analysis project Ga0316206, IMG submission 204942) | Microbial mat bacterial communities from mineral coupon in-situ incubated in ocean water Damariscotta River, Maine, United States -... | ecosystem: Environmental > Aquatic > Marine >...
AAATACGGTAATAGTTCTTCAAACTTTTCAGTACCCAATCCAGTCAAACTCTTCATAATTCTATTGCTTTTTAGTGCCTGTTTTATATTTATCATTTTTTGCCATTTTTCTGATTTATCAGTTATAATCAATTTTTGTTCTATTTTGCAACAAGTCTAATGGATACCTTACTATTTTCAATGGCAAATATCACTCTACAGTTTCTGCTTACCATAATTGAGAAAATCCCATGTTTATCACCTTTTAATTGATACAGGTTAAACTTAGCAATTCTAAATCATCCAAAACCAAAGCCGTATCTACCGCAGAAAGTCTCATTCTAAGTTTTTTTAGAATGTTCAACTTGTATGCCTTTAACACTTCCAAATCCAAAAAACTTTTGAAATCATTTATGTTTAAATAATTTTATCATGAATGCAGTATATCACATATTGCGCAATATGCAACAAATTAATTAAAATATCTTCTTTGGGAATACTACTGTATTTAGCACTTTGATGTGTTCAAGGTATAATGGCCTGAGAACTTAAGACACCAAATCAACAAAGTTTATTTCCAAAAAAGATAAAATCATACAAAATATGGAGATAACAGATGAGCAGAAAAAAAGGTGACCTGAAAGAAATGCCATAGGTGTACAAGCTTACAGTGCAGGCTAGAAGACAAAAAGAGTATTAGAATTGTTGAAAGAGGAAGAGACAATAGCTCAAATAGCAACTAAATATAAAATCACTTCTCAGTCTATTACTAAATAGAAGAAGCAGTTTTTAAAAAATACATCCTTATCATTTGAGCCAACAAAAGCAGTGTAAGAATTTAAAACAGTGATTACCGAACTCAGTAGCCAATATACAAGTCATGAACATACTCAAATACTAAAACAACATGCTATTCAAATTTCAATGAATCGAAGATGATAATATAGTCATAGAACGTTTCTTTAGAACACTCAAACATGGAAATATATTAGTGATTATCAATCGATTAAGGAGTTAAAAGAAGGTGTCAAGCACTACATGCATAAATATAATTTCAAGAGATTTCATTCAGCTATTGGTTATAAAAAACCGATGAATGTGTATCTTGAATTAATAAAAAATGTAGTGTAAGGTAGTAAGTTAGTTTGAAATTAACTTTCTAATTTTATTGTCTTGGTTTTTAAGGCTATTATAGTTTATTCAAACGTAGTTTAATAAACTTTTCTCCTGCAATATCTAATTCTCCATCTTTGGTAAATCCAAACCTAGTTACTGCTTTAATATTTTTTCTACTAAGTGGAAATAAAATAGTTATTGAATCAATATTCATTTGCTCAAATGCTATATTCTTTATTTTAGTAAAAATTTTAAAGCCCCAACCCCAGAAATCTGGATGTAACACAAGCGCAAAATCTGCTTCTCCATCTTCAGGTTGTAATCCTCCCCATCCTGCAAACTGTTCATTTATGATAAAAGCCCAAGGACCAAAACCATAATTATCCCAAAGTTCCTTTTTTGCTCGTAGAAAATTTTGGCAATCTTCTTTTGAAAATCAATTTTTTAATAATGGCATTAATTTACCAACCATTTCATGGTTCATTAAATTCAGAAGCTTCTCTTCTTCTATTTCATTTAGGTGAACAAGTTTAATATCATTTAAATAGATAACGATTAAGCTCAGTTGACTCCAAAAGCAGAGCTACGATAAGAGCGCAGTTTTTGGTGTTCCACTTCCGGTTCGAACTTTTGTTCTTGTTTTGGCTTTACATCAAGTATTGCGATTTCCAGTATCACTTATGTTTCCTTTGCCTTATAACATTTTTATCATGAGCCAATACGAAACCCCTTTCGGGTTCGTATTGGCTCCGCATACTTTTTATATGATTTGTTGTTTAAATTGTTTTACAAAACTATTAATTTCTTTAACTGATGTGATTTTATAAATATCTTTATCTTTACCACGACGCTCAATCTCTTCAAACAACTCAGAAGTCCAGAACTTGGGAGACAGCCGTAGATATTTCCAGCCTGCTAGTGTGCCTTTAAAAACTGAACTTCCTTCAGGCCATCCTTCTGGTTTTACAAAAAAGCTCTTTAATAGTCTCTTAGTAACCCACCAGTAGCTAATATAATACGGTAAATCAACATAAATGAGAGTATCTGCGGCATCAATACGCAACCAAAAAGATTCTAATGTACCAAGACCTTCAATTATCCAGTTGTCAGCGGCTATTAAAGCGGCATGATTTTGTGAATATTCTTTAGCTGCAACACGCTCGCCATTTTTCTTATACTCGATTAAATCTAACGGACATAGTTTAATACCTATTTCAGTAGAAATCTTTATACTCAGAGTTGACTTGCCGCTTCCGGGCTTTCCAAATACACTAACCTTATTCATTTAATAATATTTCCTTTCACTTTGGTCTTGGTTTCATACAACGATTATGTCAGACCATACTGCATATTCATTTCCACTTGGATCAGAAAAATGAAATCTTCTTCCACCAGGAAATTCAAAAATAGACTTTATGATTTTGCCATTGGCTTTTTCAATTTTAGTTAATGTGTTTTCTAAGTTTTTACTATAAAATACAATAAGAGCACTTCCATTTGTTGTTGATGAGATTAAGTTTGATTTGAAAAACCCTCCGTTCAAACTTTCATCGGAAAAAGCAGTGTACTCTGGCCCAAAATCAGTAAATTTCCAATTAAATACAGATATGAAAAAAGTTTTAACAGCATTTAAATCTTTAGCAGGTAATTCAACATAGTTTATTTTCTCATGTATGTTCATTTTGTTCCTTTGTCGTATAATATTTGACTTGGGAAATAAGTGTCTCGCTAAAGCAACTTATTTCTCTTCAAGGTTTTGTTATACTTCAATCTTTCCATTTTGGCTCAAAAGGAACTCTTTCACCATCATTTGTAGTATACTCTTCAAGTGAGTTTTCCTTAGATTGGATTACTATATATATCATTGTCTCTTCAGAAGAATTACGTATACCTCTTATCCCATCTGGTGCAACTCGTATTACACTACCTTCTTTTATATCAAAATATTTACCATCCACTTGAAAAAAACCAAATCCTTTTAGTACTATATAAGTCTCCTCGTTTTTATAGTGAATATGAAAATAAGGTTGTTCCGATTTAGGAGGCAGTGAATTGAATGAAATCTCCGAACCGGTTGCTTTTATCGAATTTTTTAAAAATACTTTTCCTTCTACCTCTTGTTTATTAACAGGATGAATTAAAGAGTAATCCATTAACTCATCTAAATTACCTAAGTTAATTGCAGTGTAATTAATATCTTTTGCCAATTCTTGTATTTGCTTCATACTTTTTCCTTTGCTTTATGAGTATATATTTTGTTATACATGTGTAGTAAGCGGAGATTTTGACCTAATAATATCTCCCTCTTTACTAAAGCTTAATTCATTGAAAACTAAAAATAGATTATATATTGCTAGGTATACTACAATAATGTATGTAAATATATCTACATTGTTTTTAAAATAAAATATAGATCCTCCAATTAAAATCATTAGTGCTATTATCCAAATACCTAAAATATAACCAAAATGTAGAAAAGCATATCTAGTTACTGCCAGTTTGTGCAAAATCATTTTCCCAGTTTAAAACTAAATCGTTTTCTTCAAATGTTTCAATATTTTTTTTAATAAAAGCTCCATAGTCTTTAATATGACCTAAATTTTCTAAAATTATTATATCATTTTTTATTAATATTTATTAGTATACTTAAATAATAAGTGTCCTTTTAATACTGTGAAATTTGTTATTTGAGATCAAATACTGAATCATTACTGTTTGCTATTTTTAAGTCAATGCTTAAACATAATTGTTCTAATAATGAGCTAGTTATACACATGATTAACAATATTCAATAAGTAAAAAGCTTTGATAAAAGATATTATTAAAGTGTTTTATAATTATTCGTATCCAATTAAGTCAAATAGCTTAGTATGGTCTTTACAAGACACTTTATATCTTCCATACTTTGTGATTTCAATTTAAGCCTTTGTCTAATATTTTAATTCAATACTTTTTTGCAACTTCAACCAACTCAGAAGGTTTTTTTAAACTTATCTCATATTCATCAGAATCAGAAAATCCCCATCCAACATAAACGCCAATTACCTCAGCATTTTTAGCGGATGTCATATCTTTGTAGTTATCTCCTACCATTAGTGGAGTTTGCTCTTTACTCTTTTCATAACCATACTCTTTAAAAATCTCAAGTAGCATCTGCGCATGAGGTTTTGCATGTTCTACCATGTCTGCACCGTATATGTGGTCAAAATGGTGCAATACATTTACATGTTTTAACATTATTCGAGCAAATGTTGATGGAGCGTTTGTTGCAATGGAAAGGCGGTGACCATAACTTTTTAGCTTTTCTAATGTTTCAGCCATGCCATCATACAGTGAAACATTTTGTATGCATTGATTCTCATAATGCTCTTCAAAACGATCTCTATCTTGTTGTTCATACGTCTCTGTCTCATAAAAAATTTTTGCTAAATTATCATGTCCACCATTTATAGCGTCAACTATCTCTTTTACACTAAGTGGTGAAAGTGAACGAATTGACCTTACATAGTTTATGGAGTGTGTAATATCTTGACTACTGTCAATAAGCGTGCCATCCATATCAAAGATAATAATTCTACTCATGTTTTAACTTTATATATAGCTGTTCTAAAGCGTCAATAAATTGTGGATGCGCATTTGGACATCTACTAACTCTATAATCATTAATGCCTAACTCTTTTGCAACTTCAGCATACTCAATACTTAATTCAAAGTCTGTTTCAGAGTTATCTACTGTAAATGAAATTGGATAGATTATGACATGTTCATTATTCATTCGTTTTAACATATCTGGAAGTGATGGGTTCAACCACTCAACAGGTCCCAAACGCGACTGATACGCTAAATGGATGTTACGAAAATCTAGACCATGATACTTCAACATTGACTTTAAAATATCAATATGAGCTTCTATCTCTTTTTCATAACTATCACCAGATTCTATAATGCTCTTTGGCAAGCCATGCGCTGAAAAAATTAGTTCAAAATCTCTTGCATTATCACCGGCTAAACTCTCTTGTATTCTATCTATTATGGAATTATTAAGAGCACTGTTATCAAAATAGCGCCAAACATCATAAATTTTTGCTTCTAACTCAAGCTTTTTTGCATTTTCATAAAAATCTTCTAAAGATGATAGTGTTGTTGTAGTTGAATATTGAGGATACATAGGTAATAAATAGATATGCTTTACTCCACTATTTTTTAGTTTTTCTATAACCTCACTAGCAAATGGAGGAGTATAACGCATAGCGTAATGTACCTCTACATCTTTTGCTTTTGCTTGTAAGGCATCTACAATATCTTGCGTATGTCCTACTATTGGTGAGTGTCCACCAATAGCAGCATAATTTTTACGCGCCTCTTTACCTCTTAACGTAGTTATAAGTGAACCTAAAAGCGAGCGCATCCAAGGACGCTTGAAACGTAAAATATTCTTATCATTGAACATATTCTTTAAAAATACTTTGACCTCATCTAAGTTGTTTGGTCCACCCATATTTAATAGTACTATTGCCTCTTTTTCGCTCATTCTAATATCTCTCCAAGTTTTTTAATTACTGGTATATGATTTAAAAAATCTCCATGTTCTGTACCTGTAAATTCTTCATAGTAAGCTAAGTTATTTACTCTCTCTTTTAAAGCTCTTGCATGTTTTACTGGAACTACTTCATCGCTAGTTAGTGCTAAAATTACGACTGGTGTAGTTACATCTTTTAAGTTCTTAATCGAATTTAGATGAAAACGTAAAAGACTTTTAATGAATGGAATAAACGGGTAATGAGTTTTAGCTAAATTACCAATTGAATCATATGGTGTCGATAAAATAATTTTTAGAACATCTCTTTTTGAGCCTAAATAAGTTGCCAGTCCCGAGCCAAGACTATGTCCTAGCAATATATTTTTTCCAACACCAAACTCTTTTTCAACATAATCATAAAAAGTTACAACATCTTTTTTCAAATGTTTAAGAGTTGATTTTCCAGCACTTTTTCCATAACCTCTATAGTTAAATGTAACAAAGTTACAAAAAGGATAACGCCTAGCCAAATCAGCTACAACTTGCACAGAATCTTCAGCATTTCCTGCAAAATAGAAAACTGTTTTCACACTCTCTTCTAATTCTTCAGGTTCAAAACGAATGGCTTCTAATTGTGTTCCATCATCTGTTGTAAAACTGAATTTATTAACTCTATGACCTAAACTACTAAAGTCTCTTGCTTGAATATTTGGATGAAATAGAAACTTATCTTGTAACGCGTAAAGAATCAAGACAAAAGAGGCATATAAAAAAATAATTAACAGAGCTATTTTAATCATACGCGATTATACTACATTTGTGAATATATTTGTCCTAAAGCAATAGAGCCATCATTAATCGGTGTTTCCTCTTGAAAAATTAACCTACCTGAAATTTCACTTTTCATTAGCTCTTCAAGGAGTACTCTGTTTTGAAATACTCCACCTGTTACAACTATTGGCATTTGTCTGTAGTTCCTTGAAATTGTACAAATAACATCTACTACACTATTAATAAACATAGAGACTATTTGCCTTCTGTTTTTAATAGTAACAATCTCTTTTATCATACTACTAAGGTCAATTTCATCATCTACAACTTTATAAGAAAATTTGTCTTTTATATTTTCATCATAATACTTCTCAATCATCAACGCACTTTCACCCTCATAACTACTAACATGAGAAATACCAACTAAACTAGAAATTGCATCAAAAACTCTTCCAAAAGATGATGTTAAAGGAGAGTTTATAGATCTCTGCCATGCAACATGTAAAGATTCTATTTCATCTTTAGAAAAAGACTTCACACTAGCATTGTCTAGCTCTAAAACCTCATCTATACTAAAACTATCAAACAGTAGTGATAATGCCACGCGTTTTGATTCCTTTATAGCCTTTTGAGAACCTAACAGTTTAAACTGTTTTAAATGATGCACTCTGTTATAGCTATTTTTATCTGCTAAAAAGACTTCACCACCCCAAATCGTTCCATCATCACCTGCGCCCGTTCCATCAAATGCAAAACTTAGAACTTCTGTTTCAATTTGATGTTCAAACATACAAGCCAATGTATGAGCATAATGGTGCTGAATTTGTACAACTTCACACTTTTGCTTTTTTGCCCACTTAGTTGTCTCATACTCAGGATGTTTATCACAAACTATAAGGTCTGGTTCAAAGTCATAGAATCTCTTAAACGTCTCTACAGTTCTTTCAAAATACTCAAAAGCCTCAATTGAGTTCAAATCTCCAATATGCCCTGACATTATTACAATATCTTCAAAAGCTAAAGCGATTGAATTTTTCTGATTTGCACCAACTGCTAAAACTTTTCTTTTCAACGGCTTTTTTAGTTTAAAACTTTTTGGCGTAAACCCACGTGCCAATCTAAGAGTTATATTTTTATTTGCTACCACCTGCATAATGCTATCGTCTATTGAATTAATAATATCTCTATCAAAATCAACAACTAAATCAGCAATACCATATAGACTTTTTTCTATGTCAGAAGAGGTGCGAATTATTGGCTCATCACCTAAGTTTGCACTTGTAGCAATAATCGGACTATTAAATTTATCTAGAATCAAATGATGTAGTGGAGTGTATGGTAAAAAAAGACCAATTCTATCAATATTTGGCGCTATTAGTTCATTTGGTGATTTATCTGTCTGAATTAATACTATTGGTTTGTTATATGAAAGTAAAAGTTCTTCTTCTGACTCATTTACAGTGTAAATAGATTTAATCATCTCGATGTTAGGGTACATGAGGGCAAATGGTTTTGTAGCCCTACTTTTACGTTCTCTCAAAATTTTAATAGCATCTTCATTTTTAGCATCACAAATAAGATGAAAACCACCAAGTCCTTTTAAGGCAATAATTTTTCCATTCTTTATTTTATCAATCACAACATCAACATCCACAGACAACTTAGGTCCGCAAGTCTCACAGCTAATCGGCTGAGCATGAAAGCGTCTGTTTGTCACATCATCAAACTCACTTGCACAAGCTTCACACATTTGAAACTTTGCCATTGATGTGTTTTTTCTGTCATAAGGAAGTGTATTTATTATTGAATATCTTGGACCACAATTTGTGCAATTAATTAAAAAGTATTTATATCGTCTATTTGCAGGATCATTAAATTCATTCAGACAATCAGCACAAACAGCAATGTCACTTTGAACAAGAGCTTTTTTTGAATTAACCGTTTCACTATGAACTATTTTAAAGGAATTAAACTCTTTATATTCTATTTTTTCAAAATATAGATTTGTGATTTTAGATATTTTTGGTAGCTTTGTAGATATGTTTTCTAAGAACTGATTTAAAGTTTTCTCATCACATACAACCTCAATATAAACACCATAAGAAGTGTTTTGTACATACCCATTTAGTTTAAGTGCAGTTGCCTCGTTGTAGATAAATGGTCTAAAGCCAACACCTTGCACAATTCCCTCTATTTTTATGGCATAAGTACCTATTAACCCATCTGAATTACTTATTATATTTAGTATATCAGATACTTTCAGATTTTTTTTTTAAAACTACTTTATTGCTAACAATATCTTCCACTTGAACTTTATCCCCATTTTCAAGACTACTAACATCATCATCTGTTTGCCAAAATGTCCCATCCATTTTTATTGATCCATCTATAAAGGTTCCAATACCACTTTTATGATTTTTCGTCTCTGTTCTATCTTCATTTTTATTAATTAATTCCATAGACTTTTTACGTAAAAGTAAAGCAAGTGCTAAACCAAGAGTTAGTGCAATAGCAACCTGAGAAAATCCATTTGAAAAGACTACTACTAAAGATAAAGCAGAAACAATAATAAACCCAAGACCAAGCCAAAATAAAAAGAATGAGTATAAAAGGACTTCCGCACCAATAAGAAGAATTCCTATCGCTAAAAGCCATTCAGCTTCTATAACTTGCATTTTATTGCTCCTTTGACTGCAACATGTCTTTAATCATAGAAAGAGAGCCTATAAGCTCTGTTGCTTCATAAGGAACAATTACTTTTGCACTTGACTCATTTTTAGCCAATTCATTAAATGCAACAATTCTATCTTTTGCTAATAAAAATTCTGCAGCTTTTGCGTTACTACTTATGGCTTTATTAATCATGTCCATAGCATTTTGTTGACCCTCAGCAGTTTTTTCTTGCTCATACTTTTTAGCATCTGCCATTCTTTCTATTGCTTCTGCTTCTAAAACTTTTTCCTGCTTTAAGCCCTCAGCATTTCTAATTAATGCCTCTTTATTTGCTATCGCTGTAAGTTCTATAGCTCTTTTTTCACGTTCTGCTTTCATTTGAAGATTCATAGATTCTTGAATTGTAGCAGGCACAGAAATATCACTAATTTCAACTCTCATGGTCTTCACACCCCATTTAGCAGAAGCCTCATCCATAGCAGAAAGTAGCTTGGCATTTAACACATCTCTTGATGATAATGTTTCATCGAGTGCTAATTGACCTATTTCACTTCTTAAAGTTGTCATTGCAAGATTAGAAAGAGCGAACTTAAAATCAACAATGCCGTATGTAGCGTCATAAGCATTTTCAACTTGTATAAATACAATACCATCAACACCAATATTTACATTATCTTTTGTAATTACAGGTTGTTGCGGTATATTAATAATTTGTTCTTGCTTGGTTAGTGTTGTTCTAACAGAATCAATAATAGGTAAAATAACATGAAAACCACCCTCAAGAACACGATTATATTTTCCTAATCTTTCTATAACAATAGCAGTTGCTTGAGGAACTATTTTAATACCTTTTATTATGATAACGCCTATTGCTACAATTAAAGCAATAGATATAATTGAGCCTGTTTCTATAATCATCTTTTCTCCCAAATATATTTTTTACAGTTTATCTTAAATCTCCTATGAGCTTACCTTAAGTTTACTCCATCTCCAAACTCATCAAATACATATCTTCACCATCAACAGCTTGCACATTTAAACTCTCACAATGAGGACATTTAAAATTAATATTATCAAGAGCACTCTCTTTGCTACAATCAAAACATTTTATTACAAGTGGTTGCATATTTATAACTAACTCAGAACCATCACAAATAGTTTTTTCCTTGAAAGCCTCATATGCACTTCTGAAAAGCTCAACTTCTACACCACTTAAAATTCCAATTTTAACTATAACTTTTAAAATTTTAGTTGTTTCATTCTCTTTTGCTAAATCATCACACTGCTCTATGAGTGCTTGAACTATTGAATACTCGTGCATTAGCAGATTCTTGGCAGTAGTTCACCTTTTGGCATGTCAAGGTAACGACTACTTCCATATGCTGTATTTATAATAACTTTACCAACTCTTTTTGTAGTTACCTTACCAATGATTGCCGCATTTTGTGAGTACTCTTTCAAAATATCTAGTGTCTTTTGAGCATCAATTTCTTTTACACTTAAAACAAAAGTTCCCTCGTTTGCGAAATCTGTTGGTTCAAACCCAAAAATCTCACATATCCCCTTTACTTCATTTTGTACAGGAATTGCATCTTCTTGAAGTTCAATGCAAACATTTGAAGTATCTGCCCACTCATTTAAAACAGCTGCCAAACCACCTCTTGTTGCATCTCTCATTGCACTTGGAGTAATGTTGTTTTCTAAAACTTTTTCTACAACACTCCAAAGAGACGCACAATCACTATGCAAATCACTTGTAATGCTTAACTCTTCTCTCTCGCTCAAAATTGTAGCCCCATGTGCACCTATGTCACGAGAGACTAAAATAACATCATCTTCGGCTAAATTATGAGATGAAATGTTTTGAGCTTGTACTTCTCCAATTCCAGAAGTGTTAATAAAAATTTTATCTACTGCTCCACGAGGTACAACTTTTGTATCACCACAGACAATTTTTGCGCCACTTGACTTTAGCTCATCTGCCATGCTTTTAACAATCCTTTCCAAATCATCATAAGCAAATCCCTCTTCAATAATGAAACCACAACTTAAATATAGTGGTTTGGCCCCCATCATGGCTAAGTCGTTTGTTGTTCCAGCAATTGATATTTTTCCAATATCTCCACCTTTAAAGAAAATTGGATTCACAGTATAGCTGTCAGTTGTAAAGGCAATACTTCTATCAACCTGCAAGACTGCTGCATCTTCACTTTTTAATAAAATCTCATTTGAAAAATATTTATAAAAAAGGTCATTTACAAGTGCGTTACTCTCACTTGCACCACCACCTTGGCTTAACTGAACACTATTACTCATTATCAATACTCCCATATCTGTAGTACGCATTACATGCACCCTCATCACTAACCATGCAACTTCCTAACGGATTATTTGGTGTACATACTTTTGCGAAAACTTTACAATCTTGTGGGTATGCTAAACCTTGTAAAATTGTTCCACAAATACACTGTTTATGATCATCTATCTCTTCATTGGAGAGTTTATCTTTAAAAAGTATCTCTGCGTCAAGATGTGAGTACTCTTTTTTTAATTTCAAAGCACTTTCAGGGATGTCTCCGATTCCTCGCCATCTAAAATGTTCTCTAACTTCTAAATATTTTTCAATCAACTCTTGTGCTTTAATATTTCCTTCACGTGTTACAGAACGTTTGTACTCAATTTCGACTTCAGCTTTAACAGCATTCTTTTGCCTAACCAACATCAGAATAGCTTCCATAACATCAACTGGTTCAAACCCACTAACAACTATTGGAGTTTTGTATTCATCTGATAGTGGTTCATAAATTTTAGATCCAGTAATTACACTCACATGAGATGGTCCAATAAAAGCATTTATTTTTGCCTTACCTGGGTTCATAATAGCACGAACAGCAGGTGGAACTAAAACATGATTTATATGAAAAAAGACATTTGAGATTTTGTTTTTAACTACATAATCAATTACAGCAGCTGTCATTGGAGTAGTAGTTTCAAAACCAATAGCAAAAAAGACAACCTTTTTATCACTATTTTCTTGCGCAATTTTAATGACATCAAGCGGTGAATACAGAGCGCGAATGTCTGCACCATTTGCACGCTCACGTGCCAAAGAACTTTTGGAACCAGGTACTCTAATCATATCACCTAATGTACAAAGAATTGTATTGTCCATCTTTGCTAAACTAATAGCATGATCAATCCTCTCTTTTGGCATAATACAAACAGGACAACCAGGACCATGAACAAATTTAATATTCTCTGGCAAAATTTGAAGAAGTCCATATTTCATAATAGTATGAGTATGTCCGCCACAAACTTCCATAACACGAAGAGGCTCTTTTAAACTCTCAGCCTCTTTTGCAATTTCTGATGCAAATGATTTAATAGTTTGAGGATTTCTAAACCCTTCATATAAATCTTTTAACTCCATTACGGACTATCTTCTTGTGCTTGCATAGCTTCAACCATCTCTTCATAAACCCTCAAACTCTGCTCAGCTTCTTCTTTGTCTATCTTATTCATAGCAAAACCAACATGAATTAAAATATAATCTCCAATTTCAACATTATCTGCCATTAAATCAAGACTAATGTCTCTTTTAACTCCCATAGTGTCAACTGTAGCCATATTGTTTTCATCTATTTTTTCTACTTTAGATGGAATTGACAAACACATAACTCATCCTTAATGTATCAATTTTTTAATATTAAATTATCTATCGTGCTATTTATATCTTCATAATTAAATTTAAAACCACTATTAATTAATTTTTCTGGTACAACATTTTGTCCATCTGTTAAAACTTTAGAACCCTCACCATATATAAGTCTTAATATGAATTCAGGAACAGGCAATATTGTTGGTCTATTCAAAGCTCTACCCAAAGCTTTTGTTAAACCTTCATTAGTTGTTACTACAGGTGCACATAAATTGAAAGTCCCTTTAAGCTCTTTCTCTTTTATTACATGTTCAAAAGCTCTTAACAAATCTTCAATATGAATAAAAGGAAACAGTTGTTTACCATCTGCAATTACACCACCTACTCCTAACTTAAAAGGCAATAACATCTTTTTTAAAGCTCCACCATCTCCTAACACAATACCAAATCTAAAAATTACAACTTTTGTTTTGGCTTTGCTCGCTTCTTCTTCCCAGCTACGACAAAGATTAGCTAAAAAACCATTTCCATATTCGAATCTCTCTTCACAGTGGATACCATGATTAGCGTATATTCCAACTGCCGATGTTGAAATTAAAATTAGTTTTTTATCTAAATTGTTAATCGCATTTACAATAGCCTTGGTAGTATCTATTCTACTACTATACAAAGTCCTTTTATAGCTTTCACTCCACCTATATATAATGTTCGCACCTGATAAATTAATAACAACATCACTGTCACTAATTACATTTGTCAGCTTTTCTATGTTAGTTAAATCATCTCTAACTATTGGCAGAACTTCATGTCCAAGATTAGTAAAATAAGACTTTAAATTGGTTCCAATAAAGCCATTAATTCCAGAAATTTTTATCTTCATTATATTACCTTTATAATCTAAGCCATTATATTTCTCTTAAATTCAACCCAATAAATAAGATTTTCAATACTCTTTTCATCTTTTGTAAAATTTCCAAAATATCAACACTAGGCTTTAATTTTCTTGCCTCTTTTTTTGCATATTAACATGAAGCAAGATGTAATCTCCAATTTAAACATCATCAGCCATTAAAGCTAAACTTATATCTCTTTTAACGCCAATGGAATCGAAAGACACATTTTTACTCCTTGAAATAATTTAGTATACATACATAATTAAATTTATTATTAAGCTACACATATTTGATATAAAAATAAAAATAAATAATTTAATGAAATAGACTGTTGCTAATGCAGTAGGTAATAACTTAAGAAGCATTAAAAAATACATATAAAAAGCATCATTTAAATCAATACTTGTAATTAAAATATCAAATGACAAAATATCTATAAGGTATATGAAGCTATTCCAATCCAAAGTAATATCAAAAAAATCAGACACTACACCAATTATAGTTGGAATAACAAATATTGTGACAATGAACTTTTTTATTTTAAGTTGGCTAAATTTTGGTATATCTAAAACTCTTAATTCAATTGAAAAAAGTGATAAACAAGCGAATATCATAACTCCCATCAATATTCCAGCAAATATTTCATTTGGAACTTGAACTCCAATACTTATAAATAATTGTGAAGAAAAAATATTTGAAAAAAACAGTAAAAAAACTGGGAGAAAATATAAAAAGAATAATAATCTAGGCATTTTTGATACAAAAATGACTATTTTATTTACATATATCACTATTGTTTCTAATTCATGCTTCCTTGTTAAAACTCTATTTTTAATATAGTTCAACCTAAAGTCTCATATTTCTCTTAAACTCAACCCACGAAATGAAATTTTTAATGCTCTGTTCATCTTTTGTAGAAATCTCTAAAATATCAATACTTGGCTTTAATCTTCTTGCCTCTTTTTTTGCATGTTCTACATCAAAATTAAAATGTGGTAGTAAGTCTACCTTTGTAATTAGAACCAAATCAGCTGACCTGAACATTACTGGATATTTTTCTACTTTATCATCACCCTCTGGAACAGAAACTAAAACAACATTTAAATGGCTTCCAACATCATAACTAGCAGGGCACACTAAATTTCC
>Ga0316206_1002076_pt1 | contig 14732 bp, 15 predicted proteins | sample 6monthpyrite_MG_FD_204942 | JGI IMG/M metagenome (GOLD analysis project Ga0316206, IMG submission 204942) | Microbial mat bacterial communities from mineral coupon in-situ incubated in ocean water Damariscotta River, Maine, United States -... | ecosystem: Environmental > Aquatic > Marine >...
GGTTGTCATGACTTCATATGAGTCACGTCCTTTTCCGGGTGTTACACAAACTAATGGTCGCGGTGAGTGGGCTGGTTTTGCACTGATGGGTTATGCGCCAACTAATGAATGTGGCACGCCATGTGATGTAGCAGCTGAAGGTAACATCGGTTCTTACGGTGGTACAGATACAGCGGATAACAGCGGTACTGTTAACTATGCCGTTATCAAGCATGCTGGTAATGACATTGATGGTCTGGGTAACGAGCTGAACGGTTTCACTCTGTTCGGAGTAGGTTCAGGTACTACTATTGATTATGTTCAGGTCCACAAAGGTGATGATGATGGTATTGAACACTTCGGTTCAGCTGACTTTATGAGCCACGTTGTATTAACTGACAATGCAGATGACAGCTTTGACTGGGGTCAGGGTTACACAGGTGGTGCTCAGTTCGTATTAGTTAAACAGGCTGATGACGACGGCGACCGTGGTATCGAAGCTGATAATGATAGCAGCAACCCGGCGGCAGCACCTATCTCACAACCAACATTAGCTAACATGACGCTGATGGCTGCAGATAACAGTGCAGAAACGTCAGCTGACGGTATCCTGCTACGTCGTGGTACGGGTGCAAACATCTATAACTCAATCATCACTGGGTTCGCAGATGCCTGTATCGACATTGATGAAGTAGCAACTATGGATGCTGCGCATGACGGTGCTGATGTAACTACTGGTTACACTGGTGTGCTGACAATCGACAACAGCTTTGTTGATTGCGCCACTGATTTTGAGTCAGGCGATCAGAATCTGGATGGTGTATGAGTTTTACTTTTCCGACAAGGTAAATCGAAAGATCACATCGGACGTGATCAACAATAAAATTAAGGATGCATGATGCATCCAACGAGACCGCTGAGGTGGTCATTAAAAACGCTGCTAACCATAAGGTTAACAGTGTTTTTTTTTGTGCCTAAGATTATGTAATAATGGCGTATCAGATAATAAATTGAGGTTGGTTGTGGAAATCAGAGTCGAGGATAACCTGTCAGAAGCAGAGCTTGAAAGTCGAGGCGTTTATCAATGGGGCATCTGGGAAAAAGAAGTTTCTGAATTTCCGTGGACTTATGATGCTGAAGAGGTCTGCTATCTACTGGAAGGAAATGTAGAAGTGACACCGGATGGCGGGCAAGCTGTTCAGATCAAGGCCGGTGATTTTGTAACCTTTCCGGCTGGCATGAGTTGTTACTGGAAAATTAGTAAACTAATCAAAAAACATTTTAATTTTAATTAATATCATTTAACTCGTCGGGGCATAAAATGGCACGTGAAATCATCTCAACAGATAAAGCACCTCAGGCAATCGGTACCTATTCGCAAGCAGTTAAAGTCGGATCTACTGTTTATTTATCAGGACAGATCCCGTTAATTCCTGAAACCATGGAAATGGTCGATGGAAATATTGAGGCATCGATACGACGTGTGTTTGATAATCTCACCGCTGTTGCAGAAGCTGCAGGCGGCAGTCTTAAAGATATTGTAAAACTGAATATCTTTTTAACAGACCTGACCAACTTTCCAATTGTAAATGAAGTCATGGCTGATTATTTTCAGCAGCCTTATCCGGCGCGTGCTGCTATCGGTGTGGCGCAGCTTCCAAAAGATGCCGGTGTCGAAATGGATGGCGTTATGGAACTGGTTAGTTAAGACCTGGCTGTTTTGTCAAAGGCAAACACAAATACTATAGATCTACATGCCATCACTAGTTTGAAAGGTGTTGGGCCGCGCATGGCTGAGAAGCTGGCGCGGCTTAATCTTTTTAGAGTTCAGGATGTTCTGTTTCATTTACCGCTGCGTTATGAAGATCGTACCCGGGTTGTAGCCATCGGCGCACTCAGGCATTCAGACCGATGTGTTATCGAAGGCACAGTCGATCATTCAGCGATCAGTTTTAGTCGCAGTGGTCGCCAGCGCCGTCGCATGTTGATTGTGCATCTGTCCGATGGCACGGGGTCTATCAAGTTACGCTTTTTTAATTTCAGTGAGGCGCAGCAGGAAAAACTATCTAACGGAACAAGACTGCGTTGTTATGGTGAAGTCAGGCGCGTTACTAACCATCTTGAAATTATTCATCCGGAATTTTCTTCAGTCAATGATCTTAGTGATGAACCTTCTGAAAAAACATTAACAGCGTTATACCCTGCAACGGATGGCGTGCATCAGCTCACTTTACGGCGGCTGGTTGATCAGGCGATTGATTTATTAAATAAACCAAACAGTTCGTTATTGACAGATTATCTTCCTGGAGAAATTGTTGATAATCTGGTTTCTTTTAATTCTGAAAGTAATAATTTGTCTTCGGCGATTAATTTTATCCACCGTCCACCACCAGATGTGTCATTAACAAAAATAGAAGAAGGCTCGCATCCGGTTCAACAGAGGCTATCTTTTGAAGAGTTGCTGGCACATCAGCTGAGCTTGCAAAACTTAAGAGAAAAAATTCAGAGTCAGGGCGCGGAAAAATTATCTGATGGTGGTGGGCTGCTAAAAAAATACATTAAACAATTGCCGTTTAAATTAACCTCGGCACAACAGAAAGTGATCGATGTTATTTCATCAGATGTTGTTTCAGGTAAGCCTATGTTGAGGCTGGTGCAGGGCGATGTGGGTTCAGGAAAAACTGTCGTTGCTTTTTGTGCGTGTTTAATGGCGGTTAATAGTGGTAAACAAGCGGCTGTTATGGCGCCAACCGAAATTCTGGCTGAACAGCATTATCAAAACTTTACAATCTGGGCAGATGAACTGGATTTAAAGGTGGCCTGGTTATCCGGTAAAACAAAAGTAAAACAACGTCGTGAAATGCTTGAGATAATTCGTAATGGTGAAGCCGATGTTGTAGTAGGTACGCATGCTTTATTTCAGGATGATGTTGAGTTCAATAAATTGTCACTAGTGGTGATCGATGAACAGCACCGGTTTGGTGTACATCAACGGCTGGCTTTAAAGAATAAAGGCGTGTCGGCACATCAGTTAATCATGACGGCAACACCGATTCCAAGAACACTGGCAATGACAGCGTATGGTGATCTTGATGTTTCTGTAATTGATGAATTGCCTCCCGGACGTACCCCGGTTAAAACGGTGGTGTTACCCGAATCAAGACGGCCTGATGTTATTCAACGAGTTCGTGCGGCGATAGCTGAAGGCAGGCAAGTGTACTGGGTGTGTACACTGGTTGAAGAGTCAGAAGTTTTACAGTGTCAGGCGGCAGAAGATACGCAAATTTTATTGCAGGAACAAATGCCTGAATTTCAAATTGGTTTAGTACATGGGCGTATGAAACCGGTCGAAAAAGAAACGGTAATGCAGCAGTTTAAAAACAAAGGTCTGCAACTGTTAGTCGCGACGACAGTTATTGAAGTTGGTGTTGATGTGCCAAATGCATCGCTGATGATTATCGAAAATGCAGAACGATTAGGTTTGTCACAATTGCATCAGTTACGGGGACGGGTGGGTCGTGGCTCTACCGCCAGTAGTTGTGTGCTGATGTATAGCAATCCATTATCCAAAACTGCTAAAAAACGTCTGGCAATTATGCGCGAAACCAATAGTGGTTTTGATATTGCGGAAGAAGATTTAAAAATACGCGGGCCGGGTGAAGTCTTAGGAACCCGGCAAACAGGCATGATGCAGTTCAGGATTGCTGACATTATTCGCGATGAAAATTTGATACCGTTGGTACATAAAAGTGCAGAAATAATTTTAAAAAAATACCCGGAGGTTATCGATCCGCTAATCAGACGCTGGTTATCCGGTGCCGAGCAATATGCAGAGGTATGAGAAGAAGGTTGGACATATTACATCCTTGTAATATGAAGTTATTTTTTATGTGTTATCTCAATACCATAAAATAAGCGAAGCCCAAAACAGAGCTTGCGGCGATAACAGTTACAATGCCAATCTTGTATCTGAATAATGCTATAAATGCTGCGATGCCAATTAATGCAGAAAACCATTCAAACGGCGCATCAAATCCCTGCGGCCAGAGAACATGATAAGCAAAGAAAGTCGCCAGATTTAAAATGACGCCAACAACAGCTGCTGTTATACCAGTAAGTGGCGCTGTAAAATTAACATCACCTCTGGTTGCTTCAACAGAAGGACCGCCGAGTAAAATAAAAAGAAATGAGGGCAGAAAAGTAAATAATGTGGCGATACTTGCCGCGGCAACACCACTCATGAACAGCATGTCCGGTCCAAATATTTCTTTGCTCCAGCCGCCGACGAAACCAACAAAAGCGACGATCATTATAAGCGGGCCGGGTGTTGTTTCTCCCAGTGCTAAACCATCAATCATTTGTGTGCCGGTTAGCCAGGCATATTGTTCAACGCCCCCCTGATAAACATAAGGCAAAACCGCGTAAGCACCACCAAAAGTAACCAGTGCAGCTTTTGTGAAGAACCATCCCATCTGTGTAAGCGTGCCTTGCCATCCATAGTTTAGTGTTAAAGCCAGTATGGTAGAGCCAGCAATAGCCAAACCGATTAACAGATAGATAATGAATCGACTCCATCTGAACTGTGCATGTTTAGGAACAGGTGTGTCATCGTCAATCAGTGCTTTTCCATACGTCTGATTTGAATCACTATGATGACCGCCTGCTTTGAATTTTTCGGGAGCGATACGTGAGCCTGCATAACCGATAATCGCTGCCATCAACACGATATAGGGAAATGGAATATCAAAAGCAAAAATGGCAATAAAAGCCAGTATCGCCATACTACGAAGTACGTTATTTTGTAATGCTCTGGAGCCAATACGATAAGCTGCAAAAACAACAATGGCAGTAACGGCAGGTTTAATACCGTATAAGATTCCTTCAACCGCCGGCATGTTTCCAAAGGCAAGATAGATCCATGTCAATGCAATCAGAATAAACAGTGAAGGTAAAACAAAAAGAACCCCGGCAGCAATACCTCCCCAGACGCCATGCATGAGCCAGCCAATATAAGTCGCGAGTTGTTGTGCTTCTGGCCCTGGTAATACCATGGTGTAATTGAGTGCATGTAAAAAACGGTGTTCAGAAATCCAGCGACGTTTTTCTACAAGTTCCTGATGCATCATACTGATCTGACCAGCCGGTCCGCCAAAACTGATAAAGCCTAGCTTTAGCCAGTAAGTAAAAGATTCCCAAAATGAAACAGGCGCAGGTTGCAGGTTTGTATTTTCTGAGGTGTTTGACATGATTGTTTAACTGCCGTGTTATTTTTTATTAAATTGAATTTGTATCGCTGGTTTTATTGCTATTACTTAATGGGATATCAATCCAGAATACGGTTCCTTTTCCTTTCTCACTGCTGATGCCAATCGAACCGCCCATTAGTTCGATTAAATGTTTAGTAATGACAAGGCCGATACCGGCACCATCAATACCTTTGTATTCACCAATACGTTCAAAGGGTTTGAATAATAATTTTTGTTCGTTTTCAGTCAGGCCATCTCCGGTATCTGTGATCTTAATACGAAGTGTTGCTGAATCAATTGTCTTGTAGTCTGTTGTTACACTACCGTTTTCAGAATTGTATTTTATGGCATTTGAAATAATGTTTATCAATGCCTGTTTAAGTCTGAATGGGTCTATGTAAACTGAAAAATTGGTCTCTTTTGAAATATTGTTGATTAATTTAACCTGATGCGTTTTTGCTAATGGCTTAAGTAAGGTATCGCATTCAGATAGGATTTTGTTCAGGTTATAGTCTTGTGGTGTACAAACTATTTTTCCTGCTTCGATGCTTGCAAGGTCGAGTATTTCGTTAATTAATTCCATCAGGTGCCGAGCTGCTTTTGTTATATCAGCTGCATATTTAGAATACTTTTCGGGTATCTCATTAGTCGCCTGCAGTAACTGGCTAAAACCTAATATGGCCGTCATTGGCGTTCGCAACTCATGACTCATGTGCGAAAGAAACTCTGATTTTGCCTGGTTGGCAATTTCAGCATCTTCTTTGGCTTTAATAATGGCCAGTTCGGCATTTTTTTGTTGTGTTATATCCTGAACCAGTGAGGCAACGCCAAATGCTTTTCCAGACTTATCTATCAGAGGTGTGTTGTACCAGTCGCATAAAATGATGTGACCGTTTTTCATAGTATTTTCATTAGTGCTGCGTAGGCCATTCTTTAATGTGAGTAAATCTTTCCAGACAGTATCTACATGCTCGATTTCAGACTCAGGGATAATGAGTTGTTTGGCGTGTTTACCGAGCGCTTCTTCTCGGCTATAACCAAAAATATTCTCTGCAGCAGGGTTCCATTCGGTTACGCAAAAATTCAAATCCCATTCAATAACACCAAGAGGTGTTTTTTGTACGTGTAGCAACATGCGTTGCTGAGAGTTTCTGATTATTGTTTCTGATTTTTTTCTTTCAGTTATATCTCTTGCGAGAACAGATATTAATTCTTTGTCATCAATTTCTATCAGGCTAACGCGGGCTTCTATAGGGAAAGTAGTGCCATCTTTTCGTTTATGAATACCGTTTATCTGGGCTGTTTTCCCAGCGTTCAATAATGGCCAGAATCGTGATAAGGCATCAGGGTCGGGACCGATTTCAATATCATTTACAGATAATGTAAGTAGTTCGTCACGTGTGTATCCCAGTGCTTTGCATGCCTGTTGGTTAACATCTAAAAAAGACCCGTTCATGTCATGTAAAAAGAAAGCATCGGCTGCTGTCTCAACTAGCTTTTTGTAGCGGTATTCACTTTGTTGTAGCGATGCGTCGTAAATGTTGCATTCATCTTTCAGAAATATATTTTGACTGAAGCTAAAATGAGTGCGCTTTGCGGCAAGTATTAGCATCACCAGGTATAGCAAGAGCAGGCCTGCCATTTCAATACCAAGTTCAGATCTGGTCAGAAAAAACTGAATGATGAGAGGTGTCAGTGTTATACCAAGGTAACTATAAATAGCCAGTTTATTGTAAGACAAACTGGTGATAGAACCGGCAGCCAGCCCGCCAATGATAAAAGCCAGAAAGACCTGGCGAACCTGATCTTCAGCAGGGAATAACCAGATGGAAGCTGAGCCCCATACTAATGAAGAAAAAAACACTCCTGAAAGAAATATTGTTATATGCGGTTGGATTTCTTCAGGATGTTGTCGGTATTTGTTATAGCGGCGTTGGCTATAAAAGCGACCAATATTGATGATAAAAACAGTGCTTAACCATATTTGCAGAGTCGCATGATCAGTCGAAGACCAGAAAATTATGACCAGTATAAGCGCGCTGACAAGGGAAGCAATAATTGAGTTATTCAGCGCTGCGTATAACAGTGATATCTGTTCTGAATTTATATTCAGTTGTCTACGGCTTGCATCAATGCTGCTCAAATTTAAATAGCCCATTTATTATAGTTATAAGAATATAAAAAAATATAAATAACTAACTGACATGTTATACAAAATAAAGGGCAGGTCAATGACTTAACGGGATTAGACTATTTGTTGTTTTGCTTATACCAACCATGACGCGGCAGATAGTCAGAATTTAATCCATAACTGTATTGATATCGTCATTTACTGACATCATGTCTCAGTGTCGTTACTTATTTAATAAGTGTAGAGATATATAGCGGAATACTTAGATAGTTTACTTATCTGCTTGCTCATAATGTCTTTTATTCATGTGCAAATACATAGCAGTGGCCAGCCCGGCTGAGCCATAAATCATGCACATCACCATGATTTGATAACGAACTGCAATCAGTGGCGATACACCGGACAGAATCTGTCCTGTCATCATTCCTGGCAGAGAAACTAAACCAACGGCTAACAGCGCATTGGTCTGCGGTATCATCGCTGCTTTAAACGCGATGTTTCTTGATACAAAAAAGTCTTTGTTTCGATCGTGTTCAGCTTCAAATCTTTCGGCGGCAAGACTGACACTGGTCATTGCATTTGCAAAAATCATTCCGGCAAGTGGAATAAAATAATTTGGGTAGTACCAGGGGTCGAGTTCTAAAACGCCCTGTGTGATCAGCGCAAAAGTTAAGCCACCGGGAATAAAAATTGAAACAAAGGCAATCCGATATTGTGACCAGTTTTTGTGTTTAATATTATTTAAAGCAATTGAGCTGGATACAATAACCATCAGCATTAAAATGCCTAACATGAGTAGCGCGCTATCGGACTGAAAAATATACGTCAGAAAATAGCCGATTAGTAATAACTGCCCCAGCATTCTGATCACGGCATAACTTGAATACTTATAATTATGTGACCATTTAAATAAAAGTAAGATAACGATGAATACTGGAATAAAAGCCAGAGCCAGAGACTCTAATGGTATATTCTGAACGTCTGCGCTACTTTGTAAAGACATAGAGTTTCCGGCCAATTTAAGTGAATAATAGTGTAACGTGAATCAGCTCAATGTATCATGTGTTCAATGTGACTTATAGACATTCCCCCTGGTTTTATTATGCATGCAACTTTACCCTTATTACTGCAAACAGACTTTCCTTTAATTAAACGTCATCGTTTAAAAACACTCCAGGTGAATCTGGGTTATCAGTGTAATCAGCAATGCCTGCATTGTCATGTTGACGCCAGCCCAAACCGTACGGAGATGATGTCAGCCGGGACGATTAAAGAGATTGTTAAATTACTTTCGAGTGGTTTAATTGAAACCCTCGATCTGACCGGTGGTGCTCCCGAATTGCACCCGCAGTTTGCTTATCTGGTGGAACAAGCTCATGCTCTGGATGTGCATGTAATAGATCGCTGTAACCTGACGATTTTAAATGAACCCGGGCAAGAAAATCTGGCCGAGTTTCTAGCGGCGCATCAGGTCGAGATAGTGGCTTCATTACCTTGTTATAGTGAAGTCAATGTTGATGGTCAGCGTGGTAAGGGTGTGTTTGATTCGAGTATCGCAGGTATTAAAAAGTTAAATGAACTCGGTTATGCGCAAGACGACAGTGATCATGTTCTGAACCTGGTTTATAACCCGACCGGTCCATTTTTGCCTCCTGCTCAGTCGCAATTAGAATCAGATTATAAGAAAAAACTGGATGAAGAATTTGGTATCAAATTTAATCAGCTATTTACGATTACCAATATGCCGATTAAACGTTTTGGCAGTACATTAATATCAAAAGGGCAGTTTGATGAATATATGCAATTGCTGAAATCATCTTATTCGGCTGAAAATTTAAATACAGTGATGTGTAAAGACCTGATCAGTATTGACTGGCAGGGTTATTGTTATGATTGTGATTTCAATCAAATGTTAGATTTACCAGCGTGCTTAAATAATAATAAAGATAAAACCTATGTAGCAGATCTGGTCATCGAAGAGCTTGAAGGAAAAAGCATTGTGATTGCAGATCATTGTTATGGATGTACTGCAGGGCAAGGATCTAGTTGCGGCGGTGCCCTGAGTGAATAATCGTGGGTGAATAAAAAGTTTTTGTGAATAAAAAACAATAAGAGGAACAGATAATGGATGAACAAATTAAAGAAAACTTAAGCAGTTCAGATACCTGGGGTCGAGTGCTCTATATGTTTTTGATGGTTATTTTTTACAGTCTTGCAGAAGTTGTGTTAACAGCGGTAGTGGCTTTTCAGTTAATTCTGGTTTTGTTTACGGGAAAGAAAAATGAACGGCTGCTGAAACTGGGGCAAAGTTTGAGTACCTATATCTATCAGGTGATGTGTTATCTGACTTTTAATAGTGATCATAAACCTTATCCATTTGGTGCCTGGCCAAAAGGACAGCCTTCGGCTAATAAAACAAAAGAGCTAAAGGAAGAATGATTTAGTATTGCTGTTTGAAGGAGTGAAATAATGAAACAAATGATGCTCTATCGATATGAAATTGCAAAAACCGGGATTACCTTTGGTTCGGCTTTGGCCATTGCTATGTCATGGACAGCCAACCAGTCTATTTTGTGGGCCATCTTTCACGGGCTTTTATCCTGGTTTTATGTGATTTATTACGGACTTTTTAAATAACCTTTAAAGACGAAAGTGTCTTTACCCGTTTCTTTTGCCTTGTACATGGCTTTGTCTGCAGCTGCAAGTAGCTCATCTGTAGTGCGGCCATCTGTCGGGTAAGTGGCAATACCAATGCTGCCACTGATGCCGTAGTCTTGCTGATTAATCGTGAATGGTTTGTGTAGTTCATCGACCAGAACTTTAGCAATCATCGAGATATCATTGTTATCGGTGATATCCTCCAGCAGAATCACAAATTCATCGCCACCAATTCGTGCAACGGTATCAGCATTACGGATGGATTGTTTAAGGCAGTTGGCTACTTCTTTGAGGATACGGTCGCCAAATACATGGCCTTTTGTATCATTTATCTGTTTAAAATTATCAAGGTCAATATATAAAAGCGCAAATTCATTGTCCTTGCGTTCTGCCTGTTCAATTAAATGAGCGATACGGTCAAGTAACAAATAGCGATTTGGGATTTGAGTGAGCTGATCATAATGAGCCAGGTGATTAAGGTGCTCAGCTTCAGCAATGCGGTCTGTGATGTCGCGGTTAATACCGAGTGCACCAATCATTTGCTCGTTATCATCCATAATCGGTACGCACATGGATTCAATCCAGCCAATCTGTCCATCCTTATGTAGCATCCTGACTTCACCTGTCCATTTTCCATCTTTGCCTACGGCCTCAATTACCTCTGCGGTAATGTGTTCGATATCTTCTGGTACGTGCAGCATGCATACTGGTTGTCCTATCGCTTCTTCTTTTGAATAACCGTAGAGAGCTTCCGATCCGTTATTCCAGTCTATGATAATGCCTTCCAGATCGGTAACAACAACAGCATCAAACAGATGGTCAAAAGCTCTGGCTCGTTGTTTTAGTATTTCTAAATCCATTTTCAAAGCCGTCAATGTTTTGTTATGTGTAATTAAATAGCATAAAAACACTGTTTTTTCAGGCTCTGAGAAGTTTAATCAGTTATTATTAGCCTGTTTTTAAGATAAATAAAATACGATTTATATGACTCGATATCGATTGCAGCACTGGCGTAACCGTGCGCAAATATTATCCTCGGCCTTACCAGCTGAAACGGCTGACTGGTTATTTGATCCTGCTTCATTAACGGCGCGACTTATCAGAACCTGTCATGGTGAATTTAGTGTAAAGGTACTGCAGCAGTCATATTCGTTACCGCGTTTGAGTGAACACCGGGTCCTGAAGATGCAAAACCGTGAGCGCGCGATTATTCGTGAAGTGCATTTGTTGTGTGATGATCACCCTGTTGTTTATGCGCGCACAGTGATTCCAGTATCAACTGTATCGGGCGCAGAAAAAAGGCTGGCGCACCTGGGAGAAAAACCACTTGGCGCAGTATTGTTTGCGGATCGTTCTATGCAACGTGGAGAAGTACAGATTGCCCGTTTAAAAGCGGAGCAGGTAAAACTGGATAGTGGTTCAGATGAAAATATCTGGGGACGACGTTCGGTGTTTACTTTAAGTGGTAAGCCATTGCTTGTGAGCGAATATTTTCTACCGGAGTTGTTTACCGGTATCTGAAGGCACTGACATTGTTTCATTCACCTGCAGGTCGTCTGCAAGTGAATGAAGATGGTTTTAAATGGTTGGGGTGTCTGTTGCAGGTGCAATATTTTTTTCTTTTATACGGATTGTTTTGATAATAACCTGTTGCTTTGGCGCATCACTTCTGAACGGGCCGCCGGGACCTGTGCTTACTGTATTAATTTTATCAACAACTTCAAAACCTTTTGTCACTTTTCCAAAGACGGCATATCCCCATCCACGATTTGACTCACGCGTGTGGTTTAAAAAATTGTTGGTTTTAGTATTAATAAAAAACTGAGCTGTAGCTGAATGAGGAGCAGACGTTCTTGCCATCGCAATCGTGTATTTATCATTTCTTAAGCCATTATTGGCTTCATTGTCGACAGAAGCATTGGTTTGTTTTTTCTGATAATCAGGAGAGAAGCCGCCACCCTGAATCATAAAGTCTTTAATTACACGGTGAAAAATAGTGCCGTTATAAAAACCTGAAACGGCATAGGCTAAGAAGTTTTGCACGGTTTTTGGTGCTTTTACATCATCCAGTTCCAGCGTGATGTCGCCTTTCGTTGTTTCAATAATAACCGTTTCAACCGCTTGTGAAGTGAAGCTCAGGCTGCTCAGTGAGGCTAGTAATAGTATCTGGTATATATATTTCACGATTTTATTTCCTTGGTTAATTTTCTCGCAGTATTCATTTAGTCAGTATGACTGTCAAGACTTAAATCGTTGGTCATTATTCGGTATGCTTGCATTCTGAATTTGGAGGCTGCTAATGACCGAATATAGCTATCACTATTTAAAATTCCCAATCAACCGCTGGAAGCATTTATATTCGCTGGAGCAGGCTATATTACACGCCAGTGAAGATACGGGTCGTCATTTAGTGATTGACGGAACATGCCCTGCGGTAGATTGTCTGGGCAATCAGAAGCTGAATTTTGAACTAACGCTGGTGAATGTAACCCAATATCCGCAGTATCGTAAATTACATGGCGGGCACCTGGTTCTGGCAACGTTGGCTTATGATGATAGTAATCAGGCATTAAAAGGCGAGATGAAGGTCGATAGCTCGGTGTTTGAAGAATTAAGAAATAATATTGTTGAATATTCAGCGATTGACGGCATATTCATTGAAGCTACGCTGGGGTTACGTTTTCCCGATAAGCAAAAACTTGATGATGGCGATCAAATCGAAATGATTGCATTTGAATACGCCATGCGTAGTTAAATTAGTGAATAACAGGCAGAAATGATTAAATGAGTTGGTGCGGGGCTCTTGCGTGTGAGGGTGACACGTAGATTAGTTATCCCAACGGGATTCAGGTTGTTTTCTAAGTATGAGTTGGTGGGGGTGCTTACGTGTGTAGGTGACACGTAGATTAGGTATCCCAACGGGATTCAGATTATCTTTTAAGTATTTGTAGAAAAAATTCAAAATTAACAGGACATTAAGTATGAGTTGGTGGGGTAAGTTAATGGGTGGCTCGTTTGGCTTTATGCTGGGCGGCCCTCTGGGTGCTGTATTGGGCGTAGCATTGGGACATCAGCTGGATAAAGCGGTTGTTAATATCATGCTCGATCCTGAATTTGGCAGTGGTAAAGTTGAGCGAGTACAGCAGGCTTTTTTTACCGCCACGTTCTCGGTAATGGGGCATCTGGCGAAAGCTGATGGGCAGGTAACCAATGATGAAATAGCGCTGGCTCGCCATGTCATGGCACAAATGCAGCTTAATCCAGAGCAGCAAAAAGTCGCGATTAATCTGTTCAATGAGGGCAAACAGGCAGATTTTGCACTGGATGAGGTGTTGGGACAATTCAGGAGAGAATGCCATCGTCGCCATAATCTGATTCATATGTTCCTTGAAATTCTAATCTCAACGGCAATGGCAGATGGCAAAATTGATGATGCAGAACACAAATTATTATTGCATGTCAGTGCGATCATCGGTGTGCCTGCAAGTGCTTTTGAGCAATTGTTGCGTATGGTGGGTGCACAGCAGGCTTATCAGCAGCAGGGGCAATCGCCAGCTAATTTACTGGGCGAAGCCTATGAGATTTTGGGTGTTGAAAAAACAGCGAGTGATGCAGAAGTCAAAAAAGCATACCGCCGACTGATGAATCAGCATCACCCGGATAAATTGGTGGCCAAAGGTTTGCCGGAAGAGATGATGAAAATAGCGACTGAAAAAACCCAGGAAATAAAACAGGCCTACGAGCACATCAAGCAAAGCCGGAAATAAGGTCAGAGAAATGAACACCATTTTTATTGGTTCGGCTGGTGTGCTGTCTGAAATTCCACTCAGAATTTTACTGCAGCAAGGCGTGCCTGTGCAGGCCATTGGATTGCTGAAATCAACAAAAAAGCAGCTTGAAAGTCGACCGGTTACGGTTGCTGATATTAAAGTAGGTGATGATGAATCGTTAAGTAGCTCGGCTTCATTGCTGGAAATAGCTGAGCAATATCAGGTGCCGATCATTGAGCTCTCGGATCAGCTTGAGCAATCGGTCGATGCGTTAAAGTTACTTGAGCCCGAGCTGATGCTAATGTCCTGTTTCCCTCGGCGTCTACCTGAATCAATTTTTACACTGCCGGTAAAAGGCTGTTTTAATTTGCACCCGTCATTATTACCGGCTTACCGTGGGCCGAGTCCTGTGCATTGGCAGTGTGAGCATAAGGTCTCTGAAAGTGGGGTCACGGTTCATCAGGTTAACCAGGCCTTTGATGAAGGGGCTATCGCTGTACAAAAAAGCATTAAAACACGTCATTGTGTGAACAAAGTTGAACTCGCCTATAAACTGGCATTAATGGGTGGTAAGGCTTTTCTTGAGTTAATACAGCTAATGGAAAACGACGAGTTGAAACTGGTACCGCAATCTGAAGCACAAGCCAGTTATTATGGGTTTCCGGAGTGATTTATCCAGCAGTGTTGTTCTAAGTCCACTTACAACTACTGTGAATATGTTTTTCCAATATCTTATATAATAAAGCTAACTTTATTAAAGAAATCATCTGATGAGCCAAGCTGAACAAGCCCCATCCAAATACCAATTAGTTGAAACCTTATTACAGGAAAAGCTGGATAATGGCACGACTCGTTGTCATCTGTGCCCGTGGCGTTGCAAAATTGGTCACGGTCAGCGTGGCTTTTGTCAGGCGCATGTTAACCGAAATGGCGTTCTCTATAACCTGA
>Ga0316206_1002077_pt1 | contig 14723 bp, 12 predicted proteins | sample 6monthpyrite_MG_FD_204942 | JGI IMG/M metagenome (GOLD analysis project Ga0316206, IMG submission 204942) | Microbial mat bacterial communities from mineral coupon in-situ incubated in ocean water Damariscotta River, Maine, United States -... | ecosystem: Environmental > Aquatic > Marine >...
GTGATGGTGACTACGCAAAACAAAAATTAGGCTATCAGCCACAAAAAGGTTGGCAAGTAGCAATGGATGAAGCTTTAAAAGAATTGAAGAAACAAAATTATTCATGGCCTTATTTGGCTCAATAACTAAGTAATTGTGGTCAGAGAACAATATCTCAAATATTAGAAACAATTGCTCACTGACCCCGTTTTTACCTATATATTCCAAATTAGAATAAATGATAGTCACTTACACCGTATTATCACTCTAAAGTTAATAGTTTAGTATTTATCTCAGTACTTTCTAATGTTAGAAACAATTGGTCTCTGGCGCCTATTTTTTTTAACCGACTCAATTTGAAGAACGAGTATTTATTTTGGAGATACACCATGACCGATATTTTTAAAGAAAGATCAAAAGACTATGATGCGAACGATATGATTAAGCAGCTCTCTTCTGCCATAGGTAGTTGTATTATTGAAAATGTTGAGTTGAATGCACAAATGCATGTTTTAGACTTTGGTGCAGGTACAGGATTAATTTCATCACAGATAGCACCGTATGTTGAAAAAATAACCGCCGTAGATATTTCTCAATCTATGTTAGATAAATTAATTGCAAAACAAAAGAGCACGGATAAAGTACAAACACTATGTCACGATATTACGATTAAACCTATCGGAAAAAAGTATGACCTCATCATGAGCGCAATGGCTATACATCATGTTGAAGACACAGATAATTTGGTTAAACGATTTTCTGATCATTTAAAACCAGGAGCAAAGATAGCGTTAGCAGATCTGGATGAAGAAGATGGCAGCTTTCATCCAAAAGGTATGGAAGATGTTTATCATGATGGATTCGAACGGAATAAGTTTCAGGCTACATTAGAAAAGCATGGTTTTAAGGACATCAATTTTGAAACAGCACATACTATTAACGGCGACACGCGACCCTACCCGATCTTTCTAGCATTAGCGACTAAAGCATAGATAATAATTCTAATATTATTTACTAAACAAAACTTTTACCATTTTTATGGGCCCCATGTTTTTGTACTCATTATTGTGGGGCCCTATTTTTTAGAAAACCGTTACAGATTTATTCGGTATTTTGGGCCAGAGTAAAAACTCAGACCTACCTCAAGTTAACTTCATTAAATAGTTTTTACTCTGTCCAAAATATTCATTTATAAATCATGGTTACCCAAAAATGAAAAATCTTTTGGTAATAGTTCAAATGCATAAGGGTTCATAAATATTCTTTTCCAGTAAAAGTTTCTATCGACTTCACTCATTGCTGCCTCATCACACACACTTTTCCAGTTTTTAACGATAACGTTAATCATTGTTTCAATAATCTCTACAGCCTCTTCTTTAGCAAGAAGGAAGTGGTGAGCGGCATCAAGGCATGTTGTTATACGGCTTAAATTGTTATTATCATTTATAAGCATTGCTTGAGACGCCTCACCACCCTGTCGATTTTGAGGGCAAATATCATATGCGGGAGTCAACGATAAAACGCTCCCATCCCAGAAAGCAGCATGATTGCGCGCATGATCATCTGTATTTCCAGATAAAACATTAAAAACAATCCTTCCGAATAACTCCTTTAACGTCTGACTTGGATCTTCAAAACGATGTCGTATGATAGTGGCAAAGTTCTGATAACTTGCATGACGTGCTTGCATCTCATCAAGATCCAAAAGAGTCAGTGCAGATACCATTGAACGCCTAAAGCATTTGTCATTCTCGAACACACGATCAAAGCGTTCGATAAGTAATACATCTTTATTACCTGCCTTTTCTAAAGAAACATTCGCTACATTTAGGCCTATAATTGCTGCGAGTCGCATAGCAATATATTCACCCTTAATCACATCATAGGTATCCGAGGCTGACGAAAATTTTGCAATAAATTTTTTATCCTCAGTATCTATTAGCGCTTTGGGGCGAGCTCCCCCAATAGAGGTTCCATGATTAAGTGCCTCATCAAGCTCTTTTGTTAACGGCACCCCTTTTTCAACTCTTTCTACCGATTGCTGCAACTCTTCAAGCGAAGCATTTTTACGCTGTCTTGGAACGTATTCAGTAGCAGATAATTGAAAGTCGAGCGCGCCGATACGATCAGAGCCTGATTCGAGCAGATAGGAGAGCTCATCGAGATCACCAACATTAGCATCGTCTTTCCGCTTTCCAAATTTCCGATTAATGATAACTCGTCGCCCCCAAGCATCTGGAGAGGCATCACGAATGCAGCTGGGAATGACCATGACATTATTAAGTGGTATTTCACCAGCCTGTAAAGGTAATTCTGGATCATAAATCGCAATAGCATTCCTTCTTTTAAGGTAGCTTTGACCATAATTAAATAAGAAGCGATTGTTTTGGCGCGTGAGCTTTCCAGCAACAACAGGTGAAGTTTCATTCGGTAACCAAATCCACACAAAGGCATAATCAGAAGTCATCATCTACCTCCGTTTTAACGCTGTGAATAGCTTTAGGGAGGAGTGCTAATTTATCTTTAAATCGATCAATCTCTAAAGTAATAGATGTTTCAGGTGAATTAAAAAGAACAACACCAACAATAGCTGCGCACTCAAATACAAGGCCAATTGCAACACCAGGATCACCGTTTTCTATTTTCTGCACAGTAGCACGCGAGATTCCCACCCGTTCGGCTAGCGTAGCTGCTGAAAAGTGACGGCTTTTTCTACCTAATTGAATAAGCTGACCAAACAGCATTAAGGCGTCTTGAGTGTAAGAAGAATATGTTCTTATTTTTTTCATTTTAAGCAGCCATGTCTATAATAATTAGCATTTAATGTAGGTATGACTATTATTATAGCCATAATACTGATTTTATCAAGCACTTTGAGTGGATCGTGTCAAAGTAAAAAACTCAGACCGACCTCAAGTTAACTTCATTAAATAGTTTTTACTCTGCCCCCAAATATTCGCGTAAAATAAATCGACTCTGACCCTATTGATTTCTGTTGATTCTACAACTGGAGGCGCTATCGTGAAAAATTCTATAAAACCCAGCCCACTGCAACCCCTGCAGCGAATAAGGTGTGCTTATAATGCGTGAACCAATACGACTGGATAAACGTTGTGTTGAGCTGTTTGATTGTTCACGTGGCGCAGCAGTCAAGTACATTCAAGGTGGCTGGGTACAAGTAGATGGTGAAGTGGAAGAACGCCCTCAGTTTAAAGTGCAGGACCAAAAGATAGAGCTGCTCGAAGGTGCGTCTTTAGAACCAATTAAGCCGGTAACACTAATATTCAATTTGCCGCAAGAGTTTAGTACGAATGATTCAACAGCAATACAAAAATTAATCACGCCCGAAAGCCATTGTGAAAAAGATTACTCCGGCGTAAAAAAACTCAACACGCATTTTCATGATCTAAAACCGGCGTCCCTTCTACAAAATGGGGCTTCAGGGTTAATGGTATTTAGCAAAGACTACAACGTGCTACGCGTACTGCTTGATAATAATAGAAATAAGGAAGAGGAATACATCATAGAGTTCAGTGACGAGTATACGCCCGAGGCACTAGAGCAGCTCAATGAGCTTGCGACTAGCAGTAACGAATCACAGCTTAAATACAAAGTCAGCATGCAAAACGAAAGTCGCATGCGCTTTGTTACTAAGTTTTCACAAGCCGATCAAATTGAAACATTGTGCAAGCGTGTAGGTTTAGTTCCTGTAGCCATTAAACGGATTCGAATAGGCAAAGTGTCTATGAAAGATTTACCGCCAGGTGAATGGCGTTATTTATCCGAAAATACACTGTTTTAAAGAATAGGTAATTGGAGTCAGAGTAAGAACTCTTATCTACCTCATGTAATACATTAAATATGTTTTTACTCTGCCCCCAAACGCGCGTAAAACTAGGGGAGGTTCCCCCCCCTATTAACGCACTTAATTTAAAATTTACGGGTTATTGTTCACGGCTACCCAGAAAGGAAATTTTTCTACCGCTATTTTTTTCTCTACCGTCATAGTTTTAGTATTTATTACCGCAATAACATTATCTTTTGTAATCGTTACATAAATCCAACGACTGTCTGCACTTGCTCTAATACCATGGGGGCCATTACCCACTTTAATATTTTTTACCGCTAATGTTTTAGGGTTAATAACTGAAATAAAGTCTGCACCTATTGCTGCCGTTGCGACATAACGACCATCTGGTGAAACATCAATACCACCATGACCATTACCAACCTTGATTACTTTTTTAACAGTACCACTTTTTATATCCAGCACGGCAACATTATGTACAAAATCACGGACGTAGGCTGTTTTTTCATCGGAAGAGAGATCCAGGTTATGTGGGCCGGTAATGCCTGGAACGGCAATAACGCGAATCATTTTTCTTTTAACTGTATCAATTACAGCAATACCTGCACCACCCTGTAACGTTACATAGGCCAGGCTTCCATCACGGGTAAATCGTGCATTGTGAGGACCTTCTTTTACTTTTATAGTATCAACAACCTTTAAGCTATTAATGTTAACCACACTAACATCTCCCGAGCCCTGATTACTAACATAAGCAAATTTACCATCAGGTGTAACCTTAACGCCTTTTGGTGCTTTGCCAACTGAAATAATTGCTAATTGTTTACCGCTTTTAGCATCAAAAACATAAAGTGAATTACTTGAAGGGCTTGTTGAAAGAACCACTTTCCCATTCGGTGTTACGGCTGTGTAAAGCATATTGGGGCCGCCTTTCCAAACTGTTTCAGCTGGAAAAGTCTCTAGCGTGCCACTTTTTTTCATTGAAATAAAAACAGGTTTTGGAAATTCTCGTTTTGATGCCTTAGTTGTTGGAACGGCACTATTGTTAGATTGCACTCCCGAGAAAGCTGATAAGCTGGCATAATAAGCACTTAGATTGAGGATATCATTATCACTAAGTGAAGCGGTCATCGCCTTCATGGTAGGGTCAATACGGGTGCTATTTTTAAATGCATTAAGCTGTTTTATAAGATACGTTTGTTTTTGACCTGCAAGATTGGGGAATTCTTCACTTAGCCCCACTCCGTTAGCACCATGACAACCAACACAAGATGAAGCTATCGATTTTCCTTTTGCGATATCTCCGGCTGCATAAGTCGTCATAGGCAAAGAGATGCTAAATACTGAAAGTAAACAGTAACCTAAAAATTTATTTTTCATGTTATTTTCCTGATGATTTTTTATTTGAAATTAAATACTTTTATCCATTACCAGGGCGTAACAAAGAAGGGATTTATTCCGAGTTATTTGAAAATATATATTTTTCTTTTTGGGAATAAAATGGAGACTGGTAACGCCCTTTACAGATACAAGATGACTATTGCGACATAAAATGACCTTTTTAGATAAACAGAAACGTTTTCAACAAATAACCTATCCCTGGCGTGATCGTTTGTACGGTGTAGCAATGCGACAAACCACAACACGACAAACAGCAGAAGATTGGGTACAAGAAACGCTTTTACGTGCCTGGAAAGATTTCAACCAGCTTTCTAATGGTATAGCCATTTATTCATGGCTGCTTAAAATACTTGACCATGTTATTGCAGACGACAGGCGAAAAGAAAAACGCCGCTATCAGCTCGCACCGGTTATAACCGTCGATGATAAAGATTTATTTTCGCATCCATGCTCAGCACCCGGGCCTTTTGAAAATATGTTACAGCAGCAAGAGAACGATCATCTAAATCAGTCTATTGATAACCTTCCAGAAGAGTTCCGGCAAGTTGTCATGTTGCGAGATATTGAAGGACTTTCGTATAACGAAGTTTCGTATATCCTCGATATACCAAAAGGAACCGTCATGAGTAGATTGTCACGTGGCAGACGAATTTTAGCGAGTGCATTAATTAAATCGAATAGTCAATTAAGTTGTAAAAGCAAAGAAAAAAACAAAGCAATAATAGCGGAGCAAGGTAATGAATAATCCGACTGATATAAAAACAGAAAACATGAATACAGACAAGTGGATTGAATTACACGAAACCCTGCAAGATTTGTTAGCCGGTTATATCGATGCAGAACTGGAAGATGAGCAAATAATGCTGGTGGAAGCGCACTTGATAGGATGCGAAGCCTGTCGTAACGATTTAGCCCGTCAACAAGCACTTAGCCAACGTTTTGAATCAATACCTTCATCAAGAATGACGTCTTCCTCACATCAAATGCTAGATAAAGCACTGGATGAAGCATTATTGAAGAACGAGTGTGCGCCTAAAAAACCGTTATTAAATTGGTTATCTTCACCATTACATTTTATCAAAAAAATCACACCAAAATTTAACTTAGCCACCATGTTAAGTGCAAGCGGGTGGAGTGTTGCATTGTTACTTACCATTATCATTTTTGCTCCTCAGTTCAATTCGGGAAACACAAGCTCAATTCCAATGATACAAGATGCACTAAAAGAATATGATGAGATGCAAGGAAAGGCTTTACCGGTAAACAATATGAACAACAATAAAAAATCAAAGCCTCCGTTAAGCTGGTCTAATACACAATTGTTATCATCTTGGGAAACGAATATTGCCGGTTCACCGGCCCAGGTTTATGCGATACGCAGCGGGCATAATATTATTTTTCAATATCAGGTTGAGGAATCCGTTTTTTTTCGTAACCCTGTTGTACGTCAGGCCATTGTTGAAAAAGGAAACTATATAATTCACAATAAAAAAACAGATGTTCTTGCTATACCGCTCTCTAAATCTGGAGTCATCGTAGTCGGAGCTACAAATTCGTTACCAAAACCTGAAAACATAATATTTTAAATAGAAGTCCAAACGTAAACAAACGAGGGCAGAGTAAAACTCTCACTACCTCAAGTTATATTTGTTAAATAGTTTTTACTCTGGGCTTCATCTACTTTAAAAGCTTTATTACAATTTGGGCAAATAATTTCATTCATATTTATATTCCGTTACTTCTATTTTCTACGGATTTTTAATGCACTAATATGACTGCCCCCGTTATCTTTCTTTTATTAGAATGTGTCATTTATCACACGATGCTGCCTTAGTGCTTTGGAACATTCATCAATGATATATTGTGGAACAGGTGAATATTTTGATGGATCAAGCTGCATCACAAACTCGTTCTCAATATGAAAAGCTTCATTGATGAATTTACGAACGATCTTATTCCCATGCACATCATTCTGACTTCCCCCTTGCATTATTATTCTGTAGATTTGGATTTTTTCATAATTATTTGAGGCATTATCATAAAGTATATACATACCCTCCACGTCATTTAGTCGCGCCACAATAGCATCATAATCAAAGTTAGATATAAATTCTTTGATACCTTGAATACCTGAACTCACATCATTTTGTTGCATCAAGACTTCACCACTACTGTCAATCGTTGGAGAAGGCCTTTTCTTAAATAGACCAGATAATATGTGGTACTCGTTTCCATGTAGATCTAAAATTTCATAATACCGACGCAAATAAATAGATCTGATAATATCATCTTGAGTTCTTGATATATTATCCTTACAAACCTCTCCAAAACTCTTAATATCTTGTCTTGCTATTGGAATCTCTTCGAGTATTCCGCTACTATTTTCGAGAAAGCTTGCCGATGAAAATTGGCAGAAGTCGCCATGAAAAGTGTGAACGATATCTATGATTGGTTCAAAATCATGTGTCACCATCAAGACGGTCTTTCCATGAAAGCTACCATCTCCTCTAAACAATTTGGAAGTAACAGCATATTTCTTATTTTTATCAAAAGAAGAGATAGGATCATCTAGAATTATAAGATCAGGTTTTTCAGATAAGCATTGGTACATAAAAAGAACCAACGAAAAGGCATTTCGTTCACCATAGCTCAAATGCATAGTCGAGTTTTCGATATGACTCTCATGTTCTTCATGCCTGAGTCTCATTTTGTAACTATTATTTTCCTCTATAATTTGAACTTCATACTTATATCCTGCGTATTTAAGAAATTCATTAATATCTTTGGTGTGTTTCTGGATAGTCTTTTCTATTCCTGACTTTTGATTCGCTATCTGCCCTTGTAAGAGACCAATTTTATCCTTAACCTCCTTCAACGAATGATTTACCCTATCAACAACTACCCGTGAAGAATTCGATTCCAAATGAGGTAAATATGACAACTTAATTTCAAAATCATTTATTTTATCCTGTGCTTTTTCTGTATCCTTAAACGAAAAAAAAGATATATCCTTTAAGTTTATAAGTTTAGTTCTCAATGTCTCAATATTCGGTCTAATTCCTTCCAAATACGTTTTCTGCTCATCGGATATTTTTCCTTTATTTTTTATAATTTCTTGCAACTTTTCATGTGTTTCAGGTGCAAAATATTCACCTAGGCTATCCAATATCTTAATAATATCATTCAGATGTTCAATATTCTTTGGAGTGTATTCTTTTTTTATAGCACGTATGGTTTCTTTCTTTTCTGATGAAGGCGATGTGCAGTAAGGGCAATCATCAGACACCTCAAGGAATTCCTCTCCTTTGTTGTGCCAACCAAGCCATTTAACATTTTTGTTATCAGGTAAGTTTAAGAAAGACTGATATGGTACAAGTGATTCAGGTATATCTTCAAGAGGATTGCCTTTTGATATAGCCTTAGACAATTTACTAGCACCATGCATACCAGTGCTAGATTTCCCAAAACTTGAACTCAAATCTGTTAAATCTTGAATTACCTTTTCAAGACCATCATCGTTATTGAATGTATCTTTTATGCCAGAAATAAGGCTTTCAATTTCAGCCATTTTTTGTTCGTATTCGGTAGTTTTGATAAATATCGAAAAGCTATTTTTTATTATTTCATCTGGCTTGAAAAGCAGTTGATTAACGTACTCCTCATTAAAAATCTTGACGGTTGCTATATTTCCAAGCCCTGAAATATTAGGCATGTTTTCTTGCGCTGAGTTTTCTCTATGTTTAAATGGTAACAATTCATTCAAGTTAGCATTCTCACTGGATGAAAGTTCAATGGCTCGGACTATAGTGCTTTTTCCTGTTCCATTAATTCCATATTTCATATTGAGTTTATTTAATTTAATACCAATAATTGCCTCATCAAGGTTGTTGCAATTATTAATACTTAGAGCTATATCATTCATAAACATTTCCAATATATGGATGGCATTTTAACTAGGTAGAAGGAATTCATAAAACATATAACAGTGATTTAAACAGATTTTGAAATTAAAATTCATCAACCCGTTTTAAATTTCACTTATCCATTAAGCTTTACTTATACTCTTATAAAGATTTATTTCTTAGGAGCATTTTAAAGTAACACAGACAATATACCCAAAACAAACTTATTTGCTATAGTTACATAGCGGTTATTATTTGTTCAGGAGGAATAAAAATGCATATTCTTGTTTTGTATGGATCACTCGAAGGGCAAACAGAAAAAATTTCAAAACGTATTGCCGAGGTTATTCGTGACAGGGGGCAGCAGGCTACCGCCCTTCCTGCTAATCACTTGCCAGCTGATTTCTCACTGGATAATTATAATGCCATTATTATTGGCGGCTCCATCCACATGAATAAATACCCGGGCTTTGTAAAAACCTTCGTTAATAACCACTGTGACCGGCTTAACGAATTAGCTTCTGCTTTTTTTACCGTGTGCATGGCAATTAACAGTCAGCAAGAAAAATCGAGACAACAGGCAAAACAATATGCCGAGCATTTTTTAGCACAAACTGGCTGGCAACCCAGATTGAACACAATCTTTGCCGGCGCGGTGAAATACACACAATATAATTTCTTCACGCGCTATATCATGAAAATGATTAGCAAGCGTGAAGGTAGTAACACCGACACCTCGCGTGATCATGAATATACTGACTGGGATAACGTTAAACGTTTTACCGAAACCTTTATGGATGAAATTACTTAATAACTTAACGAGAAAAAAAAGTACCAATAAAAAAAGAACTCTAAAGGTTCCTTTTTTTAACTTTGTTAGACTAAAGTCTGACTTAGGGTATTACATGTAGTTATTTCTTCTTGGGTATATAAATATCAGTACATGACCCTCCCCCTAGCCCCCTCCCGTAAAGGGAGGGGGAACTTATATTTTTTCCCTCCCCCATTTCGGGGGAGGGCGTAGGGTGGGGGGACTTATATTTTTTCACTCCCATAAAGGGAGGGGAAACTTATATTTTTTCCCTCCCGAAAGGGGAGGTGGAACTCACCATCAGCACCAACAGAAAGGGCTCGACCACTTGCTGCCCATGGGAATGCACCCTTCTCGTACTTTGTTCCTTCTGCTTTTAACTCATCTTCTGTTTTACCTACCCATGCTACTTCTGGATCGGTGTGACTAATACATTAAAGGCAAAATAGAGTACCTATACACTCACACTTATATAAACTAAATACATTTCAACTAGACAAAAAAAGGAACCCACAAGGTTCCTTTTTTTATATTTTTCTATTTAAGAATTATTTCTTTTTCTTCTTCGGCGATTATCTTGTTCCAGATATTTTTTATATCTCTGGGGTGAGTTGAGGGAAATAAAATTTCTCAGCATGTTCTGGGATAGCCCATGTCAAATCAGAAACATGAGAGGTCTCAGTTAATAAACCTTCTTGACGTAACTGAGCAATTAATCGCTGGGCAGATTTTCCTGGCATCCCCGTCAACGCTAGAGCTTGAGACCGAGAAAGACTTCCTTCCATGAACGCATGATAAAGTACCTGGGCGGCGACCTCTTTTATCTGCTCTACACCTTCAACACGATGATCGTTCCGAGCTTGAACGTAAGCCGTAATCCGTTCTTTCATTTTATCGAGCTGCAGTAAGCCTTCCATGTACTTAACTTGATCCAGTGCGGTATCCAACATAAAATCAATAAAACTGACTAAGGCTGATTGAGATAAAGCTCCTCTGCCGTCAAGGTCACCTTGGCGCACTGAGTCAGCAGTTGCCAGTACACTCTTGTATTTAGCAATACGTTTAGCCAGTCCACGCGATAAACACCAAACACCTTCACTTTCCAGGCCGATGCTGCGTAACAGAGTATCAGTCAATAATCGACCTACTCGACCATTGCCGTCAATGAATGGATGAATCCAGACAAAACGATGGTGAGCAGCCATCGCCGCAATCAGTTTCCGGTCGCCTGCACGTTTGTCAGGATGATAAATCTCGCAAAAGTCTGACATTAACGTCGGTACATCTTGATAATCGGGTGCATGATGCTGACCAACTTCCACATCCCTTTCCCGGAATACACCTGCTACCAGTGTATCAACGACGTTCCCCTCTTTATCCTTTATCGCTAACAATGAAGGCGGTAAGTCCTGGTAAAACTGTCGATGTAACGCCAGGATAAAATCCGGTGAGCAAATAACATCTGCGTCAACACCCTCTGCCATTATCCAATCCTGAACTCGAATATGTGCCAGAGACTCCTGCTGGAGATCGCGCTTGGCGGGTTCGCTTGAGAAATCCCCGCGCTGAGCCGCTCGGATTGCGGAGGGATGCGTGTTGTTACCTTCAATCAGGTTTGAGTAATACGAGTTAATTACCCGCATATGCTCAATAATGGTTTTCCGAGTGATTAGGTTAATTTTCCCTGCCAGTTTCGAAGCTTCCATCGTTAACGCCAACGCTTTATCCGCCAGACCGCTGTGCTGGATAACATCATCCGACGGGATGAAGGGGGTAAAAGGCTGTAATTGGTTACTCATGTTACATATTATAACACAAACCTCCATAATTTGTCCGGTTCTGTGTCCGGCCAAGAATTTTATTAGTTATTGAAAAATATAATGTTTTCTTAAATTAGCATTTAGGGCGCATATAGTTTTGTCCGGTTTCATGTCCGGCTCAACCAGCCGGTTTTTCCGGTTATTTTCACTCTTCACAAATAAAACCCCGATCCCTGAGGCCAAATTCCAGACTGCCGGGTATGCTGGAGCGACCAGATAAACTAGGTTTATTCTCAAAGCGGTACTGTAAAACAGTCACTCCTGTCTAAATCGGTGAGACTTTTGCTACATTTCGTTGAGTGTTTGCTTTAAGTGATTTAACTAAGTAATTATGGAAATTGGCTACCTGCAAAAGGTAACGTAAACCCCTTTACATTAATATCCTGTTTATGAAACCAGAAAATAAAAATTTACTGGCATAAAAAAGGAACCAAAAGGTTCCTTTTTTATGTCAGACTAAAGTCTGACCTACACTTTACATATAGTTACTTTTTCTTCTTCGGCATATAAATATCAGTACATGTACCTTCTGCAACCTCAGTTGCAAAGTTCATTGTTTCTGACAAGGTTGGATGTGGATGAATCGTTAAGCCTACATCCTCCATGGTTGCACCCATTTCAATTGCTAATGCGGCTTCGGCAATTAGCTCACCTGCATTCTTACCTAGAATACCTGCGCCAATCATTCGATGTGTTTGAGCATCATAAAGTACTTTGGTCATACCGGTTGTTGCACCAACAGAAAGGGCTCGACCACTTGCTGCCCATGGGAATGCACCTTTCTCGTACTCCACGCCTTCTGCTTTTAACTCGTCTTCTGTTTTACCGACCCATGCTACTTCTGGATCGGTGTAAGCGACCGAAGGAATAACGCGTGCATCGAAGAAACGTTTTTGACCGTCAATAACTTCTGCTGCAATTTTAGCTTCGTGTGTTGCTTTGTGCGCAAGCATTGGCTGGCCGACTACGTCGCCAATGGCAAAGATATTATTGATATTAGTTCTCATTTGGTTATCGACAGGAATAAAGCCTTGCTCGTTTACAACTACGCCTGCTTTTTCTGCATCAATTAACTTACCATTGGGTGAACGACCAATGGCTACTAATACGTTATCGAAAGTATCTTCTTCCGGTACTTTCTTGCCACCCTCAAACTTACAGACAATACCTTTTTTAGTAGGCGTTAATTCCGTTACCTTTGTACCGGTGAATATATTTTCGTAGCGTTTCTTTAAGCTTCGTTCAAATAAACGAATTAAGTCGCGGTCTGCACCTGGCATTAAACCTGGGCTTAATTCTACAACGGTAACGTTTGCACCCAGTGCTGAATAAACCGTTGCCATTTCTAAACCAATAATGCCACCACCGACAACGAGTAAACGTTTTGGAATATTGTGTAGTTCCAGCGCATCGGTTGAATCCCATACTCGTTCATCTTCCCATGGAATAAAGGGTAACTTGGTAACTGATGAACCGGCTGCAATAATGCAGTTTTCAAAACCGACTGTTTGCTTAGTGCCATCTGCTGCTTCAACTTCGATTGTATTTGCCGAGGTGAATTTGCCATAACCATTAACTGTTTTAACTTTACGCTGTTTGGCCATTTGTTTAAGGCCACCGGTTAACTTACCGATAACGCCGTCTTTATGTGCGCGCAGTTTATTTGTATCTATCTTTGGTTTAGTAAATGTAACACCGGCTTCTTCAAGTTCAGGTGCTTCACTCACTACTTCTGCAATGTGTAATAAAGCTTTAGAAGGAATACAGCCAACGTTTAAACAAACACCACCGAGTACTTCTTCTTTTTCAATCATTACTACTTTTTTGCCGAGGTCAGCAGCACGGAAAGCTGCGGTATAACCACCGGGGCCAGAACCTAAAACGACAAGCTCGGCTTGGACATCAACATCGCCTGAGAAAGAAGCGGCTGCAGGTGCTTCAACTTTTTCTTCAACAGGTGCAGATTCAGTTGCTGGTGCTGATATTTCTTCTTTAACTGTTTCAGCAGGAGTGTCTGCTGTTGCTTCTGCTCCAGATGACTCAAGCACAACAACCAGATCATCTTTTGAAATGGTATCGCCTAGTTTAACTTTTAATTCTTTAACCGTACCCGCATGGCTACTTGGAATTTCCATTGTCGCTTTGTCTGTTTCGACTGTAATTAACGAGTCTTCTTCGGCGACTACGTCACCGACGGAAACAAGGACTTCAATGATTTCGACGTTTTCGAAATCACCCATGTCAGGAACTTTTATTTCTACTGTGCTCATAACTAAAACCTCAAATCTTTTGCTCCCTCCCCCACTTTGGGGGAGGGTTGGGGTGGGAGCTTATATCAGCTTCCCTTTGCATATACTCCCTCCCCCTTTACGGGGGAGGGTTTGGGTGGGGGCTTTTATTACCCTCCCCCTAGCCCCCTCCCGTAAAGGGAGGGGGAACTTATATTTTATCCCCTCCCCAACTTCGAGGAGGGGGAATACTTATTCTAAATTTTTTACAATAACTTCAAGCACCGAATCTATTTCGTTTAATACCTGATTATTCCAAAATCTTAATACTTTAAAATTTTGTTGCTTCAGCCATTCATCGCGTTGTAAATCGTAGTTAACATTATCCATATGCTGCCCGCCATCTACTTCAATAATTAAACGTTTGCCTAAACAAATAAAATCGACAATATAATTTCCAAGTACAAATTGTCTTCGGAATTTATTACCTTGTATTTGTTTACTTCTCAACCTCTGCCAGAGTTTTTGCTCTGCGTCTGTAAGATTGTTTCTAAGGTCACGTGACCTTTGTTTTAAATACTGTTCCATAAAATCCTTCCTTGGATTTTTATTACCTTCCCAATCAAATGAAGGGAGCTTCGCTTTTAACTCCCTCCCCCATTTCGGGGGAGGGTTGGGGTGGGGGATTTTTTCTTACCCTCCCCCTAACCCCCTCCCGTAAAGGGAGGGGGAATTAAATCAGACTACAATAACAACCGACGTGCATCTGCTAAT
>Ga0316206_1002078_pt1 | contig 14719 bp, 6 predicted proteins | sample 6monthpyrite_MG_FD_204942 | JGI IMG/M metagenome (GOLD analysis project Ga0316206, IMG submission 204942) | Microbial mat bacterial communities from mineral coupon in-situ incubated in ocean water Damariscotta River, Maine, United States -... | ecosystem: Environmental > Aquatic > Marine >...
ACAAGCACGTCGAGCTTGATCTTGGTCCGATCGAGAAGTCCATGATCAAGCCCATTGCTATGCATCGTTTGTTGATGAACCTGATCAATAATGCCTGGCTGTATGGTAAACAGGATGTCCAGGTTTCTACTTCGATGAATGGTCATAACTTGTTTATTGAAGTAAAAGACAGAGGTAATGGTATTGCCGACGACGACATAGAGCGACTCAAGCAACCCTTTACCCGCCTCGACACCTCAAGATCGAATACCAAAGGTGCCGGTCTTGGCCTGGCAATCGTCGATCGAATTGTACAGTGGCATCACGGCAAGCTGGATCTTATTTCACGCAATGGTGGTGGTTTGTTAGTAAGAGTGACAATACCGGTTATGCTGGAAGCCTAACTTTCAAGGCGTTCAAGGGGTCAGAGTCGTTGAAAAAACATTTAATTTAGGTTTGTCGTTTTCAAGGCGTTCAAGGGGTCAGAGTCGTTGAAAAAACATTTAATTTAGGTTTGTCGTTTTCAACGACTCTGACCCCTTGAAAAAACCTTCGCAAGCTACTCCTTAAAAGTCAACAAGTTAGCAATATCAGTTATCATTAATTTACAAACTAAGCTGCTTTTAGCTTTGATCTCCCCGCCAAAATGTAATATCGTGCTATCTGCCTATTTAATAGCCTCAGTCGTGACGACAACGACAACAAGTTAGAGTAGGCAAAATAGTAACAAACTATTAAAGATAAAGAGTATAAAATAACGATTGCTGGGGAAAGAATATACTTTCTACTTGTTTCCATTCTGGAAATAACCTAACAGCAACAACATATAAAAAAACTCTAAAGTTAACAAAGTTGAAGTATGACAGCGCTCATGGCAGAGCAAGTCTAAACAAGGAAAATTGTGTTAAACACGTTACTGAATTAATAATAAATTCGTAACGAAAATGGAATGGGGGTGAGGGAACATGTGTCGTTTTGCATGGGTAGTATTGTTGTGTGTGGCTGTTATTCAACCTGGGTTTGCTGAAGATCACATCCGTGACTTCTATCAGGAACCAGGGCTAAATCCTTTCAAGGATGATTCAGGCACCAAAGGTTTCGAATCCATTGACCCTTTCTCGGGAAATCTACAGCTTAGCTTTACTGATATATCGCTGCCCGGCAACGGCGGCATGGACATGAATGTTTATCGTGTCTACAACAATCCGCAGTTTCAGCCCATTGGCAAGGAAACCTCACCCATTGGTTATGGTTGGACCATGCATCAAGGACGAGTTGTTTATACCAGAGCAGGTCCACTGGATCCCTCTCTCCGTGCTATTGATATCTGCAGGCAAATTGATGGCAGCACACTAAATAACGATACTATTAGAAATAACCCGTCATTTGAATCGCCTGATGGCAGCCGGATGATGTTCTATCGGGATACAGCCAGAAATAATACTCAGTTTATAAGCAAAGAGAATTGGCGCCTGCAGTGTACGGTTGATGGGTATTTAGTGACGGCTCCAAATGGTACTACGTATCTAGCAAACCAGTATTCTGAAAATGAAGGTGGCAATGTAAATAGCTGGTTCGTCACTAACATTGAAGATATACATGGAAACTATATTGATATTGAATATACACCTCTCTATCAAACCAATGAGATTACGAATCGGTACGCTAATTATGCTATTAGTCGTATGTCTGCCCCAGATGGGCGTGAAATTAATTTTAATTATGTAGATGCGGGAGGTCTTGCAACTCTCACGGCACGTTTAAGTAGCATTGATGCAAGTGTGCAGGGCTTGCCATCTAAAGCATGGGGGTATTCTCACGAACTACTCGGTATAGAGTCTCCGTATAATCTTAATTTGCTTACTGCAGTAACCCGACCTGATGGCAGCACGTGGACGTTCGACTATTGGTCATTGGCAAATCACAATGTAAGTATTGGTTTCGATTCCTTTCAGTTTGCAGGCCTGTTGAGACAGGTTACTTATCCATACTCAAATGGAGGTTCAATCTGTTATCAGTACAATTTCGTCAATCAGATCGATGGTTTGGTACAGCTGACGGGGAACATGTCACTTGCCCGGAAAACGTTGGGAGGTCCTTGTCCTAATTCTAATTTAGATATGACATCTCGCGGCGTATCATGGGACTACACATATGATCGATATATTGGAAATCAGTTTGATAGAACGAATATCAGTCTACCAAATGGAAACCGTATCGAATACGACTACATAGGATTTGCATCTATTTACCCGAATATTAATGGAAATATCTGGAGAATTGGCCTTCAGGCAGAAAAGCGCGTCTATGGTGCAACGACGGGTTTGCTTGAAGTGACGCAATCAGACTGGATTGGAAGAAATATTTCAGATGAATTTATTGATTTAGCTGCAGGCGTATATGTAGGACAGGATTTTAACATATTTGCCCCGCAGATAGCTGAGCAACGTGTATATAGGGGTCCAAGTACGGGCAATGCTTATACAACAACATATAGCAATTACGATGAGTTTGGAAATCCGCAACTCATTACTGAAACGGGTGCAAACCGTTCAAATCAAATTGTTACTCGTAACACAACCAATACATATCAGCACAACACAGATCAGTGGATACTTGGGCTAAATAACAGCAGTACGCTGCAAAACATTGGTACCACGACACGTGCCTATGATCTGACTAACGGTGATCTTGATAGTGAAACAGCATATGGTATTACTACGAACTACACCTATTTCCCTGATGGTGAGGTAAATACTGTAACAGATGCCCGAAACAGAAGAACAACTTTTACGAATTACAGGCGCGGCATACCACAAAATGAAGCTAAGCCAGAAATTGTCAATATATCAAGAGTTGTATCTGATTATGGAACGATTGAATCTGAAAGGAATGGACGTGGTTTTACGACGAATTATACCTATGATGGATTAAATAGGGTCAATGGAATCACACTGCCTCGAGTAGGATCAGAGCCGGTTACAGTTGACTGGAATAACTCGACTACTAATAGCCGGATAGTTACACGTGGCAACTATCAAAATATAAAAAGGCTAGACGGGTATGGTCGAGTTGTCGAAGATACCCACACTAACTTGCTAAACAATGAAACTATCACTGTCACATACAGATATGACGAGTTTGACAGAAAGACATTCCAGTCATATCCAAATTCAACTGAAGGCACACGTTATGAATACGACCAACTAAACCGGGTTACAAGAATTATCCATGCCGATAACACAGATATATTGTATACCTATTTCCCAGAAAACAGAGTTGATATTAGCGATGAAAATAGAAACATAACAACATATTATTACCGTGCTTATGGCGATCCATCACAGAGCACTCTGGAAGGTATTGTTTCTCCTGAAAACATAACAACAACAATTGATCGTGATGAGGACGGACAACCGAATTATATTTGGCAGGGTGTAACGAATGGCCAGGGTTTTGCGCGTACATATACCTATAACGCACAGAGATTGCTGGAAACAGAAACAAATCCGGAAAGTGGAACAACAACCTATGGCTATGATGCAGTTGGTAATTTGGTAACAGAGTATATTCGTGCGGGAGATATTAAGAGATATAACTATGATGGATTAAATAGATTGAGGGGCTTGGCAAGAAATTCAAATTATCAGATTCCTGGTGTTACTTATAATTACGACCGCAACAGTAATGTCACCTCAATCACTACAATAAGCGCAGGCGCTTACACAACCAGCAGTACTAAAAGGATATTTTACGATGAAAATGATAACGTTGATTACTTTACAGTAGGTATTGATAATAATTCATATCAGGTTAACTATGATTACGATTCATTAGATAACTTAAATATCCTTACTTATCCATCTGGCCAGCAAGTAACGTATGCACCAGATGTGTTTGGTCGTCCGACTCAGGCTCTACCTTTTGTGAATAGCACATATTACTACCCCTCAGGCCAGCTCGATCAGATTGCCTATGCGAATGGTGTAGTAACTGACTTTACGCTCGATAACAGACTGCGCATAGAAAATATCACCACACTGGGTGTGACACCAATTGGTGATCTTACCTATAGCTATGACTCAGCTAATAATGTTGAATCAATACTCAATGCACTAGAGCCTCAGTATAATCGGACAATGGGATACGATGATGTAAATCGCTTAACTACTGCCAATGGTGTCTGGGGAGCAGGTTCATTTACCTACGATAATATTGGTAACTTAACATCAAGAACGATTAATGGAACACTAACTACTTTTGATATCGATGGTTTAAGACCTGTTGGGACGTATGATTATCGAGGTAACAAGCGTGATTTTGGTACCTTTTCTGGAACATATGATCGGCTTAATCAGTTAACGAGTGCCAATGGTCCAGCCATTCACTCAACTCCACGGCTTTATTTTGACTATGATGGCGAAGGTGCACGCATCAAAAAAATCGTCAGGGACACTAATTCCAACATTCTTCGCGAAACGCGTTTTGTCTATGATGGAAATAATCTATTAGGTGCGTATACACGTGGTACCCAGTTTGGCCATGAACATTACTACCTGGGAAGTAAACGTGTTGCCAGTAGAACTGAAAATGCTCCACCTGACGTGATTATTAGCGCGCCTTTGAGTGTAAATGAAAGAACACAGGTGAATCTCGATGCTACTTCTTCGATAGATTATGATGGTGATATCGTTTCCTATAGTTGGGTGCAAGTAGGGGGTCCACAGGTTAATCTTTCAAGTTCCTCAGCAGAGTTTATTAGTTTTTACTCGGGAAATTTAACACAAGACACCGTTTACACTTTTGAACTGACGATTACAGATGATAGTGGGAATACGGAAACGGTGACTATAACTGTTACAGCGCGAGACCTGGCCGTACCACCACCACCTGTTGCTTATCTCTTTGCAAATTCGGGCGACCAACAAAACACGGTAACATGGCCGACGGATAATACTGTGAGTTATGATTTGTATTGGTCGACCTCACCTGATCTTACCGTTGCGAATGGCAATCGAATACAAAATGTCAGTGCACCCTATCAACATACTACTTTATCTAATAATACAGAATATTACTATATAGTGACGGCCACGGATAATAATGGAACGTCAGGTGCTTCAAATACTGCAACGGCAACACCTGGTTTAAATGGATGGACTCCCTTTGGTGATGCCCCGTTTTTGGAAATGTTCCCGCCAGGCAATGCTACAGGTTATTTTTATCGGGGTCATGCACCGAAGCGTGTCTTCTCAAACCCACAGAATAATACGGTTGTAATTTATTACGTAGAGACACTTTATCCCCTCTCGATTCAGCTGCATGCTATTGAATACAGAGAAGGCCAAGGCTGGTCAAATCCGGAATTGTTAGCCTCATCTACAGGTGATCTCAATTACTCGAAGATAATTGTCAGTGATGATGGTTCGAATGCTGCGTTGTTATACACAAGAGATAGACAGCCTGGTTTGTATGCAAGAATATATTCAGCAACGGGTGGGTGGGGAGCAGAGACGCTGATTGCGCCTGAACAGCTGAGTAGTTCAGGAGCTGTAGCCGACTTTGATTCAGCTGGAAATCTGATCATCGCTTGGAACATTAATAGTACAGATAGAAGAATACAGTCCATTTATTATACAAATGCAACGGATAGTTGGAGTGGCGTAATAACTTCCGAAGATGCCTTATCGAGGTTTCCTGACATTTCTATATATTTATCGAACACAGGTGAGGCAGTATTAATTTCAGACAGGGAATCTGCGACCTATGATGTTGAAACTCAAAGCTGGTCGCCTCTGGTTGTACATAACAATGCTATTAATGGGCGTCATTATTTTATGTTTGATGAGCTTGGCAATGCCACCTTAGCGTGGGGTTACAATGCCGTATATATAAGTAGAAAAGTCAGGGGTAGCAATGTATGGAATGAATCATTTTTTGCACCAGGACCAGCTGGTACTCTGTTTGCGATAATAGGAATGACTGTTGATCCCATTTCAAATGATGCGCTTGTATTATGGAGGACGAATGATTATTCCGAAGGCATTATCGGTACTAAAATTAAGTCCAGAATACATTCGATAACCAATGGCTGGGGTCCAGTTACTCCGGTTACAGAGGTTGAGGATGGCATAGCGCATGTCATTATGGATGACTCTGTGCTGCATAACGATAGAAGTCTAAGTGTATTTTGGGGACAGGGAGGGTTGCTTGAAAATGATGTTTCAACCGTCTTTACTCGTACATTTGATTTCAACACAGGATGGGATGCTAGAGTTGCTATTGGAACTAATCTCCAATCCTTCGATGTCAGGAAAACAGTTTTTACTGTAGAGAAAAGTAACAATGGGAATATGGTGGCGACACGAGAAAGTTATTTTGTTCCGGTACAGGCAAATGTGTTCATTAGGGGAGAAGGGTGGAAAAATGCAGATACAATATCAAATCGAGTGTTTAGTTATTATTCACCTATTTTCTCTAGCATTAATGACAATGGAAATGCCCTGGCTATCCAGAAACATAATAATAGCAGTTTAAATATTTCGGCTGATTTAGTTAGCTACTATACAAATTTTGGCCCAACAAACACTACTAAGGGTTCCCCGCCTTTTGCATATATCAAGTCACTAACTAGCGTGGAATTGAATGTTTATGCAACTACAGTAACACTAGATGGCACTCAGTCAGTTGATATGGATGGGGAGATTGTGAGTTATGAGTGGGAAATCGCACCTGTCTCCGAAAATTCTCCGTCAGTTATCACAATCCAGAATGAAACAACAGCCACCCCCACTCTCACATATATCAGTGGGGATGGAAGGGTCAATGTTACCTTGCGGGCAACGGACAACGATGGCAATGTCGGCACACATACATTGAGAGTGGATTTTATTTACAATAATATTAGCGAAATATATATGGATGCTGGGTCGGATCAAGTTGTCGATGAAGGTAGTACGGTAACGCTTGATGGAAGTGCGTCATATGGGCTGAATGGAGATCCATTAACGTATTACTGGCTCCAGATCATGGGCCCAAATGTGAATATTCAAAACCTCGATTTAAGCCAGCCAAGCAGAACCTTTGTTGCACCGCTTGTTGATCAGGATACGACTTTCGTGTTTATCTTGGGAAGATATCGCAACCCAACCTCTTTCTATTACCACGATACAGTAACTATTACCGTGCGTGATCAAGGTGGTGTTTCAAACAACCCAACCGTGACCTCACCTGCGGACATCACCCAGGAAGCCACCGCATTGTTGACACCAGTAACATTGGGTACTGCCACCGCCAATGATCCCGAAGATGGAGTTTTAACACCGAATCCAGATCAAACCGGACCATTTGGTATTGGTACTACAATCGTCACTTGGTCAGCGACCGACAGTGCGAACAATACGGGTGCGGCGACACAACTGGTGACGATCACGGATACCACTGCACCAGTATTGACTGTTCCTGTTGATGTAACAGCACAAAGTAACGAGCCAGTGAATGTTGTGCTAGGCACGGCCACAGCGACTGACCTATTTACCCCAGTCTTAATCAGTAACGATGCACCGGCCCTGTTCCCAATTGGAACAACAGTGGTTACCTGGACCGCGACTGATCCCAATGATAACAGTGCAACAGGAACACAGAACGTAACCGTAACAGCAACCAATGCTTTACCTGTAGCGAACGCAGGTGTGGATATAACCGTGTTGGAAAATACGCTCGTTAGTTTAAATGCTGGTGGGTCAACTGATAGTGACGGCACGATCACTGCTTACGCCTGGACACAGACTGCAGGTCCGGTTGTGGTGTTAAACAATGCGAATACGGCAACGCCTGATTTTATTGCTCCAGATGTATCTGGTGATACCAATCTATTATTCAGTCTCACTGTCACTGATAATGTAAATGCAACAGACGGCGATACAGTGATAGTGACAGTGCAAAATGTTGCTGGCGATGTGACTGCTCCGGTCGTGACGCCCCCTGCGAATATAGTTAACCTTGAAGCTACTTCGAATCCAATGCCGATCACCTTAGGCACAGCGAGTGCCAATGATGATGTTGATGGGCTGCTTACGCCAACGCCAAGTCAAACAGGTCCGTTTGGTGTTGGTCTGTTTACTATTACCTGGTCAGCGACCGATGCGGCTGGTAATACAGGTAGTGCAACACAAACCGTGCAAGTGGTGGATACGACACTACCTGCTATTACTATCCCAGCCGATGTATCCGTACAGAGTGCGGTACCGCTAGCCGTTACCATTGGTAATGCGTTGGCGACCGATCTATTTACGCCTGTCACCATTACGAATAATGCCCCGGCGTTATTCCCAGTGGGCATCACTACCGTGACCTGGACCGCGACGGATGCCAATGGCAATAGTGCTACCGGTACACAAACGGTAACGGTTATTGCACCAGCGATCGACACGACACCACCCGTGGTGACCGCACCTACAAATCTATTAAATATTGAAGCTACGACTATTCCAATGCCCGTGACATTGGGCACGGCGAGTGCCAATGACGATGTCGATGGTCCGCTCACCCCAACACCCAATCAAACGGGCCCCTTTAATGTTGGACTGTTTTCTATTGTCTGGTCAGCGACCGATGCAGCGGGCAATATCGGTACTGCTACTCAAACCGTGCAAGTAGTCGATACAATATTGCCAGTGATCACCGTGCCCGCGGATGTCTCCGTACAAAGTGTCGTACCGCTAGCAGTGACTATTGGTACAGCCACCGCAACGGATCTGTTTACGCCCGTTGCGATCAGCAACAACGCCCCTACGTTATTCCCGCTAGGCACAACATCGGTTGTCTGGACTGCCACCGATGCCAACGGCAACAGCCAAACGGGAACGCAAGTCGTTACCGTTACGGCACCGCCGCCAGTCAGTGGTTTCACTGACGACTTTACCCGCGCCGATGGCACTAGCATCGGCAATGGCTGGCTTGAGAAAAACGCAGGCGCGTTTGCGATTGCCGGTAACCGAGTCGCAGTACAAGGCAGTGGCGAGTATCGCGATAACCTGGTGTATCGTCCGGCCAGTGAAAACAGTCTGGATGTTGAAGCCAGCGTCGAATTCGAATTGACCGGTATAGGCGGTTATCCAGAGGTGGTTGTGCGCCTGCAAACTGATACGGCCAACACCGCAGGTAACTTCACAGGTTACTTACTCTATATAGATGGCGGAGTCGACAGCGCGATATTGAATCGTCATGGTCAGGGAAGTTACGGCACTGAACTTGCGACCATCAACTTAGCGCCAAATTTAGTCGTTGGTGATACCTATCGCCTACGCTTGCGAGCAGAGGGTACTGCGCCTGTCCAAATCGATGCGTTTATCGAACGTTTCAATGGCACAGGTTGGGACATCATCGGTTCGAGCGCGGTCAACGACATTGATCCCGCCGCCATAATCACCGCTGGCTCAGTGGCCTTCGGGGCTGATGCCGATACGGCTTACAGTTATGACAACTTTGCACGCAATGATGTCGGTGGAACGCCACCACCGACCGATACCACCGCACCAACGGTGACGCCGCCTGCAAACATTGTCATTGAAGCCACGGCGAATCCAATGCCTGTGACATTAGGCACGGCGAGTGCGAATGATGATGTTGACGGTGCGCTTACTCCTGCACCGAATCAGACCGGGCCATTTAATTTGGGGCTGACTACCATTACCTGGTCTGCAACCGATGCAGCCGGTAACACGGGGTCGGCCACGCAAACGGTCACGGTCACCGATACCACCGCACCTGTTTTGACTGTGCCAGCAGATGTGACCGCACAAAGTAATCAGCCCGTGTTTGTGGATGTTGGCACCGCCACGGCAACGGATATCTTTACGCCTGTCACTATTAGCAATGACGCACTGGCTCTGTTCCCGATTGGTACAACAGTAGTAACCTGGACGGCAACGGATGCCAATGGCAACAGTGTAACGGGCACACAAAACGTAACGGTAACAGCAACAAATGCTTTACCGGTTGCCAATGCCGGTACTGCGCAAACAGTGCTCGAAGGCACCGTGGTCACACTCGATGCCTCTGCCTCAAGTGATGCAGACGGCACGATTGTCGCCTACGCCTGGACACAAACAGCAGGACCGGTGGTAACCTTAAACAACGCCAATACGATCAATCCAACGTTTATGGCGCCTAATGTTAGTGGTGATACCAATTTATTATTTAGCCTAACCGTCACCGATAACGATAACGCCACCGACAGCACTAACGTAATCGTCACGGTACAACCGATTGCACCGCCAGCGGATACCACCGCACCGGTTGTCACGCCACCGGCGAACCTCGTCATCGAAGCCACGGCGAATCCAATGCCGGTAACCTTAGGTACCGCAATGGCTACCGATAATATTGACGGCGCTTTAACTCCGACGCCGAATCAAACCGGGCCGTTTAATTTAGGTCTCACCACGATCACCTGGTCGGCGACGGATGCGGCGAGCAACACCGGCACGGCAACACAAACGGTGACGGTGACCGACACAACAAACCCCGTCTTAACCGTACCGGCGGATGTGTCAGTACAAAGTGATGTGCCACTGGCGGTCACCCTGGGCACCGCCACCGCGACCGATGTATTTACGCCGGTGACGATCACCAACAACGCCCCAGCCTTATTCCCAGTGGGTATCACGACCGTGACCTGGACTGCCACCGATGCCAACGGCAATAGCCAAACCGGCACGCAAACGGTAACCGTCACCGTACCACCACCGGTGCCAGCAGGCTTTAGTGATGATTTCAACCGTACCGATGGCAGCACCATCGGCAATGGCTGGCTTGAGAAAAATGCGAGCGCCTTTGCGATTGTGGGTAACCGGGTCGCGGTACAAGGCAGTGGCGAGTATCGCGATAACCTGGTGTATCGTCCGGCTAGTGAAAATGGCCTGGATGTTGAAGCCAGTGTCGAGTTTGAATTGACCGGCATAGGTGGGTATCCGGAAGTGGTGGTACGCCTGCAAACCGACACGGCCAACGCCGCAGGTAACTTCACCGGCTATTTGCTTTATATGAATGGCGGGGTCGATAGCGCGATACTCAACCGTCATGGTCAAGGTGGTTACGGTATTGAAATAGCGACTATAAACGTCACCCCAAGTTTAGTGGTGGGCGACACTTATCGTTTACGTTTAAGTGCAGTGGGTAGCAGCCCCGTGCAACTCGATGCGTTTGTCGAACGTTTCAATGGCACCGGCTGGGATGTGATTGGTCAGGCCAACGTTAGTGATGCCGACCCGGCAGCCATCATTACCGCCGGCTCGGTCGGATTTAGTGGTGATGCGGATACCAATTATATTTACGATAACTTCACGCGTAGTGATCTAGGGGGTGCACCATGAGACATTTCTTCAAGGGGTCAGAGTACTTGAAACCTTCAGATAATAAATTAAATAAAAGACACGCTTTCAAGTACTCTGACCCCTTGAAATCGGTACTCAGCTTCGTTGCATCTGTGTTTGCGTGCGTGATGTTGTTGAATCAACCGGCTCACGCTTTTAATGAGACGACCTATTACCACCACGATGGCCTTGGTTCACCGGTCGCGGCGACGGATGCCGGCGGTAACCTGCTCTGGCGTGAGGATTACAGGCCCTATGGTGAGCGAGTTCGTAACGCTACCAATGCCAACAACAACCTATGGTACACCGGTAAACCGGAAGAACCGGCGTTGGGGCTGCAATACTTTGGGGCGCGGTGGTATGACCCTTCTATTGGGCGGTTTACGGGGGTTGATCCACTAAAGTTTCGGGAAGAGAATATTCATTCGTTTAATAGATACACATATGCGAACAATAATCCGTATGCATTCATTGATCCAGATGGGAAAGATGGTGTTAACGTGGGTCTAACCCTAAAAGCTTTAGGTGAAGGATTTACAAATACTATTTCAATTAGATATCCGGGTATAACAAATGAACCATGGGATTTGCAACTCCAAACAGGACTTTCGGCAGGATTCATCTCATCGAAAATTATTGGATGGTTAGATCCAGAAAATCCATTTGGTAAACAATTCGGTTTAGAGTTGGCGAAAGGCACTTTAAATGTTGGTTGGGATTTTGCCAGTAATGAAGGTAGTGGAGTAAATATGAATGTTGACGGACATGCAGGCTGGGGTATGCTTGGCGGAACTGCAACAGTACAAAATCTTATGGATAAAGACGCTCCACCTATCCCTTCTAGTTTTGAAGTAAATATAGGTCCGCAATATGGTGCGAGCATATCACCTGAGCTTGAGTTTACTACCTCAGCGAGAGACGTTGTGAATATAGTTAGAGGTCAAACTTCATCAGGGACTGGGACTTTAAGTCGGAACAAACAAAAAGATATAGAATAATATTTAGGATTACCTGAAATGAATTTTATTGATTTTTTAATAGCACTGTTTTTTTTATCAATATTTATATATGCGTTAGTGTTACTTTTATTTGGTCTGTATAAAATGCTTAGCCTAGCTGTGAATAATTTGAATAGCAAAGATTCATCAAAAAACATCTCTTACTATATTAAGTTTTTTTTAGTTGATCGAGTTTGTAAAGGAATGTCTCATGTAAAAATTATTGCAGTTTCAATTATTAGCGCCTTGTTAATTATTGGATGTCTTCGTTGGTTTGGAACTTAAATTTAAATCACCGCAAAAAAGGGGTCGGTGACAATCGACCAAGGGGTCAGAGTAGAATGGCACTTACTTAAGCTTCTTAGGATGACCGTACTTTTTAACATCTGCTCGCGAGCAGTACTAATATATTGTCAGGTTATATTGTTAAGTAGTTTTGCAATAATATTTTTATATAGCTTATTCAATAAACAATAACCGCTTCAAGGGGTCAGAGTACTTGAAAAAGCAATAATCCAGTTTTACGATAGTTTTTAAATTTTATTCAACATCTTACAAGGAGTGTGAGATGGCTAGATTGCCAAGGATTGTGGTGCCAGGGCAGGCATTGCATATTATTCAGCGCCGAACAAGGGGTCCGAACAAGGGGTCAGAGTACTTGAAAAAGCATAAATATTTGGGGTTAGAGTAAAAACTAAATAAACATTTAGACTGTCATCTTTTTCCTACTGGATTGTCATCGTTGTCTGACAGCAAGTTCTTGCTGTTTTTAATATACTGTTTATCTTTATTGCATTGTCATATCTTACAAGGAGTGTGAGATGGCTCGATTGCCAAGGATTGTGGTGCCAGGGCAGGCATTGCATATTGTTCAGCGCGGGAATAACCGCCAGCCCATCTTTTTTGCCGATGAAGATTATCGGTATTATCTTGAATGTCTTTCAGAGGCTGCGCAGCGTTTTGGTTGTGCGATTCATGCTTATGTCTTGATGACGAATCATGTGCATCTATTGTTAACGCCCGATGATGTTTCGTCTCCATCCCGTTGTTTACAATCGCTGGGGCGTAAGTATGTGCGTTATGTAAATAATGGTTATCAACGTAGCGGCACCTTATGGGAGGGACGTTATAAGTCGGCGTTAATTGATACCGATCACTATTTGCTGGCGTGTTATCGCTATATCGAACTCAATCCGGTGCGCGCGAATATGGTGGCGCATCCCTCAGATTATGTCTGGTCCAGTTTTCGCTGTAATGCATTGGGACAGGAAAATGAGGTTATTACACCTCATGATCAGTACTTGCAGTTGGGCGTGGATAAAGTAAACCGCCTGGAAGGCTATCAGTCGTTGTTTATGAATGCGTTGGGGCCTGAGCTTCTCAAGCAGATTCGTACCCATACTGAGAAAGGTATCGTCGTGGGTACTGAGCGGTTTCAGGAAGAGATTGCTAGGGTGTTGGAACGAAGCGTTGTAAAGCATGCCCATGGAGGCGATCGGCGCAGCGAGTCTTTTCTTTCAAGGGGTCAGAGTCGTTGAAAAATAGCCCATATTAATTCAATTGAGTTTTCAACGACTCTGACCCCTTGAAGGATATTGAAGATATCGACAAGATCGTCGGCCAATTTCTTACCTTTGTACGAGATGGTATCGATGAGCCTTTTTCTTATGAAGACATCAATAAACTCGTCGAGCATACGACGTCTGGTTTTAAACTAGAGAACAAGCATGTCGAGCTTGAACTTGGCCAGATCGAGAAGTCCATGCTCAAACCTATTGCTATGCATCGTTTGTTGATGAACTTGATCAATAATGCCTGGCTGTATGGTAAACAGGATGTTCAGGTTTCTACTTCGATGAATGGTCATAACTTGTTTATTGACGTAAAAGACCGAGGCAATGGTATTGCCGAAGAGGAAATAGAGCGACTCAAGCAACCCTTTACCCGCCTCGACACGTCAAGATCGAATACCAAAGGCGCCGGTCTTGGCCTGGCAATCGTCGATCGAATTGTACAGTGGCATCACGGTAAGCTGGATCTTATTTCACGCAATGGTGGTGGTTTGTTAGTGAGAGTGACGATACCGGTTACGTTGGAAGCCTAACTTCAAGGTCGTTCAAGGGGTCAGAGTACTTGAAACTTCTCCTTCTCGTCACTCCCGCGCATACCCTCTATTTAATGTTCCTAAAGAAGGGTGCGGTGGGCGGGAATCCAGTTCTATCAATTATTTTCAAGTACTCCATCATCATATGCAGCCCTGTTCTCTGGCCGTTATTGCGCCTTTATCTTTCAACATGTCAAAACCCGCACGAAAACTGAAGATCTAAACCTTATTATTTTTACGTATATTTGTTTTCTTTTTAACAC
>Ga0316206_1002079_pt1 | contig 14710 bp, 13 predicted proteins | sample 6monthpyrite_MG_FD_204942 | JGI IMG/M metagenome (GOLD analysis project Ga0316206, IMG submission 204942) | Microbial mat bacterial communities from mineral coupon in-situ incubated in ocean water Damariscotta River, Maine, United States -... | ecosystem: Environmental > Aquatic > Marine >...
TACGTAAAGCTGTCTCACTAATCTGTTTACCATGAATATCTAGCACATAAAAGGCTTCTAATTCTGAGTGACTCTCAAGCAAAGGCTCAACGCATCTATTAAAGTTAGTACAATCTATACCGCTTTGCAAAGATTTTGTAATAGCTTGTGCTATATTTTTTGCATTTATAAATTGTTTCTTTTTGTTTTGCATCTTATCTACAGTCTTTTTAGATACTAACTCCTCAATGCTATCAATCAAATCTACATAATTCAACACTTCTAATTTAACCATAGGTTTATCAAATAAAAAACCCTGAAATAGTGTAATACTCCTAGTCCTAGCATCAACAGCGTCAGCTAAATCCTCTATCCCCTCAGCCAAAATTGCAGACCCTAAATTATGTGCCATATTCGCAATTGCTTTTACAATCTCTTGATGAACAACATCTTTGTGTAAATCTTGCATAAGTGAGCGGTCAAGCTTAATAACATCTGGTTTAATCGATTTAATACGCTCAAAATTAGAGCACCCACTACCAAAGTCATCTAACGCTATAAAAAAGCCTTTACTTCTAAAGTATTCACTAAACTCTGTTAAATAATCTAGGTTTTTTATAAACTCCTCTTTTATTTCTAAAACAATTTTACTATTTTGAATACCATTTTCTAAAAGTATAGGTTTAAAGTTTTTCCATGATTTGTTTATTAAAGTAGGCTCTATATTTAAAAATAGCAAAACATTTGGATACTCATCTTGAATTGATTTAAATTTATCTAATGCAATTTCAATTGCTCTAGTGCTTAAATATTCTAAATCTTTTTCTGTTTTACATAGTCCAAATAACTCAGGGGCAGGTACAATTTTTCCATCTTCATCATAACCACGCAGAAGTGCCTCTACTCCAAATAGTGTTCTGCTAGATGTTGAGATAATTGGTTGAAAAAATATAGTAAGTTCTGGGAAATTGTTAGTTATATTCATTAGAAAATTATAATAGATAAAGAGCACTTTTAATATATATATATGATTAAAATATAAACATTTTAGATCAGAGATAATGCCTTATTATAATCATCTAGCTCATTTAAATTACTAAATGCAAAATTATCATCAAAATCTACATATGTTGCATTTTTATCTCTAAGCATACTCTGTAACTTATGACGATTTTCATCAATCATTTTACGCAACTCATTTTTCAAACTAGCATGGTAAATTCCACACAGTGGATGTACACTAGAACTTACACGTGCTACAGTTGCACTACCTGAATCTCTTTCTAATAGCTTTTTTATCTCTAATTCACCAACAAATGGGCTATCAACACTTAAAACAAAAAACCTCTCCTCATCTAACTGCTCAATGGAGCTAAGTAGACCAACTGTTGGAGCGAACTGCTCACTAAAATCTATAATGAAGTTTTTTGTAAATTTGAAAAGTTCTGGACTTTTTGTACTAATATAGACTTTTTTAAAAAGAGGTTTTAGACGCTCATACTGATACTGAGCAAGAGTATCGTACTCTGCAAAAGGCAAAAGTGCCTTATTTTGCCCCATTCTCCTACTCGCGCCGCCAGCAAAAATGACGGCACTTATATTAAACATCTTCTGGTGAGCTTATATATCCTGAAATTGCACTAGCAGCTGCTACTGCTGAATTTGCTAAATAGATTTTTGAAGATCTGGCACCCATTCTTCCAACGAAGTTACGATTTGTTGTAGATACTGCGACCTCATCATCAGCTAAAATCCCCATATAACCACCCAAACATGCGCCACACGTTGGATTACTAACAACTGCTCCAGCGTCAATTAAAATATCTATGTATCCCTTCTTTTGTGCATCTGTTAAAATCTTCTGAGTTGCAGGAGTTACTATCATTCTAGTATGGCGTGCAACTTTTTTACCCCTCATAATATTAGCTGCCATCTCAAGGTCACTTAAACGACCATTTGTACAACTTCCAATGAAAACTTGATCAACTCTTATTTTTTCTGAAACTGCTTGAGAGAGTGGATGACCATTTGATGGCAGTGATGGATATGCAATTACAGGTTCAAGATTATCTACATCTATCTCAATAACTTTTACAAACTCAGCATCATCATCAGAGTAAAAGTATTTTGGTTCACGTGCTAAATTACGTTCAGCTAAAAATGCTTTTGTAGTATCATCAGCTGATATAATTCCACTTTTTGCTCCTGCTTCAATTGCCATATTACAAAGACTAAATCGTCCATCCATATCTAAGTTGTCAATTACTTCACCTGTAAATTCTAAAGCCTGATACAATGCACCATCAACACCTAAGATTCTAATAACCTCAAGAATAAGATCTTTTCCATAAACATTTGGTTGAAGCTTACCACTAAAAACTACCTTAATAGTCTCAGGAACTTTAAACCAATTCCCACCAGTCATCATCGCATATGCAATATCAGTTGAACCCATTCCAGTTGAAAATGCACCAAGAGCACCATGTGTACAAGTATGGCTATCAGCTCCAATAATTACATCTCCAGGAACTACAAGACCCTTCTCTGGTAAAAGTGCATGCTCAATTCCCATATCTTTTTCATCAAAAAAGTTTTTTAAATCATGTTTGTAAGCAAATTCACGACTAATCTTTGCTTGATTGGCACTTGCTATATCTTTTGCTGGGATAAAATGATCCAATACTAATGAGAATCCATCTGGGTTAGCAAGTTTTTTAACACCACTTTCATTAAATGCACGAATTGAAATTGGGGTAGTAATATCATTCCCAATTACCATATCAATATTGGAGCTGATAATTTCACCAGCTTTTACGGCATGTCCTACATGCTCAGAAAATATTTTTTCAGTTATTGTTTGTCCCACAGTAAAGTTCCTATCTATAATTTTAGTAAGCGTATTGTAGCAAAATTCGCCCAAAGGCGAGAATTTGTAAGGGGAGTTTAAACTTCTTGATAAGAATTGGATGTACTTTCAAGAGAAGTGATAAAAGAAGTATATGCCATCTTAGTCAATGAACTACAACGCCAAGCAAATACTAGGTAAACTCGTTAACCTAAAACCTTTTAGGATCAGGATGCTTAAAGTTGTAATGCAGGGCTTTTGATAACCTTTCACCATTAATAACTCTTTTTTTGGTACATGGCAAATATTTTAATTTTAATTTTGCTAATTTTAAAATTGCCTCTTTTGTTGGATGTAGTGGTGCACACATATTATAGGTTCCCTCAGGAATTGGACGTGTAATTAACTGATATAACATTTCAACTGCATCATTTCTGTGAATATGATTAACAGGACAGTTTTTTAAATCTTTAGTATCAGTATAATATTTTGCCAAATAACGTGAATAGCCCATAAGTCCTGCTAGTCTTATAACATAACTCTTTTGTTTACTATCTAAAACTATTCTCTCAGCACTTCTAAGGTTAGAAGTAGAATCAACAGCTGAATCTTCATCTATTTTCCCGCTACCCGTATAGATAGAAGTTGAACTTAAAAAGATTATTTTTGTGTGTGGATAGAGTCGAAAAATCAAATCTCTAAACTGTTCTAAACTATCCTCACTGCCGTACACAGATGATGGTAGTGAAATTATCAATATGTCACATTTAAAAAAATCCCTATTTTCCATAAAACTTTCTAAAGTTAAGACACAGTTGTCTATCCCATATGTTCTAAGTTCGCTTCTTCTTTGTTCTGATGTTGAGCCTTTAACTATAAATTCACTAACAAGTCTCTCACCAAGGGAACTACCTAACCAACCACATCCAAAAATACTTACTCTAGGTTTACCCATTAGTTGATTAACCCTTTTGCTTATGAATTTTAATTTTGACATTATAGCTGTCAAATACATCTGTTATAATTAAGCAATATTATAAAGTTAGAATCAATTAAAATTTAATTCAAGAGGCTTGATTGAATGAAGAATATTATGTTTGCTTCAATGTTTAGTGTGTTAATTACTATTTTCATAAACGGCTGTACAGATAAACAGATTTCTCTTACTACAATGTCTTTTAAAAGTTTAAATACTCCAACAACAGACATAGAAAAAAAGAGTGTTCAATCTTCACAAGAGCTTAGCATCAATGGTATAGTCCATAAGTTAAACTTTAACACTATCATGAAAAGTGGGGATGTAGACAATAATGAGATATTTGGTCTTGTTAAAGACTATCAAGACAATCCTTTAAAGCTTAATGATGGATCAAACTATATATGCAATGGTACAAATAGTGGTGTAGGTTCAGGACTTGACCACTCATCTATTTTGCAAAAAAATTCTAAAATATATATGGTAAATCAGTTTGAATGCCCAATTGGTGCTCTTTATATGCTTGAACTAGAACAAGATAAGAAAACTGGAATATTATCAGCAAAAAAAGATACTCTCAAATTCATTAGTCAAAAAGATGAATTTGGTGGCTATGTGCATTGTGCGGGTCAGACAACTCCATGGAATTCACACTTAGGTTCAGAAGAGTATGAGAGTAATGCAAGACTTATAGAGAACTTTAGCGGGCCTACTGGCGATAAATATTATGATGAAACAGCAAAATTTTGGGGTAATGATTTCAATAAAACAAATCCATACTACTACGGTTGGACACCAGAAGTTCAAATAAAAACAGATGGTTCTGCTAAATATATGAAACATTATGCAATGGGTAGATTCTCTCATGAGTTAGCATATGTAATGCCAGATCAAAAAACTGTATATCTTACAGATGATGGTACAAATGTTGGACTTTTTATGTTTAAAGCAGATTATGTTCAAGACCTCTCTTCAGGAACACTTTACGCTGCAAAATTCACACAGACTAGTTCAGTAAATGGTGGAAAATTTAATATTTCATGGATTAATCTAGGACATGCTACAGATAGTGAAATTCGCTCATTTGTTGCAAAAAAGATAAAGTTTTCTGAACTATTTGATTTAAAGAGTGTTAAAGCTGATGGAAGTTGCCCTACTGGGTTTACTTCGATTAATACAACTACTGGACATGAGTGTCTATCTGTAAAAAACAGAATGGAAAAAATAGCATCGCGCCTAGAGACAAGAAGATATGCTGCAATTATGGGAGCTACTACTGAACTTCGTAAAGAAGAGGGTATTACCTACGATGAAGTAAACAAAAAACTCTATCTTGCAATGAGTTCAGTAGAAAGAGGAATGGAAGATAATACAAAATATGATATTGGTGGTAATAACCATATAAGAGTTAAATATAACTATTGTGGTTCTGTATATGAGTTAAATGTAGACAATGAATTAATTGCTACAGATATGCGTACGCTCATTGCGGGAGAACCCATAAAAAAAGATATGGCTGGAAACTCTTGTAACTTGGATAAAATTTCAAATCCTGACAATGTTTCAATGGTTCAAGGAACAGATATTTTGATGATAGCAGAAGATTCATCAAAACATATAAATAACGTAGTATGGGCTTATAATTTAAAAGACAAATCTTTAACACGGATTATTACAATGCCACTTGATGCTGAATCTACATCCATCTTTTGGCACAAAAACATTAATGGCTTTAGTTATTTAACAGCAGTTACACAACACCCTATGCGAAATCAAAATACTATTAACTCAAATAAAGAGTCATCAATTGCTGTTTTAGGACCAATAAAATTTAAATAATTTTACTTAAAATATGAGATACAATTAGAGACATTACATAAAAAAAGCCCTTTCATCAAAATTAGATGAAAAGGCCTATTCTTAAAGGGAATATACTTTCGAAGAAGTGATTAGCGAAAGTATAGTTTTTATAAGTTAACAAACAGATAATGTTATATTAATCATAAAGTAAAAAAATGCGTTTCTTTGAATTAAAACAGATTGCAAACTATCTAAATAGATATAAAAACATAAGTTCTATCTTTCGTATTGCAGATAATACTCTATGTTTACAGACTAAAAGTGAAGGTTCTTACTATTTTCACATGCAACGATCTAACTCCTACATCTACAAAACTTCACGTCCTGAGCGAACTAAAATTTATAAAGCTCCATTTGATTCTATGCTTGAGCGAAGATTTAATCGTGCACAAATTAGAGGTGTGAAAATTTTAGATAATGACAAATTAATTCAAATTGAAGCAATTATTAGTGGCGGATACAAAGAACAAAAGAGCATATTGCAGTTAGAGTTTACAGGTCGGCACACAAATGTTATCATCCTAGATGAACAACTAACCGTTTTAGAAGCACTGCGCCATATTGATATTAATACATCCTCTCGCCCTGTACGCGTTGGTCAAACTCTTTTACCTCTTCACCCAAACCAAAAGGTTCCTATAGATGGTCATAAAATTGAAGATGTTGAAAGTTTTTTATATGCACAATTTAATGAAAAAACTACAGCAGAGTTAGAATCTATTAGAAAACAAAAATCATCCATGTTATTTAAACGTCTAAAAAAATTACAAAAAAGATTTGATACGCTTGAAGATGAAAACTTTTGGCAAGAAAAGGCACTAGCGCTAAAAAATGAAGCTGAAATAGTTATAGCAAATTTACACCTAATTAAACCATACGAAAAGAGCGTTATTCTAAATGATTTTCATGGTGATAGTATAGAAATTAATTTAAATCCAGATTTACCAACAGCTGCAATGGTCTCAAAATATATATTTAAACAGGCTAAAAAAGCACGTCAACGTTCACACCACATCCACCTTGAAAGACAGAGCCTAGAGGAGAAAATTGCATTTTTACGCCATTTTGCCGATACTATAGAACGCGCGACTAGTAAAGAGGAATTAAATTTTCTAATGCCAACTTCTGTTAGACGTAAAGGAAGCACAACGCAGTTGCCGTATGAAGTCTTTTATATTGAGGGACTAAAAGTGATGCTAGGACGTAGCCAGAAGAGTAATGAGGAGGTGCTGCGAGCTGCAAGGGCGCAGGACATATGGTTTCACCTCCAAAACATTTCATCTGCTCATGTTGTTGTTGTTAGCAACAAACAGCAGTTACCTATTAGCGTCATTGAACGTGCGGCAAGGTTATGTGTAGACTTTAGTGTTACGCAAAGTGGCACATATGCTGTGGATTATGTTAAACGTAGAGAGGTTAGACCCGAAACTGGTTCGCGTGTGTTGTATAATAACTATAAGACTATTAATATTGATGTAACAAAATAGAGTGATTAACTAAGGCAAGATTATGGCAATAAGTCCCATAGGCAACGCAATAATGGTGAATCAAAACACTCCAATAGTCGCTTCTGCTCAAAATTTAGCCCAAAATAGAATAGATTTACAAAATGTAGCTGCAGGTGAAATTGTAAAAGATGAACAAAAAAAAGTAGAAGAGACTCGTCCAGCTGAAGAGAGTTCAGCTATTAATGCTGAAGAAGAGCGCAAAAAAGAGCAAAATGAGAAAAAGAAAAAAGAACACGAAACAGAAGATGAACAAAAAGAGCAAAAAACTTCATCTGCTGAGTTTCATCTATTAGATGTTAAAGCCTAACTATCGTATAATCACGCTATTTTAGTAACAGGGGCTTATATGTCTATTAATGCGTTATACGAACAATACAAAGAGCGTATTCTAACAGGGTCTATGCTAGCACTAGGCGCTATCGTAATAGGTGCAATTGATAACTTTTTTCTTATTTGGTTCTTTTTAGGGACACTTTTTATGATTGCTCTATTTGAAGCAAACAGACTATTTAACCTTCATAGCGGTGCAATTTATTACTACGGTTTTGCTCTTTGGGTGACTGCTGCTTTTTATCCATCTGTTGAGGAACTATTTTTTATAGCTGCAATTGCATACGCTGCAGTACTTGCATACTCTCAGAAATTAGATCAAAGACATTTTGCACCGCTACTATACCCAACAGTTGGGTTTCTGTTTTTTCTAACACTCTACAATGATTATGGCGTTGGCTCATATATTTGGCTAATTGTTGTTGTTGCTAGTGCTGATATTGGTGCATTTGTTGTAGGAAAGACTATTGGAAAGACTCCATTTAGTAAAACATCTCCGAAGAAGACATTAGAGGGTGTTTTTGGTGGTATTGCAATTGCAACAGTTCTTGGTGCTATAGTTGGTATACAATATAGTGATTTTTTTCCTGCACTAATTATTTCGCTCTTTACAGCCATAAGCGCTATATTTGGTGATCTTTTTGAAAGCTACTTAAAACGTCAAGCAGATGTTAAAGATAGTGGAACAATTTTCCCAGGACACGGAGGTGTTCTTGATAGACTTGATGGTTACCTTTTTGGTGCTGTTGTTATGACCTTGCTAATGAGAAGCATAAGTTAGTGGTCGTTCTTGGTTCTACTGGTTCAATTGGAGTTAATACCCTTGAAATTGCGCGTACAAACAACTTAAAAATTGAGACACTAGCCGCTGGTAAGAATATTAAATTACTAAATGAACAGATAAAACTTTTTTCACCTAAAAGTGTTGTTGTATCTTCTAAAAATGATGTAGCTAAAGTGAACCATTCAAATGTGCTTTATGGGGAAGAGGCTCTAGTTCGTGTAGTAAAAGAGGCAAAAAGTGAATTAGTTGTAAATGCACTTGTTGGCTTTTTAGGTCTTCGCCCTACACTAGCAACTTTAGAATCTGGCAAAAAGTTAGCCCTTGCCAATAAGGAATCCTTAGTTGTAAGTGGAGCCTTTTTAGATAGTTCTAAAATAATACCAATAGATAGTGAGCATTTTGGGTTATGGTACTTAAAACAAAATAGAGCAATTGAAAAAATGATTATCACCGCAAGCGGTGGTGCGTTTAGAGATTGGTCACTTCAGAGAATGAAAACTGCAACTCTTAGCGATGCACTTAAACATCCAAACTGGTCAATGGGGCAAAAGATAACAATAGATAGTGCAACAATGATGAATAAACTTTTTGAACTGCTAGAGGCAAAGTGGCTTTTTGAAGATGTTAAAAATTTTGATGCCATAATTGAACCAAAATCAATTATTCATGCACTAATTGACTTTAGCGATGGAAGCACAACCGCACACCTAGCTCATGCTGACATGCGCCTTCCTATTGCATATGCTCTACTTGAAAAGGTAGATAAGCCAATATTAAAAAGTGTAGATTTAGTTAAGATTGGTAGTTTAGAGTTTAGAGAAATAGAAAAATCACGCTACCCAATCTGGGAGATTAAAGATGCGCTAATGAAAAGTCCAGAACTTGGAGTTATTGTAAATGCAGCTAATGAAGCGGCAATAGTACAGTTTGAAGATGGCAAAATAGGCTTTAATGACATCTCTAAAACTGTTATTAAAAGTTTTGAACATTTCGCAAATATAAAAGTAGAAAATATAGAACATATATTTGAGATAGATACAGAAGTTAGAAGATATGCAAAAAGTTAAACATTACAAATTGCAACTAAATTAATTTTATATTTAATTTATTGTTAAAATAATAGAAATATTTGGAGCTACATTATGACAATGATATTAAAAAAACTATCATCGAATAATACTCATTACAATGCAATCGATTTATTTGCAGGTATAGGTGGGATTAGAATAGGTTTTGAAAATGCCTTCAATAAAAGTATCTCATTCAAAATGTCATCAGAGATAGATAAAAATGCACAAATTACATATCAAAAAAATTTTAATGATACTCCACATGGAGATATAACAAAAATAAAAGAGGAAGATATACCACCTCATGATATTCTATTAGCAGGTTTCCCATGTCAAGCATTTAGTGTCGCAGGATATAGAAAAGGGTTTGAAGATACAAGAGGAACGCTTTTTTTTGATGTAGCAAGAATTGCAAGATTTCATAAACCTAGCATTCTATTTTTAGAAAATGTAAAAGGTTTTGTAGGACACGATAACGGAAATACTTTTAAAACTGTTATTAAAACACTTGAAGACTTAGGTTATCACATCGCACATAAAGTTTTAAACACTATGGAATATTCAAATATTCCTCAAAATAGAGAACGAATTTATATTGTAGCTTTTCAAGATAAATCAGTTTTTGAAAATTTTGAATTTCCACAAAAAGTAAAACTAGAAAATAGTATAAACGATTGCTTAGAAAAAAAGATTAAGAAAAAATTTTATTACAATGATAAACCATTGTATGAAAAAATAAAAGATGACATTACAAACAAAAAGAGTATATATCAGTGGCGAAGACAATACGTTAGAGAAAATAAAAGTTCAGTATGTCCAACACTGACAGCTAATATGGGTACAGGTGGTCACAATGTACCTATAGTAAGAGATGAAATAGGTATTAGAAAAATAACACCTAGAGAGTGTGCCAATTTTCAAGGTTTTCCAAAAGATTATATTATTCCTGAAAATGACATTGCAACTTCTCATTTGTATAAACAGTTTGGCAATTCAGTTACAGTTGGAGTTGTTGAAAAAATTGCGACAAAAATTTATGAGGCACTTGGTAACAGTTAAGTGTTTTTTAACCAACAAAGCAAAGCAAATCAAGATAGTTACAAACAGTATCTACAAACAGTGAGTTATTTATCAAAGCTTTTTTCAGATTCACAAACACCATATCTCTATTACAGAGTGGCAGAAAAAATATTCTGCCGAGCATTTAATGCTGAAGATTTATCACGTAGTGACGTTTCATCTGATGCAAAAAAAGATAATATTGGCATTGGATTAAAAACATTTTTAATTAGTAATGACAAATCTTTTCAAAAAGTTGCTGAATTTAGTAAAACAGGTAAACTGCTTAATGACCTTGGAGCTGAAAAGTTTATATACAACGTTGCTAGTATTCGTAATAAGCGTCTTTTATTCACGAAGAATATTTATAATTTAGATAAATCAATTTATCACTGTGTTGTACGAGATATAGGTAAGTTTAAAATATTTGAAGAAAATATGCATTTTATAGATATAGAAAATATCAAAAATATTAAAACAAAAAATAGCTCTATAACCTTTAATGATGGAATAAATGACTACTCTTTTTTACTATCTAAAAATACTTTAACAAAAAGGTTTATCACTACAAATTCCATATATGAATTTCCTATAGAGATTTTAAAAGACCCAATAGAGTACTTAAATGATTGCTTTTTAGGTAAAGATATATTTATAGATGGAACCACTGGAAAAGAGACCATATATTTACCATTATATGGAAAAAAAAGAAATGTTTTTGAAAAAAGCGGTCTTAATCAGTGGAATGCCTCAGGTAGAAAAAGAGATGCCAATGAAGTATATATACCAATTCCTAGTAAAATACATAAATTACATCCAGATTTTTTCCCACCAAGAGACAAACCATTTGGGCTTAGACTGCCTAATGGAAAAATTTTACAATCAAAAGTTTGTCAAGACAACTCTAAAGCGCTAATGTCATACTCAAACAAAAAACTAGGACAATGGCTATTAAGAGATGTACTAAACATTGAAGAAGGAAAGCTAGTAACATATGAAATGCTAGAAGAAATTGGAGTTGATTCTGTACGTATAGACAAAATAGATGAAAACTTATTTGAAATTAATTTCACTGCAATAGGAAGTTACGAAAACCATATAAAGAATCTTACATGAAAAAAGTAATGCTCATTCATGGTTGGAATGGAAGTGATTTACCGCATTGGCAGGCTTGGTTAGCACAAGAGTTGGCAATTAAAAATGTTGCTGTGGCTTTTGTGCAACTAAGTAACAATGATTACCCAGATAAAGATGTATGGATGAAAGAGGCAAGTGACGTGCTTAATGATTTTAAGCCAGACACTGTAATTTGTCATTCACTTGGGAATGTTCTTTGGTTTCATTTATGTAATGCAGGAGTTATAGAGGTAGAAAACCTTCTTGTTGTAGCCCCTACTAGAGATTTAAGTAGTTATGCTGAGCTTAAAACATTTTTTCCAGTAACGATTCCAATATCTTTACAGGCAAAAAAATCACTTATGATTACTTCAGATAATGATCCATATTTAAATTCACAAGAGGCTAAAGAGCTTCAAATTGAGCTTCAAATTGAGCATATTGAATTACATAATGCAGGACATATAAATGGAGACAGTGGATATGGTAAGTGGGATTTGGTACTTGAATGGACACTAAGAAAATGATTTTAAGTATTGAAAGCAGCTGTGATGACAGTTCAATTGCAATTACACGTATATATGATGCAAAAGTACTATTTCATAAAAAGATTTCCCAAGAAGCAGAACATGCAAAATATGGTGGTGTTGTACCAGAACTTGCTAGTAGACTTCACGCTAAAGAGCTTCCACGTATCTTAGAAAGTGCTAAAGAGTACCTAAGCGACATTAAAGCGGTAGCTGTTACAAATGAACCTGGGCTTAGCGTCACTCTTCTAGAAGGTGTTGCTATGGCTAAAGCTCTTAGTATTGCCCTAAAAATTCCTATTATTGGAATCCACCATCTAAAAGCACATATCTACTCTCTATTTATAGATAATATTGTAAAGTTTCCACAAACTGTTTTACTCGTCTCTGGTGGACACACACAAATTATAGAAGCAAAAAGCCATAGAGATATGGAAGTAATTGCAACTTCTATTGATGATAGCTTTGGTGAGAGTTTTGATAAAGTAGCAAAAATGATGGGGCTTGGATATCCAGGTGGCCCCGTAATTGAGATATTAGCACGTAGTGGTGATGAAAATCGTTTTGCTTTTCCAGTCCCACTACTTCATAGCAATAGATTAGCATTTAGTTACTCAGGACTTAAAAATGCTGTCCGATTAGAGATTGAAAAGTTAGGTGATTTAAACGAGCAAGATAGGTGTGATGTTGCTGCATCTTTTCAGAAGGCAGCAACATCACACATTCTTCATAAAACTCGTTACTATTTTAGAAAAAAGTCACCAAAAAGTGTTGCAATTGTTGGTGGGGCTAGTGCAAATTTGTATCTTCGTAACCGTTTAGAAATATTGTGTGCTAGTTTTAATGCACCACTTTTAGTAGCAAAACTGAAATACTGTTCTGACAATGCTGCGATGGTAGGGCGTTGTGCGTTAGAATCATATAAGAATAACGAATTTAGCTCAATAAATGAGCTTTTAGTGCACCCAAAAAGTAGCAAAATCAATTAAGACTAATTTTATCCTATTTGATGTACAATTCTTCAAATTAACAATAAGGAGTCATAAAAAATGGCAACTACACAACTAAAAGGTAATGACGTACAACTTGGCGGAACAACTGTAAATGTTGGAGATAAAGCTCCTGCTGTAACTGTTGTAGCAACTGATCTTTCAGAAAAAACAATTGGTGGCGCAAATGGTAAAACTCAACTTATCATCGCTGTTCCTTCACTAGATACTGAAGTATGTGCAACTGAAACTCGTACATTTAACTCAAAAGCTGCTCAGTTTAGTGATGTTGATGTAACTGTTGTATCTATGGACTTACCATTTGCTTCTAAGCGTTTTTGTTCAACTGAAGGAATTGACTTAACTGTTGCTTCTGATTACCGTAATAAAGATTTCATGAATGCTTATGGAACATTAATCGCTGAGGGTCCTCTTGCTGGTGTATCTGCTCGTGCTATTTTTGTAATTGATGCAAACGGAACGATTACTTATAAAGAGTTAGTTCCAGAAATTACAGCTGAACCAGATTACGATTCTGCGCTTGCTGCACTAAAATAATTTAAAAACTATACGAACGACAGACTCCCCCCGTCTGTCGAAACTCCATTCTCAGAACATTACTACTCCAGACACAGATAGGCGTAATTTTACGCCTATTTTCAATTAAAATATTTAAAAACTAAACTAGCCTATTATCTAGAAATCATCAAAACTTAAACTACCTTTTGAGTAATTAGTAACAGTCCCCTCAAAGAAGTTTGTTTTTTGATCATTAAATTTTGAGAAGTTATCTACCCATTTAATAGGATTTTCTACATTATAGAGTTTTTCCATGCCAACACTACGCAGCCTCTCATCAGCTAAAAATTGGATGTATTGAACAATTATATTATCTGTTAATCCTAAAATCTGACCTTGTGTAATGTAGCGTCCCCAATCACACTCTAGCTGTACGGCTTGTCTAAACATGTCATAAACTTCTGCGTAAAGCTCTTCAGTAAAAAGTTCAGGTTTCTCTTTTTTTAGAGTATTTATTATGTTTTGAAACATTAATAGATGAGTCACCTCATCGCGCTGAATAAATCTAATCATCTGCGCACTTCCAAGCATTTTACCTGAACGTGCTAACGTGTATATATAAGCAAAACCACTGTAAAAGTAAATTCCCTCTAGAATTTGATTAGCAAAAAATGCTTTTAGCAGATTATGGTCAGTGGGATTTGATGAGAACTCTTTATAAACAGAGGCAATAGCATCGTTTTTATTTTTAAGCATCATGTCTGTTCGCCAAAGATCATAAATCTCATCACTATTTTGAGAGATACTATCAACCATTACGGCGTAACTCTGTGAGTGTAGTGCCTCTTCAAAACTTTGACGCACTAAAATCAAATTTATTTCAGGTGATGTAACATATGGATTAATGTTGTCTATAATATTGTTTGTCTGTAAGCTATCCATAAATATCAGCTGAGAAAGAGCCTTATCGTAAGACTTTTTCTCTTCATCTGTTAGAATCCTGTAATCCCTAGCATCAGTTGTCATATCAACTTCTTTAGGAAACCATGTGTTATTTAACATCATCTCCCAAAGGTTGTAAGCCCACTGAAACTTAATTCTATTTAGCTCAAAAATACCAGTAGGATTACCACCAAATATCTGACGTT
>Ga0316206_1002080_pt1 | contig 14710 bp, 14 predicted proteins | sample 6monthpyrite_MG_FD_204942 | JGI IMG/M metagenome (GOLD analysis project Ga0316206, IMG submission 204942) | Microbial mat bacterial communities from mineral coupon in-situ incubated in ocean water Damariscotta River, Maine, United States -... | ecosystem: Environmental > Aquatic > Marine >...
CTGTTAAAGAAGGCCAGGTCGTTAGAGATAAATTAAAAAATTCCTTCGATGCTAAACAAAAGATTTTAAAAAAGGAGGAAGGGAAGATCAGAAAAATGCAAACTGATTTGCAAAAGCAAGGCTCTATTCTCAATGCCGCTGCGACGTCCAAAAGACGACTAAAAATTGAAGAAGAGATTCAAAAGCTCCAACAAAAATCCATGACCTACCAAAAAGAAATTCAGGAAATGGAGCAAAAGCTTAAAAAACCTATCTTGGAAAATGTAAAAGGAATCGTAGAGGGAGTTTCTAAGAAGTCTGGAGTCGAGATGACTTTTGAATCGAGTACGACACCTATACTTTATGCTAAAGCGGAAAAAGATCTAACTGACGATGTGATTAAAGCCTATGATAAAAAATATAAATTAATTAAAAAAGGTAAAAAGAAATAGCGTTTTTACTTAATTCTTTTTAAGAAAAAGGCCCTTAAAAAAGGGCTTTTTTTTGTGGATGCAGAGATTATGAGTAGGATTACTTTAGCAACACTTAAGCAGCATGATCAGGGGTTAAGCTTTGCTTTTCCTATAGGTGATGATGATCTTGGCAGTCTACAAGTAGAGGACTTAACTGGGGTCAGTTCTCTAAAAAAAAATTCCATCGTTTTTATAAAAAACAAAAAATTTTTAAATAAATTATTGGCACAAAAATGTGAAAAATCCCAAAACTTGGGAATTATTTTTGCTGAAAATTTTTGGCAGGAATTATCCAAATCTGCCGTCTGGGAAGACTTGTCGTCTCAAATTTCATTTGCACTGACGACATCAGATATTAATATGTCCATGGCACGCCTCTCTCAGGTTTTTTATGATGAAAAAATAAGGGACCTCAATAATATCGTCGATGGTCGGCAAATGGGGACGTGTGAGATCCATCCAACAGCATGGATTGCGCAAAATGTTTTCCTAGGAGAAAATGTCAAGATAGCTGCCAATGTGAATATTTCTCCCGGCGCAGTGATTATGGGAGAGGTTGAAATTGGGGAAAATACAATAATATACCCCAATGTGACCATCTATCCCTGGGTTGTTCTGGGCAAGGATTGTCGCATTCACAGCGGTTCAGTTCTTGGCACAGATGGTTTCGGTTATCATTTCCATAAAGAAAGTGGTCAACATTTAAAAATATGGCATCTAGGTGGTGTTATGATTCACGATAATGTGGAAATCGGTGCCAATTGTAGTATTGATATGGGGACATTTAACCCAACGATTATTGGTGCCGGTTGTAAACTCGATAACCAAGTGCATATTGGCCATAATAATACCCTTGGCGTCGGGGTCATACTCTGCGGGAAAGTGGGTACTGCTGGTAGCGTATCAATTGGTGATTTTACTGTCTTGGGTGGCGAAGCGAGTATTGCTCCGGATCTCAGCATAGGGGAGCAATGCCAAATAGCCGGTGGCGCCAAGGTGGTCAATGATTTGCCGGCGAAAAGTAAAGTGGGTGGGCATCCTGCCAGACCGTTAAATGAATGGTTGCGCGGCTTGGCCTATATTCGAAAACATTCATTAAAGAAAAATTAGGAGTTATAGATGTTGCTTAACAAAGAACAAGTCATGGATTTTCTCCCCCATAGGGAGCCTTTTCTTTTTATCGATTCATTGGAGTCGTTGGAGTTACCTGCAAACTACCCAGAGAATCCCAGAACAAAAGATTTAGTGGGAGCAATAATCACAGCTAAATATAGCACCACAGAGGATCACCCCATCTTTGCCGGCCACTTTCCTGGTCATCCAATTCTGCCAGGTGTGGTACAAATTGAGATGATCGCTCAAGGGGCAAGTTTTGTGGTCACGAAATTTATGGCCAATCCTAGTGAAGGTAAATTAGATGTGGCGCTTTTGAGTGTTTCTGCAGCAAAGTTTAGAAAGCCTATCTATCCGGGGATGGATTTAACTATTATCAATAAATGTGAAAAGATTAGAGGTCTCTTTATGACTTTTAGTGGTGCTGTCTATCATAATGGGGAACTTATGTCGGAAGCCACCGTTTTAGCTTCGGTTAAATTTTAAGAGGAAAAATATTATGTCATCAGCAGAAGAGCATAGACCAATCCATCCTACCGCGATCGTTGAAGCGGGGGCGGAAATTGGAAAAAATGTTACTATAGGTGCCTATTCTCTGGTAGGTGCAAAAGTAAAAATTGGAGATAATTGTGTTTTGAAATCTCATGTGGTTATGGAGGGCAATTTATCAGTTGGAAAAAATAATACATTTTTTCAATTTTCTTCGATAGGAGCGCCACCGCAAGATTTGACCTATAAGGGTGAGGAGACCAGAGTTGAAATTGGAGATAATAATTTATTTAGAGAATATGTATCCATTCATCGTGGCACCCTAAAAGAAAAAGGTCTGACGAAAATTGGCTCACATTGCATGTTAATGGCCTATGTGCATATTGGCCACGATGTCACCATAGGGGATCATTGTATCATGGCAAACTCTGTCAACCTTGCAGGTCATGTAAAAATTGGGGAAAAGGTTATTATTGGCGGTGGCTGCAATATTTCTCAATTTGTTTCACTTGGTCGCGGTTCTTATATTGGCGGAGCTTCTGCTATCGATAAAGATGTCCCACTCTTTTGTACCGCTTATGGAAATAGAGTGAGATTGAAAGGGGTCAATATTATTGGCCTGAGAAGACATGGCCTTTCCAAACCTGCGATTAGCGAAGTGGTGGACTTTTTTAGAACGATGGAAGAGTCGGCGCTCTCTCCTAGGGCCTTTATTGATCATGAGGAATTAATGAAAGAATTTAGTGGAAACGATATTATTAAAGAAATGGCGCAAACTATTCGTAGTAGTGAAGTAGGATTAGCGCCCTTTTTTAAAGCATAATTTGGTGTAAATATGGCGGTTAAAGTTGCATTGATAGGATATGGGCATTTAGGTAAATGGCATTGCGAAAAAGCTCTTAATTTACCCACTGCCAAATTGGTGGCCATTGTGGAGCCAACGGAAGATGGAAAAAAACGCGCACAAAAGGATCATCCTACTTTAAATGTGGTCTCTGATATTGCTGAAATTTACCATACAATTGATGCTGCCTTAGTGGTATCGACCACTGAAACCCATTTTGCCATTAGCAAAAAACTCTTATTAAATGGGGTGCATGTGTTTTGTGAAAAGCCACTAAGCTCTACCTTTTTACAGGCGCGAGAATTAGCTGACTTAGCAAAACAAAAATCATTAGTGCTACAGGTTGGTCATAGTGAAAGGTTTCATCATTGTTGGGAGCTGGGTAAAGAAAAATACCCCGGTTTTTTTTCTCATCCAAGCTATGTGCATATAAAGCGAGTGGCGCCTTTCAAAGGGCGGGCAACCGATGTCGATGTCGTGCAGGACTTAATGATTCACGATATTGATCTCTGCCTATCTCTATTTACCCAGAAACCATTATGGGTTGAGGGGCTGGCAGTGAAGTGCATAACTAAAAATTGGGATTTTTGCAAAGTAATATTTGGTTACGAAAATAATTTGAGAATTGATATTCAAGTGGGGCGCAATGCCATTAAGGAAGAGCGATATTTGGAAATAACAAATAGCTCAGGCCAACTGCATTTTGATCTTTTTAATAATTCTATTATACAGGCCTCTTTTGATAAAAAGCTAAATCGGACGGTTAATGATGAAATTTCTTACGAGAAAAGAGACCATCTCTATTTAGAACAAAAGATGTTCTATCGCGCTATTTTAAGCAATGAATCCCCTTTAGTGACGGGCGAGGATGGTGCGAATGCGGTTTTTATTGTGGAGAAGGTGCTGGAGAGTATTCAGAAAAAAGAAAGAATCACTCTAACATCGATGAATCAATGAATACTTGCCTCATTATTGCGGGGGAAAAGTCTGGTGAAGAGCATTGCATGAGCTTTTTTAAAGATTTAAAAAAACTAAGCCCACAGACGATATTTTGGGGCGTTGGTGGAGATGCTCTGAAGCGAGAGGGTGTGGAAATTATTTACCATTTGCAGGGCTTTTCTACTTGGGGTATTAGCGGGGTTTTTGGTAAAATTGGTTTTTACTATCGAGCTTTAAAAAAAATTAAAAGAATGGCAGTAGAAAAAAAATGTAAAACCGCGATCCTCATCGATTTTCAAACTTTTAATTTAATTCTTGCCTGGATGTTAAAAAAAAAGGGAATTAATATTCTCTATTATGTCGCTCCCCAAGCATGGGCCTGGAAGGCCTGGCGTGCGGATATATTAAAAAAGGTTGTGCATACTCTTTTTACAATAATTCCCTTTGAGAAAGAGTGGTTTACCTCGAGAGGGGTGGAGAGAGTCAAGTCCGTGACACATCCATTGGCCATCACTTATCGAAATGAGCTAGACGCTTTGGAGAACAAAAATCCAGATGAAATTTATCGCGGCTTCAATAAGGAAATTAATTTATTGCTGCTGCCGGGTAGTCGAAATTTCGAAGTGGAAGAGCTACTTCCCATTTTTTTTGAATCTGTCATACATTTGAAGAAAACAAATAACGTAAAAATTCATCTGGTAAAGTCTACTTCCGTGAATCCACAACTGTATACTCAGTTTGAGAAAAATATTGATTATGCCTATTTTGACGATAAACTTGTCTATGCCTTTGGCAAATCTGACTTGTGTTTAGCGGCGAGTGGAACTGTCACCTTGGCGACAGCTCTTTTTCAGTTGCCGACGGTTATTTGTTACAAATCATCTTTATTGAATGAGTATATTTTTAGAACCATGATTAGTTATAGAGGGCCAATAGGATTGGCAAATATCGTTCATCAAGAATATGTTTACCCAGAATTAATTCAAGATCAAGTTTCCAGCTACAATATTATTAGGCATTTGGAAAAATGGATACATAATAAAAGCTTTTTTTACCAAACCAAAAGAGAGCTTAGTGATACCAAAGACAAAATTTTAGGTGAGGGATTAGATGTTCCCAAATATATGGCGGATATTTTAAATGAGGTAAAATATTAAAGTAAAAGCAGGTTTCCGATATTTAATTTTTTATCCATTATCTCAAATTTGGAGTCTTGTTTATCGTATTAGGCGTTTTCTGTATAATTATGGTGTTTTTAAACGAGTAGAATTTCGCATACCTGTTATTTCTGTTGGTAATTTAACTTTTGGTGGATCGGGAAAAACTCCTCTAACTCTTTGGATTGCTAATCTTGTCGGAGAAAATAATAAAAAACCGATGATTTTATCGAGAGGATATAAAGGAAAATTAGAACATAAAGTTGGCATTCTTCATTGTGGAGATAAAATACATGGTGATCCTCTTGAATTTGGTGATGAGCCAGTCCTCCTAGCAAAAAGACTATCCACGGGCTCTATCGTTGTCGGAAAAAATAGAGTGGCAAATTTTCTTTTTCATTTTGATCGAGAAAGGCCCGACGTTGTTATTCTTGACGATGGTTTTCAGCATTTAAAAATTAATGGATTATTGAATATTGTTATCTTCGATTTGAGCTTACCATTGGAGATGTATAAGACCGCTCCCCTAGGTTATATGCGAGAGGGTTTTTCAGCTCTCGTGGAAGCGGATTTAATCGTATTTAATCGAGTTGATTCCTCAACCAGGTTTAAAATTAATTCATTAAAAAATAAATTAAAACCCTTTCTCGCCTCAAATGTTCAGTATGTTGAAATGGATTATACATCCAAGGGTATTGTCAGAATGGATGGCAAAGAAACTATAGGAGATCGTTCAAGTAACGGCTTTGCCTGTGTTTGTATCTCTGGTATTGCAAATCCAAATTCTTTTTACACAATGTTGGAGGATTTCTCTGGAAAGATCGTTAAAAAAATATCTTTTCCCGATCATCACATTTATAATTTAGAGGAGATCGAAAATATACTCGTGGTGGCCAAAAAACTTGGTGCAGTTGTGTTAACCACAGAAAAAGATATTGTTAAGCTGAGGAAAATAATTAATTCAGAATTGATTTATTATTTGCCCATAGATCTCAAATTTATTAATGGTGAAAAAAACTTGAGAGATGCAATTTTAAAATGTTTGCAAATTTATTAACTAAACTATTCTGTATAATATTTTTTCCTATAGTTTTACTGTCTTCCTGTGCGTGGAATCAAAAGCGAATGTTTGATGAGACAGTCGATACCGATTTAACCGAATCATTTAAAATAGAAGAAGATCAATTTAATAAATTCAAAATAGTAAAAGAGGATGTCGAAAAAGAAGTTGAAGAAGAAATTAAAGTAAAAGTTAAAACAAAAAAAATAACACAAGCAAAGATTGTTGCTAGGCCATCGACCAAAATAAATCAGAGCAAAAAAATAATAAAGAAAAAAATCGTTGCAACTAAAGTTACCTCAGAAATGGCCAGCACCAAAAAATATGCATACCCCAAAGACTATCCTGAGGTTTTCAAAGAATACGATAAAAAATCAATCGCGGTTTGGCGTCAATTTAAGTCTGTATATAAAGTTGGAGAAACATTTGTTTTTAAAATAAGTTATATAGGAGTAACTGCTGGACATGTTAGTATGGAAATTAAGCCCTTAGTTACTCTCGCTGGGAAAAAGGCCTTCCATTTTAAAGCAAAATTAACTTCGGCAGACTTTTATAAATATATTTATGCGCTTGATGATGTCATTGAATCTTATGTTGCTACGGATACCTTCCTACCTATTAAATATTCTCTGGTGCAAAGGGAGTCAGGGAAAAATGTTGATGACCTCCAACTTTTTGATCACGAACAATTAAAAACTTTTATTTGGTACAAAAGAGATAAAAAAGGGAAAATAACAAATCGGAAAAAATCCGCTTTTATCCCTCGGTTTATGCAAGATTCATTTTCTTCGCTCTTTTTTGTGCGAGGGTTACCAATGCAGATAGGTAATATATACGAGTTTCCGGTTGTCACCAGAGGCAAAATTTGGACTTTGAAAATGCAGGTGGAATCTCTTGAAAAGGTGAAGATTATGGGCGCTGAAATTAAAGCTATCAAGGTTAGAGCAGAAACTCGATTCCCAGGAATTCTTAAGAAGAAAGGTGAGATTGTGTTTTGGTATTCTGCCGATAGTGACAAAAGACTGCTGAAGTTTTCAGCTAAAATAAAAATTGGATCGATAGCGGGTGAACTTATTCATTACAAACGATAAATATGCATAAAAAGAAAACACTTCTTTTTATTTGCCCAAGTCATGAGTGGGGTACCAGAGAGAGGGGCGTTCTAAGAGATTGCAAAATTTCATTAAAAAATGGTTTTGCCACCCACCTTTATTGCTATAGAGACTCCTTTTTAGATATAAAAGCTAAAGAATTTGACGTCACCACTTTCTACCATCATGGCAAAACAAATTATAACTTTTTAAAATGGTATAAGCTTTTCAACTTGCAGAGAGAAATCAAATTGAGAGATATTTCTCTCATTCATTGTTATATTATCGATTTTTTATGGCCATTGAGCTATTTCCTAAGGAGAAATTTTCATACCCCTTTAATTTTTTCACAATACATTGAGTTTAATAGGACTTATCGCAAGCTTTGGCATAAATTGCTGATAAGACGGCTAGATCGGATGGTTCTCTCTTCAAACGAAATTGAGGAGAATGTCAGTTTATGCCTAGGAATTCCAAAAAGAAAAATAGTTTTTTGTGGTCTGGGGATTAATACCCATTTTGAACCTTTTGCAGAAGAGTGCATGCCTCATTTTCTGGCGCTGAAAAAGCAAAAGAAGATTGGAGTATGGGTTTCTCCGCATTTAAAAAATTGTGAAACTTTAAAGCCTCTGATAAATGCAACACTTGCACAGAATATTTTGGCGGAGGATAAGGAGAATATTCGTGTTTTTCTGTTTTGTGAAAAAAATTGGAATCAAAACTTTATATTTCCCGAGCTACAGGCCTTAATTAAAGAATTAAGGGTAGAGGATTCAATTGTTTTTGCGCATATGTTGCCAGATATGGAGGATTTTTCAATTTTTATTGAGGAGGGGCTGACTTTTAGTAAATCTGGCCCGTTAGAGAAGATTCAAAGATATATGGATGTTTGGTTATCGATTGAAGATATTGATATTTTTGAAGATTATTCAATTACAGCGTTGCTGAATAAGGTCCCCATTCTGGTGCCACGCAATGGGGTGAATAGTGAAATGCATCGCCAATATGGCATGATCGGGGAGACTTATAAATCCGGTGATGCCCGTGAAATGCGTGAAAAATGGGAATATATTTTCGAAAATTCAAAGAGTTATAGTAAATTCTTAGGTGAAATCCGAGAATCGTTGCTGAAAGAATATGGCGAAGAAACCTATGAAGAAAACTTATTAGAACAATATCAAAAAGTGTGGAAGAAACGCCAGCGTTTTTCTCGCAGAAGACTTGAAGAATAGCTTATTACGCGTTGACTTATTCCTTTGATTTTATTAAACTCTCGTCACTCATTTTCTCGCAGTATCAGTAGATATTTAGGGACTCATAATTTATTGTGAGTGAGACAAAATTTAGGAAGGTATTTATTATGACACAAGTTACAGAACTCAAGCAAAAGTGGATGGAAAATTTCGACGTCGTTTTTGGTGAAGACGATGAAAAAACAGAGCAGACCGAATTCGGCTCACTACTGGACTCAGAACAAAGTTTGAATTTCGAAGAGGGAGAAGTCTTTAACGGAAAAATTATTACCATTGGACCAGATTACGTTATGGTGGACATTGGTTATAAACAAGAAGGTCTTGTTTCAGTTAAAGAGTTTTTAAATTACGACGGAACATTAAAAATCAAAGAAGGCGAGACAATCGAGGTTTATCTGGAAAAACTGGAATCCTCTATGGGGAACCTTGTTCTTTCAAAAGACAAAGCAGAAATTCTTAAAGCATGGGATAAAATTTCTGATGCCTGTGAAAGCGGTGAACCTCTCAGAGGAACAGTTATCGCCAAGGTTAAGGGTGGTCTATCGGTAGATATTGGCGTTAAAGCCTTTTTACCTGGTTCACAAATCGATCTTAGACCTACTCGCTATCTCGATAAGTACATTGGTAAAACAATGGAATTTAAAGTTATCAAGTTTAATAAGAAAAGAGGAAATATCGTACTCTCTAGAAGGGCCATTTTACAAGAGGAAAGAGGCAAGATGAGAAACGAGATTCTCGATCAAATCCAAGAGGGGATGATCGTTAAGGGGATCGTGAAAAATATTACTGATTATGGTGCTTTTATAGACCTCGGTGGTATTGATGGACTTTTACATATCACAGATATGTCTTGGGGAAGAGTTAAGCATCCATCAAATCTTCTCAATATTGGTGACGAAATTGAAGTTAAGATTCTTAAATTTGATGCAGAAAAAGAAAGAGTTTCTTTGGGTCTCAAGCAAGTTCAGCCAAATCCATGGGAAGAGGCGAGAGGAAAATATATTGCTGGATCAAAAGTTGAAGGTGAAATTGTCTCGGTCAAAGATTACGGCGTTTTTATTGAACTCAACGATGGCATCGAAGGTCTTATTCACGTTTCTGAAATGTCTTGGACTGGTAAAATCAAAAATCCTGCCAAACATTATAATGTTGGTGAAAGAGTTGAAGCTCAAGTTCTCGACGTCGATGTTGAAAACAAGAGAATCTCTCTTGGTGTAAAACAACTTCAGTCCAACCCATGGGAAGACATAGAAGTTAAATACCCCATTGGTTTTAAAGCAACTGGGAAGATCAAATCTGTTGTGGACTTTGGAATTTTCGTTGATCTCGGTGAAGAAGTAGATGCTCTTATTCATATCTCTGATGTTTCTTGGACTAAGAAAAATATTAATTTGAGTGAAATTTACAATGAGGGCGATGATGTCGTTGCGATGGTGGTTTCTGTAGATAAAGAAAATTCAAAATTTTGTTTAGGTCTTAAGCAATTAGAAGAAGATCCTTGGAAAAAAATTGAAGAAAGATTACCGATTGGTACCGTTGTCGAAGCAGAAGTTGTTCGCGTAACTGATTTTGGAGCTTTCGTAGAACTGGAAACTGGTATTGAAGGTCTTATTCATATTTCAGAACTTTCAGAAGAAAGAGTTGAAAAACCAGAAGACGTTATCAAGAAAGGGGAAACAGCGAAGGCCATGGTTATTTCTGTAGATAAAGATGCGAAGAAAATCGCTCTCTCTATCAAATCAGCTGCTAACGCAAATGATAGAAAAACTATGAATGCGGTGAAAGTTACAGGTCAAACTTCGACACTTGCCGATAAACTTAAGGGTTTCTCAATAGATGATTAAAAAAATCAACCATAAAGATTTTTAATAAGAGGGGGGCTGCATTTTTTTGCGGCCCTTTTTTTCTGTAAAAGCGGGCCAATGATGCAAAAGATATTTTATATAGAAAAAGAACCCTTTTTGAGAAAGATGTTCGAGTTGATTTTGCAAGTTGAGGGGGTTGAAGTTTACACCACTGGAAAAATAACAGACTGTCTTTTTCAAGTAAGTGAAATGGAATCGACAATTCTTTTAGTGGATATTGAAACCTTAATGCCAGTGAAAGATCAATTTCTAAAGGATCTCGTCAATGACGGTTATTGTTCGCATATTCCTGTCGTCGCCGTCGGTTTTCCAAGTAAATTGGAGTTGGTTGCCCAGGAAGATTGGTATGCGGGGACTATCAAAAAGCCTATCTCTGCCCATAATTTATTGCAAACTATCCTGGATTCAGTGGTAAAATAAATGCCATGGATAGAGATAATCTTATTATTGGTGTAGGGATTTCACTGACGTTTCTTGTTGTCGCAGTAACTCTCTATTTTCGCAGCGGATTATTTTAACTTCGTTAAATTTGATTTTGAAAAAGAATAACACTGACTCCAACGGTCTTGCGCTTTCCAATATTTTTATAGGAGTGTTTTTCATCGCCAGGAAAGATAAGAACATCCCCTGCGTACACTTTATATCTTTGACCCAAAGAGATGATTTCCACCTCTCCCTCTAATCCCAAATAATATTCTCTGGTACCCTTGCGATGAGGCACACCAGTAAAGCCACTGCCCTTTTCCAGCAATACCCGTTCCAGCTCCACTCCTGGCAGAGGGTGTGGCAGTAAATTATAAATAAGCGCCAAACCACCGTCTCGTTTTTTTTTGGGTAGATCATGACTTTGGTAATACTGAACTTGAGAGATGGGTGGCGATAATAATTCATCTATCTTCACTTGCAGCGCTTGTGCCATTTTTTGTAAATTACTCAGCGATGGGTTACCACTTCCCGATTCAAAATGGGTGAGAGTCGATCGTGGTATACCAGCAAGCTCGGCGAATTGGCATTGGGTGATCCCTCTAGAGCGGCGCAATTCTAAGAGATTCTGTGCCAAGTAAGATGCTATTGCTTCCATATTCTCCTTAGGCTACGGAAATAATAGCATCTTTGACCTGAAAATTTCATAAAAGAGTGTCGATGAAAGTAAAAAAAACTTTATTTAATCAGGACTTTCCCAGCTAAAGTGAAGAGTTGTTTTAAATCGCGAAACTGAACCTCAATTGACCATCGATCTCTCGAAAATCCCCAAACTTTTGTTGCATCCCAAGCTAACTGGTTTGTTGCATAGTATGCAAAGCATCCGCAGAGACATAAACGCCTTTAATTGAACCAAATGGGTTAAAACTTATCATATGCAAGTTAAACGATTCATACGTAGAGTCGCAGTTTGCTAAAATTCCTGGACCTAAATTTATTCCACTTGCTGTGTACTCTATTTCCGTTTCGGCGTTGGCATCGTACTCGGCAATTTAAATATCTTCAAGTTTAAGTTGCCCCTTTGAACCCTTGGGATAATTTTTTTTTGATTCTATAGTTGAATTTATGAGTCGTGAAATAAGGTCTATTGTGGGATGATGATATTATAGCCTTTTGACGATATATCAACATTAATGATCGTTTATTGTCATATTCCTCTATGTTAATTACAACGAAGACAATAAACCGGCTAAAGGAGGCTGAAATGTTTAATGTATCAAATATGGACCATCTTAATATGAATGTAAAAAATTTAAATGAGTCTAAAAAATTTTATAAGAAGTATTTTAATCTCGATGTTCAAGAATCTGGAGTTCTTCATGGCACTCCTTGGGTTATTGTAGGTCGCAGTGGTATTATGTTTTTAGCGCTCTATGAAACGAAAGAAAAAATTGAAATCAGCGGCGTGAATCATTTTGGCGTACATGTAAAGAACTTAAAAAAAACTTTGCCTGTACTACAACGAGATAAGGTAGACTTTACCACTTGGGATTACGATGGCCCACGTGGGAGGTCTTTTGCTGTTTATTTAAGGGACCCCAATGGATATGAGTGGGAACTTAGTGAATTCTTTGGTGGAGAGGGTAATCATGGCAAATATTAAGAGAAAGCTACAGAGCAATATTGAGGGACAATACTACGTAGACAATAGCTGTATTAATTGTGATGCTTGTCGAAAGTTTGCCCCTAAGCATTTTTCCGATTCTGGTGAATTCTCTTATGTTGAGGCGCAACCAACTAATCGAAAAGAGGAGCTAGCGGTACAAAGGGCCTTACTTTCATGCCCCACCAATAGTATTGGTATGCTAGAAAAAGAAAATCTCAAAGAAGCGAGGGACACATTGCCACTGCTATTGAAAGATAATATTTATGTTTGCGGGCATAATGATCGCAGTAGTTTTGGGGCAGAAACTTATTTTATTAAATCAACGAAGGGAAATTGGTTGGTCGATGGGCCGAGTTTCAATAAAGATTTATGTAAAAAGTTTCATGCCCTAGGCGGATTAAAATATATCTACTTAACCCATAGAGATGATGTTGCGGATGCGCATAAATGGGCACGGGAGTTTAATGCGAGTAGAATCATTCACGAAGGTGATCTTATCGCACAAAAAGATTCTGAAATTGTTTTATCGGGCAGTGAAGATACTCTGTTTGATGAGGGAAGGGTTATTTATACGCCAGGGCATACGCGAGGCCATACCTGTCTACTTTATCGCGATAAATATCTTTTTACCGGAGATCATTTTTGTTGGCTCAAGGGGAGAGGTGAATTTGGTGCTTTTGAAGATTATTGTTGGTTTGATTGGGAGATGCAAAAGCAATCTATTTTAAAACTCGCCAATTATCCAAATGTCGAGAGCATTTTCCCGGGACACGGTCGGCGACGGGAAATAGAAAAAGGGGACTTTCCTAGGATCATAAAAGCGTATTATCAAAATATTCTTTAGTTCTTTGTGGTGATGAAGATAGGGTTAATTATTGATAACTTAGAATAATCTTTCGCACATACTCAGCATAAGTGAAAAGAATTTCACTATGGCCAAGCTTCACTTCTTTTTGATCGTCAACGACGGCCCTATTGACCTTTAGTTTTCCGGAGGTCGAAAAATCTATAGGATAGGATTCTTGGCGTTGCCAATAATTAAATAGGTTTTTCACTTGCTTTGCCACCAATTGACGTTTTTGCGCCCTTTCGAGTTTGATGCTTTCATAACCTCCAGTCGTAGCAAATAACTCAGAAATACAAGTAAAAAATTCTTTTTTAAAAACATTTAATAATGCGAATCCTAATTTTCCCTATCTTCTTTCTTTTCTAGAGAATTAGTGAACAGGAAGGTAATAATCAGATTCTGAATTGTCGGAGTTAATGGTGTATCTTTCGTCAAAGACTTCAAAATCGTCTCCCTCTGATCGGCTATAGGGATGCTGAGGCAGCCAGGTTCCATAAATATAATTGATTGTGTAAGACGTTTTATTGCCCGAACCTTTATTCGTGAAAATGGCATATCTTTGTGGAGGAATTTCGTAAGTAACCATTCCCGCTGGAATATCTTTAAATGAACTGACCTCGTAAGCAGCGAGATAAAGGAGCTGGTCATCTTCCGATGTCCTAGAAGAGCTTCTGGCCAGGCCAAAAGTTTTGCCATCGACTAAGTTCGAAATTTCTTGTTTTTTGGGCATGAACTTTTCCCAAAATGGCACCAGTAAAGAATCATAATCCAGGTAATTCGCCAAATCAAAGTTTATGGTAACCTCTTCCCCTACCAAAAGTGTGTGAGGAAAATCCACAATCTTTGGTTGAATATTAACGCCGCCATTAAAATGATTGAGCATTTCTTGGGTAATTTGTGGTTTTTTCTGAATGAGAATACTTTTCTTTTTTTCTCTAATTTGTTTCGGGGTTAGAGCAAAATAACTTTTGATTGATCTGGTGAAAGCTTCCTGTGAATTAAAGCCCAATTCAAAGGCAATATCAATGATTCTCATCTGGCCATTTCGCAGCAGGTTCGCTCCCAGTGTGAGCTTTCTATGGCGTATATAATTTCCTAGAGAATCACCTACAACACTTCTAAAAATTCTTTGAAATTGCCAAGGGGAAACACCGTGCCCTTGCGACATTTTTCCAACAGAGATGGGTTCACGGAGGTTTTTTTCTATTTCATTAATGACGTTTTGCACAAGTGGAATGTTTGGATTCATGCAGGTATTTTACTCCCGTTTTACTCAGTTTAAAACGCCTTCTATAAATTTTTTTGCGGCTTTTTCGGATTCGTAAGACCCATCAGAACTATTATAAAAGCCGACATGGCCGCCATATTTAGGTGTTTGCAACCGAATGAGGGGGTTGGATTTCATAATTTTTTCGGGATAACAGGAGGCGGGCAGAAAGGGGTCATTTAAGGCATTGAGGATTAAGCAGGGCAGTTGAATATGTTTAAGGACATGGAGAGAACTGCTTTTT